>UOEC01000195.1_pt1 | contig 48550 bp, 44 predicted proteins | sample 1988601 | NCBI WGS metagenome assembly UOEC01 (sample SAMEA4712195, study PRJEB27164) | hydrothermal vent metagenome | biome: marine basaltic hydrothermal vent biome; feature: marine hydrothermal vent; material: mineral | place: Pacific Ocean | collected 2011-06-14/2011-07-23 | depth 1719 m
ACACTCATGTAAGTCCCGTATAGCAAATAAAAATGCCGGGTACACATGATAAAACCCGTTTAACGGGTTTAACCAGATGAGCCCGGCAAAACAGATGTATGAGGTGTTCCCGTTAAGGGGATCCCCATAATGCGCAAAACCTATTTCAGCGCGGCCTGGGCTTTTTCAACCAGAACCTTGAACGCTACCGGCTCATGCACAGCAAGGTCAGCCATAACTTTACGGTCAACCTCAATACCTGCGATGCTAAGCCCATTGATAAATCGGCCATAGGTCAGGCCGTGCTGGCGGCTGGCAGCATTGATACGCTGGATCCACAGGCTGCGGAAATTGCGTTTGCGTGTGCGCCGGTCGCGATAAGCGTACTCACCGGCTTTTTCAACCGCCTGTTTGGCAATTTTGATGGTGTTTTTGCGTCGGCCGTAATAGCCTTTGGCCGCTTTGATAACTTTTTTGTGGCGGGCGTGGCCCGTCGTACCGCGTGTGGTGCGTGACATCGATCGATCTCCTGAAAATTAAATAGTTACAGCCGGTTAGCCGTTAGGCAGAAATTTACGCACGATTTTGGCATCGCACTCTGCTAGGATGGTTGTACCGCGCTGATTTCTCAGTTGCTTGTTGGTCCGTTTGATCATGCCGTGCTGTTTACCAGCCTGGCTACCACGTACCTTGCCCGAAGCGGTCAATTTGAACCGCTTTTTGGCAGAGGATTTTGTTTTCATTTTGGGCATTTTGCTTCCTTTAATACACTTGATAAAGTGATGAGCTTTTTGGACAGCCACGGCAGCCCCTTGATTGCTCAAGGCCGGACAGTCCACAAGACGCTGGGTTATATGCTGGCTTTGCAATAAATGCAAGCCCAATTTGGCCTGTTCAGGTAGGTGCCAAAAGCCGTTAACCAGATATTATTTCGGCGAAAGGATCATCATCATCTGACGACCTTCCATCTTGGCCATGGTTTCCAGCTTGGCGATCTCTACGGTATCTTCTTCAACCCTCTTCAAAAGCGCTCTGCCAAGATCAATATGGGCCATCTCGCGACCGCGGAAGCGAATGGTCACTTTAACCTTGTCACCATTACCGATAAATTTCTCGGTAGCCCGCATTTTCACATCATAATCATGGGTGTCGATATTGGGCCGCATCTTGATTTCTTTGACTTCAATAATCTTTTGTTTCTTGCGGGCCTCGTTGGCTTTTTTCTGCGCCTGAAACTTGAATTTGCCGTAATCAAGAAGTTTGCAAACTGGCGGTTTTGCTGTTGGCGAAACCTCTACCAGATCAAGGCCGGCATCCAGAGCCAGATCCATCCCGGCATCAACGCTCATCGGTCCGTGTTTTTCGCCATCTACATCGATGACCAGAATTTTTTCCGCTTCAATTTTCTGATTAATACGAGGGCCGTCATCGCGGGGTTTGATCGGCGCTCTATGTGGTCTGCGAATAACAAAATCTCCTTTTCATGTCGCATCAGGGTAATGTAGTAGTGCAAACTGTAGCACACTGAAAGCCATTATACACCTTGTTGAGGTCCTGCAAGCAAAGATCGACAAAACTGGCTGAATTATTGAAAGAAAGTTGATGGCCCAACCCCAATTTATGACGATTCGGCAAAATACTTCCCTTGCCTTTAGACATGATGGAAAGCCCGATACTGCAAATGGCCCAACCGGGCTCTTTTGGCTGGGCGGTTTTATGTCGGATATGGAAGGCTCAAAAGCGCAAACTCTGGCAGATTTAGCAATAAAACAAGATCGGCCCAATTTGCGCTTTGATTATTCTGGTCACGGGCAATCAACCGGCCAGTTTCGCGATGGTACTATTTCAAAATGGCTTGAAGAAAGTGTTGCGGTTTTTAAGGGTCAAACCTGTGGTCCGCGCGTCATCATTGGGTCAAGCATGGGGGGTTGGCTGGCGCTACTGATGTATCGTTACCTGCAAGCTGCGTCCCCGCAGACGGCTAACCGAATAAAAGGACTTGTCCTGATTGCACCAGCTGCAGACATGACAACAAAACTCATGTGGGACAAATATGATGATCCGGTGCGCAGGGAAATCACCAAAGCCGGTTTTTTTGCCGAACCCAGCGCGTATGGTGATCAACCCTATATTATCACGCGTCAATTGATCCAGGATGGCAAGCAGCACAGTTTGCTTGAGGCCGGTGTGGAGGTTTCCTGTCCGGTACGAATTTTACAAGGCGAGGAGGATCCTGATGTGTCATGGCAGCACGGGTTGGAAGTTTATCGGGCAATTGCGGGTGATGACGTGACATTCAGCCTGATCAAATCAGGCGACCACCGGCTTTCCACTCCCCGGGACCTGGAAATTCTGCGTCAAACCTGCCGCCAGTTATTTGCCCTTGCTGAGCATGCCGATGGTGGCAAGCAAGGCGGTTAAACCTTCCCGATAGGTGGGGTATTTGAGGTCATATCCCAACTCATTTTTAATTCGCTGGTTGGAAACCTTTTTTGACTCGGCAAAAAAGCTTAACCCCATTGGAGACATTTCATCGCGGTTAAAGGCAATTTCTTCTGGCGGCTCAACTCTCAGCAGATCCGCGGCAAATGCGACAACATCTTGCGGTGGTACTGCTTCATCGTCACAAAGATTATACGCCCTGCCGGGGTTTGGTTGTGCCATCGAGGCAATCAACATACCAACGATGTCATCCACATGTATCCTCGAAAAGACCTGGCCCGGTTTGATCCGCCGTCTGGCAGTACCAGCTGCAACTTTTTCCAGTTGATTGCTACCCGGACCGTAAATGCCAGCCAGTCGGAACAAATGGACGGGCAATTGATCATTTTCAAACAGCGATAGCCAGTCAGTTTCTGCTTTCAACCGCTTTTCTCCCCTTTTGGTAGAGGGGGAAAGCAAAGAGTTTTCATCAACCCAGCCGCCCTGCCGGTCACCGTAAACACCTGTGGTGGAGAGGTAGCCGACCCACTTCAGGTTTTTTGCCCGTGCAGTCAGATCAGAACCATGTTGGAGAAAAACCGGGTCACCATTCTCACCGGGCGGAATTGAAAGTAGAACATGGCTGACACTATCAAGAACATTTGCTGGCAAAGGGTTTGCAGAATTAAAAAGAAATGTTTGAAACCCCTCTTTTTCCAGCCGTCGTTGAGTTTCTTTTTCGCGGGTCGTTCCAGATATCTGCCAATTCTGTTTTTGCAGCGCTTGCGCCAGCGCCTGACCCGTATATCCCAGGCCAAAACAAAAAAGATGGTTCATATGCTAGTACTCCATTCCGCCAGAACATTCTGGTCAGTTTCATTTTTTCGGTGCTCTTTTCCTAGTTGATCGGTGGCTTCCGTGCTGCTTAACTCCTGCACCGCCCAAACTGCCATGGCACGCACCTGTGCTGAAGAGTCTTCAAGCAAAGCTTGGGCATCAGCAGCTAAATTTCTATCTCCGCTATTACCAATTGCAATCAATATGTTGCGGACAAAGCGGTCCCGGCCAATTCGTTTAACCGGCGAGCCTGAAAAAAGTTTTCGGAAATTGCTGTCGTCCAGCTTTACCAATTCAGCCAATTTTGGTTCCAGTAACTCTTCCCGTGCTTTAAATTTTGCCTCCTGGGCTGTTTTGGCAAATTTGTTCCACGGGCAAACCGCCAAACAATCATCGCAACCATAAATCCGGTTGCCGATGGCTTTGCGGAACTGCCGGTCAATGTGTCCGTCATATTCAATCGTCAGATAGGAAATACACCGCCGGGCATCAACTTTATAAGGCCGGGGAATGGCGTTGGTCGGGCAAATATCGATACAGGCTGTACACTGACCGCAATGATCACCTTCTGCGGTATCGGTCGGCAAATCGGCAGTGGTCAGGATTATCCCTAAAAACAGCCAGGAACCAAATTCACGTGAAACAAGATTGGTGTGTTTTCCCTGCCAGCCGACGCCAGCTTGTGCCGCCAGTGGTTTTTCCATCAGTGGTGCTGTATCAACAAAAACTTTCACCTCTTGTCCGCTTTGTGCTGCAAACCATCCGGCCAGCTGCTTAAGCCTGCCCTTGATAACATCATGATAGTCGCGGTTGTGGGCATAGACCGAAATATTGCCCATGGAGCGCTGCTCCAAGCGCTCCAGCGGATTTTCTTCCGGTCCATAATTGGCACCCAGAACTATCGCTGAAACAGCATCCGGCCACATCGCCGTTGGTGTTTTGCGGCGTTCCAGCGTTTCCGGCAGCCATTGCATATCGCCATGCCAGTCCGCCTCGACAAATTCTTCCAGCCGCTGTCCGGTAAGTGGTGGTAATTGTGCCGGTGTGATTTTAACAACGTCAAATCCGAGGGATTTGGCCCGGTTTACAAGTTTTTTGGCAAGTTTTTCAGTCATTCAGACTACTTTAGAAGCAGTGCCTCTAAAAGTCCAAATCAGCATAAATACGTGGTGGCGGCATGCCCTGAACTTTGTCCGTCAACAGGGACCGAAAAGACGGACGCGATTTTATCCGCTGGTACCAGGCCTTGGCCTCATCATTGGCACTCCAGGGAACATCTCCCAGGTAATCAAGGACGGACAAATGCGAGGCAGCTGCAAAATCTGCAAGGGAAATTTCATCGCCTGCAAGCCAATTGCGATCTTGTGTGAGAGAAGCGATGTATTCAAGCTGTGGCCGGATTTTGTCAAGTGCGCCGCGAACCCTGTTCATGTTTGGCGCGCCACCGCCGGCATCTGGTGGAATAAAACGACGGACAACTTTTTCAATCAGCAGGGGCGCTGACACATCGTGATGAAATTTACCGTCAAACCAGGCAACAAGGCGTCTGGTTTCGGCCCTCTCAGCCGGACTGGTGCCCAATTGCGAGGGAGTATTTTCATCACGGGTATCTTCCAGATACCCTTCAGCTGCTTCGATTCCAGCTGCAATAATACCGTCATCTGCAACCAAAACCGGCACCAGTCCGGTCGGGTTCATTTGCAGGAACTCAGTTCTTGCTTCCCATGGCCGTTCCTCGACAAGTTCAAGTTCCTTGCCAAATTCGGCAACGCTGATCCTGATGCGACGGCAAAAGGGATCAAGCGGGTAGTGGTATAGTTTTGACATTGGTAAAGTCGGCTTTCTGAAAATAACAAAGCGTTATACGAAGATGACGTTCAAATACTCGAATTGCCCGATTCGGTGAACTGGCCAAATTTTTTGTATCTGAAAAGGTAGGACGGAACATGGGCGGCAATGGTTTCAGGCTTGATTCCCATTCCCTCCAGTGTCCGGCCTTGTTTTTGAGCCCGCTTGCTGACCACGTTGTCTGTTTCCAGCATCGCCACCTGGTCTCGCGTTATCAGCGAATATGGCAGCCTGCCAAAAACACTGCCCATTGCCCGCGCGGCAAACCAGGGAATTGGCGCCAGAATGCGCTTGCGCTCAGTAACCTGTAAAATAAATTCCAGCAATTGCCGGAATGAAAAAATCTCTGGCCCACCCAACTCCAGGGTTTTGCCGTCAAACCTGTCAGAGTTAACGACTTCAGAAAAAGCCCGCGCAACATCACCAACAAAAACCGGCTGAAATTTGGTTTCCCCGCCGCCAATCAACGGTAATACGGGTGAAAAGCGGGCCATATCGGCAAATTTATTGAAAAACCCGTCTTCCGGGCCAAAAACGATGGAAGGGCGAATGATGGTGGCCCGTTTGAATGCGCTTTTTACATTTTCCTCACCCATTGCCTTGCTGCGCCCATAGGCGCTGCTGGAATCGCGATCTGCGCCAATGGCTGACATGTGGACCATTTTTTGCGCGCCGGCTTCTTTTGCCGCCTTTGCCACCGCCCCGGCACCAGCTTCATGCACCGCCTCAAAGCTTTGGGCGCCTGAACTTGCCAGAATGCCAGTCAGGTTGATAACAATATCAGCTCCCTGGCAGGCACTGGCAAGGGAAGCAGGATAGCGAACATTTGCCTGCACCGGCATAATCTGGCCGACGCCGCCAAGAGGTTGCAGGTGTCCGGTCAGGTCAGGACGGCGAACGCCTATACGAATGCGATAGCCTTGCGTGGCCAGGTTTTGCACCAGATGCCGCCCGACAAACCCGGAACCGCCGATGATTGTGATCAATTGTCTGTTTGCCTGCACCACCAAAACGCCTCTTTTTCTGAACCAAATGCCGATTATCTGCTTTTATCTGCACTGCACTGATATTTAAAGCTATTTTATTACCTAAATGAGGCCGAGAAACAATGGACGGTGTTGACAAGCCTGCCCTAAGACATCTAAAGGAACGCCTTAGAGCATGATCGGATTGGGTTGAATTAATCCAACCCGTGAATCGTACTCTCGATCTAGTGCCCAGGTGGCGGAATTGGTAGACGCGCTAGCTTCAGGTGCTAGTGTCCGTAAGGACGTGGAAGTTCGAGTCTTCTCCTGGGCACCATTATTCCCAAAAAAACCGTTTTTGTGTTTATTGGTTATGCAGAGCGGGCCATAAACAAGCCAAAGGGAACCAAGTGAATGGCGATAAAGCTATATAAAGGTGATTTGCCCGCAGATGTTGATTTCGGACAATCTGTTGCAATTGACACTGAAACGCTCGGCTTAAACCCGCATCGGGACAAATTATGCCTGGTTCAGCTGTCTAGCGGTGACGGTAATGCGCATTTGGTGCAGCTTGACCGGGGAAATTATGATGCGCCCAATTTGAAAGCGCTGCTGGAAGACCCCAATATTCTGAAAATATTTCATTTCGCCCGCTTTGATGTCGCTGTTTTGAAAGCGTATCTTGGTGTGGATGTTGCGCCGGTTTATTGTACAAAAATTGCGTCCAAACTGGTGCGCACCTATACTGACCGCCATGGCCTCAAAGAACTGGTGCGCGAAATTGTTGGTGTTGATCTTTCCAAGCAACAACAAAGTTCCGACTGGGGCCTGCCGGTTTTGTCTGATGCGCAAAAACAATACGCTGCCAGTGACGTTTTGTATTTACATGAGTTGAAATTGCGCCTTGATCAAATGCTCAAACGCGAAGATCGAATAGAACTGGCAGACGCCTGTTTTAAATTTCTTTCCACCCGCACCGCTCTTGATCTGGGTGGCTGGCCTGATCAGGATATTTTTGCACATTAACCAAAATATTCCCGGCAACGTCAAATTATGAAACCAGCTCCTGTTAAACCCCTAAAAAGACCGGTTCGCGCGGCTACTGTCATTAGCTGGCTGGTTTTATCTGCAACAGTACTTTTGTTGGCTGTTTTTGCGGTCAAGGCGGGTATGTTTGCTTCTTTGTTTGGCAGAAAGCCCGAACCGGTTGTTAATATGCCTTTACCGGATCAGGTATCTTCTGGCGTTTCCTCAATCACCGGTTTTGACAAGGGCGGTCAGCCCTATAAATTGACATCGCAATCGGTTCTCCAGGATAAAAACAACTCTGACCTTGCTCATTTAAAGCAGATTAGCGGAATTTTACGCAAAAAAACCGGTAAAAAACTACTCTTGAATGCCCTGGGTGGACAGTATAATGCAGACAAAAAAATACTGGATCTGGAAGGCAAGATCAAACTTGTGTCCCAAGGCGAATACACCGCCTATCTGGAAAAAGCCCGCGTGACCTTGAAAGAAAAGCGGTTGTACGCCAAAGTGCCTGTAACGGTAATTTTTGACCGCGGTACTATTCAGGCAAATGGTATAGATATCAGTGACAACGGTAACCGCGTGTTATTTTTTGACGGTGTAAAAACCAGATTTGATGCTGAATCAGCACCAGTTTCTGGCGAAAAAGTTGACAGGAAAGGCAATTAGAAATCATGAAGGCAACCCAGCGAACTCCAGTTTTCCTCGCCATGGCGGCAGCTGTTGTCTCGACAGCCCTTTTGGCGCTGCCCGCAATAGCTCAAAGCGTCAACACAACAGATCTTTCGAAATCGACAAACAAAAAACAAGCAGTGGATATCGAATCCAACGCAATGGAAATAATTGACGAAAAAAATCAGGCGATTTTTACCGGCAAAGTTGTTGCAAAGCGTGGCAAAGTTACCCTGAGTGCTGAAAAGCTTGTGGTTGACTTTGTCAAGGAAAAGCAAAATGACGGGACAGACAAAACCTCAGTTACTTTTCTCAATGCTACGGGCGGAGTTCTGATCATAACCAGTACCCAGCGGATAACCGGCCAGTGGGCCCGAATGGATGTAAAAGCTGACAAAGCTGTGGTTGGGGGAAATGTCGTTGTTAAGCAGGGCTCCTCAATTATCAGAGGCAAAAAACTCAAGGTTAATTTGAAGACCGACCGCAGCGAAATGACCGGCGGACGGGTAAGAGGTACTTTTACACCCAATTAGGTGTAAAAATTTATTTGGTTATTTCATTTTATATTAATCATATTGGTTGGTAATGCAGTGAAGCGGACAGGTTCTCAAACAAGGGTACATGCCTCAAAAACGCCCCGTGCTCCAAAAAAGCAAGTGGCGAAAAAATCGGCCGGTACCGGTCGCCAGAGAGTAGAACCAATGGTGACCAGACAAGTGAAGGAACCAGGTGGATCACAAGGCCTTGTGGCTTTGCGGTTGATGAAGAGTTTTAAACGTCGACCGGTGGTTCGCGATGTTAGTTTGACTGTCCGCCGTGGAGAAGCTGTAGGCCTTTTGGGACCCAATGGTGCCGGCAAGACGACGGTATTTTATATGATTACCGGCCTGATTGCCGCTGACAGGGGAACAATAGAACTTGACGGGCGTGATATAACTGACCTGCCGATGTACCAGCGTGCACGGCTTGGAGTGGGTTATCTACCGCAAGAAAGCTCTATTTTCCGGGGACTTACAGTAGAAGAAAATATTCGTGCGGTGCTTGAGCTTTCAAATAAGAGTTCAAAACAGCGTGAAAGTAAGTTGCGTGAGTTATTAGATGAGTTTCAAATTACACACCTTCGGCATTCGCCGGCTGTGGCATTATCTGGCGGCGAGCGTCGCCGGGTTGAAATCGCCAGAGCGCTGGCCTCCGACCCTCAATACATGCTCCTTGATGAGCCGTTCGCAGGGATTGACCCAATTGCAATCAGTGATATCCGCGAGCTGGTTCGACAGCTCACCTCTCGGGGAATCGGGGTGCTTATTACGGATCACAACGTTAAAGAAACCCTCGAACTCATTGATCGAGCCCTCATTATACATGAAGGCCAGGTTTTGATGGAAGGTACCCCGCAAGAGGTTGTAAACAATCGTGATGTGCGCGAGCTTTACTTAGGTGAAAGGTTCAGTCTGTAATGTAACGACTAATCTAGTCCACTGACCCTGGAGTTTGGGGGACAGGATAGTTTGTTTATTTTGATTTGGCTGTACTGACATGGCACTGACCCAAAAACTTGAAATGCGGCAGGGGCAATCCCTGGTCATGACTCCGCAATTGCAACAGGCGATCAAACTGTTGCAAATGTCGAACTTCGAGCTACAGGAATTTGTTGAGGCCGAGCTGGAAAAAAACCCGCTTCTCGAAAAAGCAGATCAAAAAGATATCGAAAACTTTGCCGCTTTACCGGAAAATGAGGTTAAGGCTCAGAGCGATACCAGCGAATTGCCTTTACCGGCTGAGGGTGATGTTCGCAAAACCCTGGAAAACATGGATACTGATCTTGGCAATGTCTATGCAGACGAGGCCCGTGCCGATACCCAGGACCGCTCTCAACCTTCACAAATGGACTCCGGCTGGACATCGCTTGGCACCTCCGGCAGGTCGGGTGGTTTTGAGCGGGAAGGGTTTAATTTTGAGGATGTACTTTCCAGCGAAATCACATTGTCGGAATTTCTGATTGAGCAGTTGCATTTATCAATCTCTGATCCTGCTCAACGCCTGATTGGCCGTCATTTGGTTGGTACTTTAACCGACAACGGTTATGTGGCCAGCGACCTGCAAAGTGTGGCCGATTCCCTTGGAACAGACATTGAAACGGTAAACGAGGTTCTGGCTATCCTGCAAACCTTTGAACCGGTTGGGGTTTTTGCCCGGGATTTGAAAGATTGCCTGAAAATCCAGCTAAAAGACAAAGACCGCTTTGATCCGGTCATGGAAATTTTGCTCGATAATCTTGATTTGCTTGCCAAGCGTGATTTTGCCAAACTAAAGCGCTTGTGCCGGGTTGACCTTGAAGATATTTACGACATGGTTACCGAAATTCGCGAGCTGAATCCGAAACCGGGCAGTGCCTTTGGTGGAGCCGTTGTTCAGCCGGTCGTTCCCGATGTCATTGTCCGGCCGGCACCTGATGGAACATGGATTGTCGAGTTAAACAGTGAAACTTTGCCGCGCGTGTTGGTGAATAATCAGTATTTTGCCACAGTAAGCGCTAAAGCCGAACGCCAGCAGGATCAGGTTTACATCTCTGAATGCCACAGTGAGGCTACCTGGCTGGTTAAAAGCCTGGAGCAGCGGGCCCGCACCATTCTGGCTGTATCACGCGAAATTGTCCGCCAGCAGGACGCTTTTTTGATTGATGGCATCACCGCCTTGAAACCATTGAATCTGCGTGATATTGCCGATGTTATAGAAATGCATGAATCTACAGTATCGCGGGTAACATCGAACAAATATGTTGAAACGCCCCGTGGTATTTTTGAATTGAAATACTTTTTTACAACGGCAATCGCCTCCACAGATGGCGGAGCTCAATTTTCAGCGGAATCTATTCGCTTTTTGATCAAGGAAATGATAGATGCCGAGCCTGTTGATAAAATTTTATCCGACGATTCTATCGTTGATGAATTGCGCACCCGCGGCGTTGAAATTGCCAGGCGTACAGTGGCAAAATACCGGGAATCCCTGAGAATCCCTTCTTCTGTGCAACGACGCCGGGAAAAAAGGGCGGCAATTTAAGGTTTTGCCATCGCTAAAGCGGTTGAAAATAAAAAATAAAAAGTATTTGACTTGGAAAACTTGTCCAACTAGGTTGCCGCGCGAAACAAAAGGACGTTATACTGTAGACAAAAGTCTAAGCCCGAATGATCAGGTGAGGTGCGCAGAATAACAAACCTTCAATCCAAATTTATCCAGTTATAAAATAATCGGCTACAGTGAGGCCCGCCAAGGTGCCAAATGTAACCATTGCGATGGAATTGATTACAATATGCAAATTCAGATTACCGGCAAAAATATCGATATCGGCACAGCGTTGCGCCAGCACATCGAGGATAAAGTCTCCAGCAATGTTGAGAAGTATGACAACCGGGCGATTAGCGTAAATGTTACGGTAGAAAAGCAAAAATCAACATTTTTGTGTGAGTGTGTTTTGCATTTGGCCACGGGGTTGACCCTGCATTCAAAGGGTGACGGGGGAGATGCCTATTCCAGTTTTGATCTGTGTCTGGAGCATTTGGAAACTCGCCTGCGCCGTTATAAGCGCCGGTTGGGAAACCATCATCGGCAGCGGCAAAAACCGGTGCAAATCGCAGATGCTGCCAGTTTTGTTATTGCAGCTGACAGCAATGCAGAGAGCGAAGAGTCCGAAGAGCTGAACCCTGTAATCATTGCTGAATCAAATACTGAAATTGCTCATCTGAGTGTTGGTGAGGCTGTGATGAAACTTGAAATTTCAAATTCTCAATTTGTTTTGTTTAAAAATGATCAACACGAGCAGGTAAATATTGTGTACCGCCGTGATGATGGCAATATTGGCTGGATTGATCCCAGCCGGACGGCAAAGAGCTAAAAGAATTTTAAAAATTTGCTTCGGGATATCTCCCCTGTGTGAAATTTAAGGTAAAGCAGCTATGCAACTGACTGATTTTATTGGCGATAAAGCCATATTTCCTGACTTGAAGGCCTCTAGCAAAAAACAGCTGCTGCAAGAGCTGGCAGTTCTTGCTGGGGAAGTAACCAACCTGGATTCACGACAGATTTTTGAATCCCTCCTGCAACGCGAAAAGCTTGGGTCTACCGGGCTGGGCCGTGGAATTGCCATTCCGCACGGAAAGTTTTCCCAACTGGACAAAGTCTATGGGTTTTTTGGTCGCCTGTCCCAACCCGTAGAGTTTGATGCAGTCGATGGAGAGCCGGTTGATCTGGTATTTCTTTTACTGGCACCTGAAAGCGCCGGTGCTGATCATCTAAAAGCCCTTGCCCGCATTTCGCGGCTGTTACGCGACAACTCAATTGTCAAAAAACTGCGCGGAACCGAAGACTCGCACGGGCTTTACTCGGTTTTGACCGAGCCTACGGTCTCAGCGTCAAATGCTGCTTAACCGCTTGCTGGCATCTCGATGCCGACACCACCCAGGCCACAATAACCACCAGGATTTTTGGCCAGGTATTGCTGATGGTACTCTTCAGCAAAATAAAACTCTCCAGCCTGAATGACCTCTGTGGTTATGGTGCCGCGACCAGCTTTTGAAAGGACTTGCTGATATCGGTCCTGCGACGATGAAGCTGCCAGTTGCTGGTCCTGTGTCGTCCAGTAAACACCCGAGCGGTATTGTGAGCCGATATCGTTACCTTGCCGCATTCCCTGGGTTGGATTATGAGATTGCCAGAAAACTTTCAGCAAGTCTTCATAGGTAACTGTTTTTGGGTCAAAAATCACCATTACCGCCTCTGCATGGCCGGTTTGGCCGGTGCAAACTTCTTCGTAAGTGGGGTTTTCGGTAAACCCGGCAATATTCCCGACAGCCGTGACCCACACGCCCTCCAGCAGCCAAAAAGTCCTTTCAGCACCCCAGTAACAACCAAGGGCAAAATAAGCCGTTTCAAGCCCCTCTGGATAAGGCCCTTTTAAAGGGTTGTTGTTGACAAAATGCTTGGCACCGGGATCGATAGGCTGCTGGCGGCCAGCAATAGCCTGACCGGGCGCGGGCATAACAGTTTTTTTTCTGAACAGCATTTTTTTCACCTGTAAATAGTTTGTTGCGCGCAATTGCCACTTTCCATTCTCCAATATGTAGATGTTAGACAGGAAACACAAATCAAACTTGTCGCCTTGCGCAATCTGCGCGTTACCCCTTGCACGATGTTCCAATTGGAGTGGCATAGTGACAAACCGAGTAAGAGAGAAAATTTTCAAATGGCATTGATTGATAAAATCCCTTTGCTGTATTTGGTAATAGGAGCAGTAATTCTTGGCCTTGCGCCCTTTTTTCCTGAACCGCATCTGGTTGAAAAAACCCGCATGCTGATCAATGGCACATTGACCAAACCAATCGACATGCTTGATATGGCCTGGCACGCGTTCTTACCAATCCTCTTGATCATAAAACTTGCCAGAATTGCCCTGTCTGGGAACTGATACAGGATTATTTTGCCAGCGCTTGCATGGACAGGCGCGATAGGCTAAGTGGTGCCACGCTTTACTTCAAAGCAGGAGAGGTGGCCGAGTGGCTGAAGGCGCACGCTTGGAAAGCGTGTAGGCGGGAAACCGTCTCGGGGGTTCGAATCCCCCTCTCTCCGCCATTATTGATCTCACGACATTCGCTGCGCTCAAGTCTGCGATGGCGCGGGCTGGCCGCCCGGCGGCACTTGTGCCGCTATGTATAGTTTTCGAAGTTATATTCTTTTTCCGTCAGCAAAAAAGGCCACAAAATTTGTGGCCTTTTCATGTTTCGAATTTTTGTAGCTTTAGATCGAGCTTTCAATCCACTCAGCAATTTTGCCTTTGGGATTGGCACCAACTTGAGTGGATTTCACTTCACCATCTTTGAAAACCATCAATGTGGGGATGCCACGAACACCGTATTTGGAAGGTGTTGAGGGGTTTTCGTCAATATTGAGTTTAACAACTTTTACCTTACCCCCCATTTCTTCAGAAATCTCTTCCAGTGACGGGCCGATCATTTTACAGGGGCCACACCACTCTGCCCAAAAGTCAACAACGACCGGGCCATCAGATTTCAGAACATCTTCGTCGAAAGATGCATCAGACACTTTTTCAGTTGCCATGAGAACCTCATTTAACAAGAAAGAAATAGCGCTCATCGCTATTTTTTGAATCGGTCAGAAACTAGGTATTTACACCTGCAAGGTCAAGGGCCAGAGAGTGAATCAGGTTGAAAAGACGTCGATCAACTGTTTTTCATCAATTTTCATCAGGACACCACTGTGGGTCCACAACAAAGCAGCCTGAATGGTGTGTTCGGGATAAATTTCCAACAGAGCCAGCCGATAGGCCGCCAGTTGCCTGATATACTGTCGGTTAACGCTGTTTGCGGTGGCAGGTGCTGGTCGGTTGGTTTTGTAATCAACAATCAGGATTTTGCTGTCACCGATTTTCAGTCGGTCAATTTGACCATTCAAAACCATCTCGGTGCCGGATTTCATTTTAATTCGGGCCACAATTGGGGCTTCAGCAACACTGCCTGGGCCAAAAACCGGGGCAAATTTCTCATCTGTCAATATTGTCAGAGTTTCAGCAAGGGTTTGCAGGCGCTCTTGTTTTGAGAGATTGCTCCCCTGGTCAAAAATATAGCGTTCAGCAACTTCTTTCTGGCGCTCTGGAGGGACTTCGGGCAGATGTTGTAACATCTTGTGGATCAGGTTGCCCCGCTGGAAACGGTTTGCGGATACAGCGGCCAGCGGAGACAAATAAAGCTCCTTGTTGTCAGCCTTGTCGGTTCCCATCTGCGAGGGTGCAACCCAATCGGTATTGCGGCTACCTGATGCAGGGTGTTCATTTGCCCACAAAGGTACAGGCACTGGTGGCTGGAGGGCGATTGCAGGCTTTTTCTCAATCTCCTCACCGCCATGGTCTCGCGAAACCCTCCAAACTTTACCGAAAACCGGATCAGGGGTTTCATGCTCGGGTCGACAGAGAATATTTTCCACCAATTTGTACCAGCTGTTTTCCTTGATTTTGTTTCTTGATTGTGCACCACCTATATACAGGCGGTCGCATGCTCGTGTCATCGCGACGTATAAAAGACGATTTAGTTCTTCGTTGCTATCATCCAGATGCCGGTTTTTTAATGCGCTTGTCAGGGGGGTTTCAAATTTGCCGGTCAATTTCCACATCGGAGTGGCATCATCAACGTATAAAAGTTTCGGGACGTTTTTTCCATCAGGAACGTCATAACTGTCAGGCATGATAACAATTTTTGCTTCGAGACCTTTGGCGCCGTGCACAGTCATGATGCGCACCTGGTTATCGTTCTTTTCCATTTCGCGCTTGATTTCAGTGTCCCCGGATTCTACCCACGATAAAAACCCTTGCAAGGTAGGGACGCTGGTTCTTTCATAATCCTGGGTCAGGGCCAGAAAAGCGTCAATGGGTTCACCAGCCTCGCTACCCAGGCGTTGCAAAATTGACCAGCGTTTTTTGTCCGTGTTCAAAACACTGGAGAAAAGTTCAAACGGTAACAACCGTCTGGCCCGCTCCTGCCACTCCAGCAAGAGTGTTTTTGCGGTGTCATAAATGCCACCACTTACAGTTTCCCGCAAAAATGAAGACCAAAGGGAGCACTCACCACGATCGGCCGCCAGCACAACCAAGTCCTCATCATTAAAGGGTTTGCCATTGTCCTTTGTCAGCAGCGAAGATTTAAGTAAACCGGCGAAATTTAGATCGTCCTGGGGTAAAAGGGCAAATCGGGCAAGAGCCATTAAATCCTGAACAGCAATATGTTGAGTTAGTTTTAATCGGTCAACACCGGCAATAGGAATGTCAGCCTGTTTGAGAGCCCGCACCAGGGCTGCCATCAACTGGGTGCGACGACGGACCAAAATCAAGATGTCGCCGGGCCGGATCGGACGATTTTCGCTTGCCAGAATTTCCCCGGAATCCAGCCATCCCTTGATTTTCAGGGCAATTTTTTTTGCCAGCTTGATACGCGCGTGGCTGTCGCCAGTCTCGCCATCACCTGGCACCCAGGCAGGCTTTTTTTCCGGCGTCATTTTTTCCTCAAGCGGCCACAGCTCGACAACGCCTGGTTGGCCATGCCGATGTGCCAGGTGGTCGGTTTCACCTACACCTCTGGCTGCTTGTGATTGTGCAAAAACGCGATCAACCACATCAAGGACCTGTTCAGTTGACCGAAACGAAACATCAAACTCAACCGCCTCAAACTGCTGTCCGCAAAGTTCTACGGCCTGCTGGAAATGGCGTTTGCGCTGGTCAAAAGATTCTGGATCTGCTCCCTGAAAACTGTAAATGGACTGTTTGCGATCACCGACCGCAAAGATGCTGCGGCTCATGCTTTGACGGGCCCCGACCCCGGAAAAAAAATCATCTGCCAGGAACTGCACAATGTCCCATTGGGCTGGACTGGTATCCTGGGCCTCATCAATCAGGATATGGTCAAGGCCCCCATCCAGTTTATACAGAACCCAGGCAGCATCAGGCATCTGGGCAAACATGACAAGGACTTTGGCAATCAGGTCCTGGTAGTCATATAGTCCCAAACGGTTTTTTTCCGCTTCATACTTGCTGGTGATAACCTTGCCCACATGCAGGGCGGCATCGGTTGCCCGCAAAATATTGATGGCCTTGAATTTATCAAAAAGGGCTGCAAAGCGCTCTGCTTCTTTTTCCAGAGTTTGAAAAACATCAGGGTGTTTTTTTACGCAATCTGCACTGCACAGATTTTTCCTGGATTTGGGTTCTGCTTTGGCCGTTAAAAAAAGTTCCTGCAGGTTTTCAAAAGCCACCCGGTCAGAGCTGGTTTGTAAAAGTTGCGCCAAAACTGTCGCCTGGGCTTTATCCTTGTTATTGGTTTGCGCTTCAAGAATGCTCAGGGCATGTTTAAGGGCACTTCGGTCCAGTTCACTGCTCGCTTTTGATTTTATATCTTTAACAGTGTCATCTGGATCAATTCCCAACCCTGCGGCCAACCGTTTTGATGCTTCATCCAGCTGCAGGTAAACCGGCGTTAGTTTGTCGCGTTGATCAAGCAGTTTTTCCAACAACTCGCCAAAGGTTTTTTCCCCGCCGCTAAACTTTACAACCTCGGCCAGATAGCCTCTCATTGCGTAATCGTTCGACTGTTCGATTGCAGCGAAAAACTCTGAACGAACTTTTCCCAGCAAGTCATTTGCCTGCCGGTCCTCCATTACCGTAAAACCTGATGTCACACCTGCTTCCAGAGGGAATCTGTGTAACAGCTGTTCACAGAAAGCATGTATGGTCTGGATTTTTAACCCGCCGGGTGTTTCAAGTGCTTTGGCAAACAGCCGACGTGGCGCGGCCAGTTGGTCTTTTTCAAACCGGATGTGTCCGGTATTTTTATGTATTTTGTCAATCAGCGCATCATCATCAAGAGGGATCCATTCGGCCAGGTTTTTATACAAGCGGTTGGACATCTCTGCTGCTGCTGCGCGGGTATAGGTCAGGCAAAGGATTTTTTCAGGCGGTGTTCCTGTCAGCATCAACCGGATGACGCGGTTGACAAGGACGTGGGTTTTGCCTGATCCGGCATTAGCTGAAACCCAGGCCGATACCGTTGGATTGGATGCCCGGGCCTGTTTATCGTTGGCGCGTGACGCAATATCCCTCATCAGGCATCCTCGCTGTCTGGCAGGTGGGCCCATTCCCGCCAGCGCGATAAATAGTCGTAATCATATTCAACATCCTCGCGCGCCGGTTCGGCATTTGCGCGATATGGCTGGGTTGCCACACGATAGGTTGACAACAACAACTTCATGCCTTTATCGGCATTTTCAGCCATTAAACCTATGTCGCCCTTTGCTGAGACCACACTGCCGGCCGGGACGCCGCCAGACAGCTTAATGTAGACCAAACTGGATACACTGGCGCGCGGAATTTTCTTAAAACCGCCCTGCGAGCATATTACCGCCTCAAGAAGTAACTGGGGCGAAAAATCTTTGGTGCCTTCTTTTGTGTTGGGCAATGTACCGGTTTTGTAATCGATAATTCTGACGGTTTGATCGTCAAGCAAATCCAACCGGTCGGCCCGGGCTGTAAGCAGGTAACTGGTGTCGGAAATTTTAAATGAGTATTGACCCGATGTTTCTAAAAAACTGTTTTTCTGATTGCGACGTAGCAGGACTTCCTGATCGATAAACCATTCAGCCATGCGAACAAATTGGGGTTGCCAGAAAGCTCTGAGAGTTGCATCGGATATTTTTTCACGGGCGATCCGTTCAAAATCAGCCAAGAGCAATTTGCTAGCGTGCTCGGGAAGGTGATCGTGGTAGGTTTGGATGAAATGATGCAGGCCGGCATGAACAATGTTCCCGCGATCAGCTGCGCCAGCCTGTTGGGTAAGAGGGTCCAATGGTTTGAGCTTCAGGATTTTGTCAGCAAAAAAAGCATAAGGGTTTTTAAGCAGTGTTTCGATGCCTGAAACGCTGAAATTTACCGGACGAAGATCAATTGGTGGTTTGGGGGAAGGACGGCGGGTGGGTTGAAAGGATTGGGGTCGGTCAAGCTGACGCGCCCATTCCAGCCAGGGGTATTGCGGATCGTTGTTGCAGGCGTCTTTGACACCGGCGGCTGTCAATAACGCATTCAGGCGTAAAATCCATCGCGATGGCACAGCTGGTGCATTGTTCAGTTTTTTTGAATAGGTCAGGTAAACCTGCCTGGCACAAAACCCCTGGGCAAAATCGTGAGCTGACAAGCCGACCTTGCGCTCTGGAATCGTCAATCCGGCGTTACGCAATTGCGGTCTTGTCAGCCAGGGGTCGACTTCTGCAATTGGTGGCCAGACCGTTTCGTTCAAACCACCCAGAATAACTACATCGGTGCTGATCAACCGGGCTTCCAGCAAACCGTATATGGCCAGCCTACCCTGTTGAACCAGCCTGGGCCTCACGACAGTTTGGCTCAGTTGCTGTTCAATCAGCATGGTATATTCCTGCCCGGTCATGGTCGGGGCGAGATGAGCTGCAGCTTGCAGGGCAGAAAAAATTTCAGAAAGTTTTTCTCCAGCATCACCCTGCCACAAGACGTTTGGATTGTGTTCCGAGTGACACGCTGCTTCAGCAACCTGCAGGTGGCGTGTGATCAGTTCGGATAACGGAAGGCGCAGATTTTGTTCGGCAAAACCAGAAAGAGGTTCCAGGGTGCCGAGCAGTTGCTCAGATAATTGCAATATCGCCTGCCAGTCGTTTTCTGTCAGATGTTTGAAGGCTGGATGGGCATAGGGGTTTTCGACTGAAAAGCTGGTGAGCTTTTCACTAAGCTGGTGCAATCCCTGCAGCCCGTCATAAGTGAATTCTGAACGCAGCAGGCCAATTTCAAACTTGGTGAAAAGGTCATCTCTGTGTTCTTTGTCAGTTGCAAAGCACGACAGCGGATGAAACAGCAGGGACTTGAGCGCAAGAGGAGAAAATCGCGAGCTACCAGCCTCAAGCAACAGCAACAAAAAAGTGGCATGGGGTGAATACTTTAGCGGTTCACCGGCAGAATCATCGATTTCGATATTCCACCGCGACAACTCAGTCTTCACATTGCGGGCCAGTTGCCGGTCGGGCGTCACAAGAGCAATGGTTTGTTTTTCTTCCAGTCCATGGCGCATGATCAAGGCGATCGCCAGCGACTGTTCACGCAGGTCCTCGGCATCAAGAACCGTGATATCACCTGTCGCATCAAGAAGTGTCTGGCGAGACTTTGTCACAGCCTCACGCCACTGATCTGTCGTATCGGCCGGTCGCATAAGCTCGCTGGCCAGCCAGTTTTTTGCCTGTCCGCCCGGGCTCTCGAGCGCTCCGGGCAAAATGGCAATGTCATCTCGAGCGATACTCATTTTTCCAAGCAATTCGCGCATACCAAATTGTGGATGATGTTCCGGCAGGCAATTCCAACTATCCTCATCAAGGCTTCTGTCCAACCCAGGCAGGACCACAGCCCCGTTTTCCATGCTGGCAATGCATGACAACAATTGCGCCGTAGCCGGGATCGAACCGGTTGAACCGGCTGCAATAACCGGCCCGGGGGCCTTTCGTGAAGCGAGAAATTCTGTTTGGGCCTGCATCAGCAGATTACGCCGTTCGCTGATACCGATTTTTCCCATTACAGACATTTTTTCGGGCAACTGTTTTCGAACAATATCAAGAAACGCCAGAATTTGTTGACGGTGTTGTGCAAACTCACCATCAAACAGGGTTTCAATGATTTTGATATCGACATTGCTGATTTCAAAACTTTCAACCAGTGTTGCAAGGGAGCGGGCCAGATCAAAAGCATGGGCAGCACTGTTATCCAGCATTTTAGCCAGTGGGTTGTCAGCGTGCTGGCGCGCCCAAATGTGGATAAGTTCGAAAAGCACAAATTGCTGCTCAAGGCCTGATATGGCATCGGGTAAGCTCCCCGGGGCAGAGCCGGGAAAAAATGTTGACAGTGCTAGTTCACCTTCATCAACATCGCCTAATGGTTGAATGCGGGGCAGGAGCTGGGCAGTACCCTTGCCCTCGTCCATGAAAGCCTGCATCAGGGCCCGGGTTGCGCGCCGGGTAGGCAATAAAATCGTCCAGCGTGCCAAGTCAGTATGTTGGGGCTGGGGACCACCTGGAACGGGAAGCTTGCCGGATAAAATTGCCCTTGCAAGTGAGTTAAGAAATGGCACACCAGCTGGAATGTAAAAAACGTTTTTGTTGACCGTGGTTTCTGCATTCATTGGAAATTGCTTTGGAATTTCTCTATTGCCTTTTCGGCCGCTCCGATCGCCTCAGGCGTGCCCACATGCAACCATAACCCATCGTGAACCAATCCCCAAATCCGCCCGAATTTGAGAGCCCGGTTCCACAGGATATTCATGGAAAATGGCCCATCGGGGCAGTTTTCCAGAACTCGCGGATGAACCAGATAACACCCGGCAAAAATATATGGTGCAAAATCAGCATCTCCCCGGCGTTGAATTTGCCCGTCCGGTGACTGAAAAAAATCACCATTGCCGTCAAACCCGACAGCTGATTTGTGTTCGGCCAAAAGCAAAAGGAAGTCGCAACGTTCTGAGTTAAACAAACCGCGCATTTTCTCAAGGGTGGAAACACCGGGCCGGTCCAGCCAGAAGGCATCACTGTTCAACACAAAAAAGGGTGCCGAACCAAGCATCGGCTTTGCTTTCAGGACACCGCCGCCGGTTTCCAGCAACTGATCGGTTTCATCACTGATTTTGATATTCATACTGTTTCTTTTTTTCACCCAGGTTTCCACCTGCCCGGCAAGGTAGTGGGTGTTGATAACAATATTGTCGACACCATTGGCCTCAAGCTGATCAATGGCGTGCCCTATCAGGGGTTTTCCGGCAACGCTGATTAGTGGTTTGGGGGTTGTCAGCGTCAGCGGTTGCATGCGGGTACCAAGTCCGGCACACAGCACCATGGCGCTTTTTCCGATTGCTTTTGCAGGCAGCTTCATGGCAGGTCACCTGACTGGCGTTCCGGTGCGGGCAGGTTGGTCTTGTACCAGTCGGCCAGATTGCCAAGAGCCGGGTGACGGAGGTTCTTTTCCAAAGCAGCATAAACGCGCGGTATGTGCTGCAGATAGCCTGGCTTGCCATCACGCATGTACAGCCGGGCAAAAATGCCGAGAATTTTTGTTGCCCGTTGCGCGCCAAAAATCGCATATGCGGTTTCAAAGGCCGGAGCATCGAAATTTTCATCCCGCCGCTGCCGCAAGCTCAGGTAATACTCATGGAACTTTGTCTCAAAATGTCGGGGCAAATCAATACGGGCGTCTTGCAACATCGACACAAGGTCATATGCAGGGTGGCCAAGCAGACAATCTTGCGTATCAATCAGCCCCACCCTTTTGATGCCTTGTCGTTCTGGCATCCAGATCAGGTTTGGTGAATGAAAGTCGCGCAGCACCCATACCGGTCGATCGGTTTTGATCAGCGCGAACAACTGCTTCCATATGTCAATAAATGATTGGCGGACCTGCTCGTCTGCCTGACCGGTTTTTTGCAATGGCCAAAACCAGTCAAGCAACAATTCTGCCTCCATGGCAAAGGCCGGGAAATCGAAACGGGCAATCTTGTGACCATCAACCACATCCGGCCATTTCATTGATGTCATTTCAACCAGCAATTCAGTGGCAGTTTCCATCGGTTGCTCTATGTCCTGTTTGTTGCCAAACATGGTCCCGAATACATTGTCACCAAAGTCCTCGATAATCATCAGGCCGTTTTCAAGGTCTTGTTGCAATGAACGCGGCGCGCTAAACCCCATGTCCAGCAATTTGGCATTTATCGCTGCAACTGGAACAATTCCCTCGGCAATATGGGCAATTTGACTGTAGGTTTTGCCGTCCCTGATCGTTGGTCCGTCTGACGCTTTCGGCATGTCCATCAAAATTGCCTTGCCACCATCGACCTGAGTAAGCCGTTCGTAACGACGCGCTGATGCATCACCTTGTAGAAAACATCGCTGCGCGTTGCTCCATTCGCTGTCTGCCAGAAATTTTGCAACGGTGGCCATGCGATTAACAATTGGCGCGGTCTCACCCAAACCAGAAATTTTAGCTGACCTGGTACTGTCTTCAATCTCAAGATACACATCCAGCCGATCTGGTGGAATTTCGCTACCCAGCCGGTCTGGCCATTCGATGAGTGTCAGACGGTTTTCCATATCGTCAAACAACCCCAATTCATAGATTTCGTCAATCTGATCAATCCGGTACAGATCAAAATGATGAACGTCTATTCGCAACTCGTCATAGGGTTGCATAAGAGAAAAAGTAGGGCTTGGTACATCAGGAGTTTCGTCCGTGTCTGAAAGAGCCTGGATCAGGGCCCGGGCCAGGGTGGTTTTCCCGGCCCCCAGATCCCCATGCAGGCAAATGGTCATGCCTTTGCGGCAGAACAGGGAAAGCTCCCGCCCAAGGGCCGTAGTCGCTGTCTCGTCTGTCAGTTTTCGCTTGATGAAATTCAATTTTAGCCTGCCAGTGCACGCTTGTTGTCAGGAATCTGTATCTGGCCGACCCCCGTGCTGGAAATCGTGCGGGCAATCGGGCCGACAATAGGGAACCTGCAAATGACCGTTGTGCCTTTACCCAGTTTGGATAGTAGAGAAACCTGACCCTCATGCAACTCAACAAAGCTTTTTACGATGGCAAGGCCAAGTCCTGGTCCGCGATGGCCACCGGAAATTGGTTTCGACTGAAAACGTTCAAACGCCTGTTTCTGAAATTCCGGCTCCATGCCTCTGCCGGTATCAGCCACCCAGATGACAATATCATCCCCGTCGCGTTTGGCGCCCAAGCGGACAATACCTTTTTCAGGTGAAAAACCAATTGCGTTGGCCAACAAATTACCAAAAATTTGAGTTAACCGCTGTTCATCACCGATAAAGGATGAAATGTTTTCGGCAATTTCGATATTTAATGTCAAATCCATCTGGCGAATTTTCGCAGTCATCGAACGGGCTGTTTTTTCGAGAATTTCGGCAACGGAAATTTCTGATAATTTCAAGTCCAAAGCACCCGCATCAATCGCCGTCAGATCAAGGATGGCATCAATAATAACCAGCAAATCATCAGAAGATGATTGTATGTGGCCAAGATACTCTTTTTGTTTGTCTTGCAGTTCTCCCGCAATGCCCATCGACAACCCTTCGGCAAACCCTAAAATATTGGTTAGTGGCGTGCGCAACTCGTAAGAAACATTGGAAAGGAAATTGGTTTTGAGTCGATCAGCAGCTTCCAGAGCTTCATTTCTTTCACGCAATGCCCGTTCAATACCGGCACTGTCGCTGACATCAAGGTATGTCACCAGTGTATTGCCGCCCGGCAAAGGGATTGCGGCGCAGTCGAAAATTGTTTTGTCAGGTCGCGTAATTCTGTCTTGTAGTGGTTTGCGCTTGTCGTTAATCGATGTCACGCAATATTTAAGGTCATCCCAAATGCCGCTGTCATCAAATAATACCCGGCACTTGTTTATGACATCGTCAATGTGTGGTTTTGTTATCAGGAACTCTTGGGACAGGTTCCAGAATTTGGCAAAAGAGACATTGTGCAATTGCAGTTTGCCATCGGTACCAAACAGCGCGATACCTTCTTCCAGATTGCTAAGGGTATCGCTCTGAATATCAATGAGCGCATTATAGCGACTTTCAAGACTAATCTGTTCGGTGACATTTTCATAAAGATAGGTCACACCACCAAATGGATGTTGTTCTGCAATAACCCGCAGGGACTGTCCATCAGGCAAATGCCACCAGTATTCTTTGGCATCAAGAGTTTTGTACGCTGTCAGCAATTCGGTTTTCCATGCCCGGTAGTTGGCCTGTTCTGGCAGATTGCGTTCGGAGCGCAACTTGTCCAGTATTTCGCTGTCACCGGGATGGGCATCGAGCCAGTCAGGATCAAGTCCCCATAATTTGGCATAGGCTGAATTATAAAAACGCAAATGCTGGTCAGGGCCAAAAATTGCTATTGCTGTTGCCAGTTTATCCAGTGTTGAGGCATGTGCCTTGATATGGAGTTCGAGCTCTTTTTGTGCCGTGTCAAGATTGGTCATATCAATGGCAAAATTTGCATCTTCTGTCTCGGACGAGACTTTAAAGATATCCATCGAGCGCCGGTTTCCAGAGATGATAACGTCAACGGTGCCGCGCAGAGCACTGTTGGTTTTGCTGGTCGCATTCGGTGCAACAATTTTTGCCTCATCGACAAGCAAAACAGGTTGCTGCAATACCCGTTCAACATTTGTTGCCTCAACCGCACTCATATATGCCTGGTTAATCCAGGCCAGTTCGCCTTCTTTATTGTCGAACCAGATGGGGAACGGGGCTTGATCAAGAATTGCACTGAGCCGCTGGACCTGCTTGCCCAGCCGCCTGGTTTCATGGGAAAGGTCAGCATTGCTGCGACGCTCGCCAACCAGCGGGCGAAAGCGCAAGGTTGCTGTTCCCCCCGCTGTCCGTCCGTCTGCTTCCAGCAGTTCGCCATTGGCCGTTCGGATGCCGATGTTAAATGCTTTGCCTGAATCGCGCAGTGCTTCCAGGTTGTCGCGCAGCGTTTCAGCCGACTCGCTGGTTAGCCACAAAGAAAAATCAAGCAGTTGGTCTTGTTGTGAGGGTATTTTAACAGCATCATACATGTCCCCGGTAATTGTTTGAGGAACATCGCCGCGACCACGCCAGACAATCAGGATGCCAGGTTCAGCATCCATAATTGCCTCAGCCTCGTTCAACCGGCCTTCAACGTCTTTGAGTTTTTGGCGCGTAGTCGTTTCGCTGAATGACAGCTTGCGTACAACCCGAAGAGCCCAGACAAAGACAACAATTGCCAGAACAAGTGCTGCAAAAGAAAAGGTCTGGAAATTTTCTTTGCTCAAAAGGTCAGTGCCAGCCATAGCCGATGTCGGCAACAAAGCACTGCCGAGCGCAGAGCAAAAAGCGACATGGACAGACCTGACAAATGCAATGTGCCCTGGTTTTTTGGTTGCACCAATACCCATTGCTTTTCGAGTTCCCCTTGCCGATGTTTTACGCAACCGGAAAAAATTGGAGCCGCTGACATGATATGCCCACGAAAACCCCCGCTAAAACTGGTGCGAATCAGCTAAAAAGTACTCGTAAATTGCGATTCTGGCAATTTTTATAAAAACTGCCAGCCAAGTAATGACAAAAAAAGAGGCCAACAATAGTGGCCTCTTTTCAATTCCCGATTTTATCGGTTGCTCTAGTACCGGTAATGTTCAGCCTTATAAGGGCCTTCAATCGGAACCTCGATGTAGTCTGCCTGTTCTTTGGTTAGTTTGGTCAGTTGGGCACCGACTTTTTCAAGATGCAAGCGGGCAACTTTTTCATCCAGATGTTTTGGCAGGATATAGACATCGTTGTCGTATTGGTCATTCTTGGTCCAAAGCTCTATCTGGGCCAGTGTCTGGTTGGCAAAAGAAGCCGACATAACAAAACTGGGGTGACCGGTTGCATTGCCAAGATTAACCAGGCGGCCTTCAGACAACAGGATCATCCGTTTGCCATCAGGAAACTCGATCTGGTCGACCTGTTCCTTGATGTTGGTCCACTTGAAATTGCGCAGGCCTTCAACCTGAATTTCATTGTCAAAGTGCCCGATGTTACAAACAATCGCCATGTCTTTGAGCTTGCGCATGTCATCAACCGTTACAACATCTTTATTGCCAGTTGTGGTAACAACAATGTCGGCACGTGGAGCTGCATCGCTTAGAGTAACAACTTCGTAACCGTCCATGGAGGCCTGCAATGCGCAGATCGGGTCGACTTCAGTTACCAGCACCCGGGCACCAGAACCGCTCAAAGACTGGGCAGAACCTTTGCCAACATCACCATAACCACAAACAATAGCGACTTTGCCGGCCATCATCACATCAGTGCCGCGACGAATGCCATCTACCAGAGATTCGCGACAACCATATTTATTGTCAAATTTGGATTTTGTAACACTGTCATTGACGTTGATCGCCGGGAATGGCAGGTCGCCAGCTTTTTGAATGGTGTAAAGGCGATGAACCCCAGTGGTGGTTTCTTCAGAAACACCTTTGATGTTGTCGCGAACTTTAGAATACCAGCCTGGAGTTTTTTCAAGGCGGGCCTTGATCGTTGCAAACATGGCAACTTCTTCCGGGTTGCTTGGACTGGCAATGACTGACGGGTCTTTTTCAGCTTTGGCGCCGAGCAAAACCAGCATAGTGGCATCCCCGCCATCATCGAGGATCAAATTGGCAGTTTTGCCATTACCCCAGTCGAGAATGCGGTCGCAATAGTCCCAGTACTCTTCATAGGTTTCACCTTTGGTGGCAAAAACCGGAATGTCCTGGACTGCAATAGCGGCTGCCGCCTGATCCTGAGTGGAAAAAATATTGCATGAAGCCCAGCGAACTTCTGCGCCAAGCGCAACCAGAGTTTCAATCAAAACAGCGGTTTGAATGGTCATATGTAAAGAGCCGGCAATGCGGGCACCCTTAAGCGGTTGAGCCGCTCGAAATTCCTCGCGAATAGCCATAAGTCCCGGCATTTCAACCTCAGCCATTACTATTTCCTTGCGACCCCAGTCAGCAAGAGAAAGGTCAGCGACAACATAGTCGGTGAAAGTACTCATTTTAATCCTCATGTAAATTTGATCGGCAATTTTTACCGGTTTGGCAAAGCTTTTGCCCGTGGCCAAAAGCGATAATATCAACGTCTGGAACAGGCCTATATCAGCAAAACCGGGAAAATGCAATAATGATATAAAGAAATCTTTATATTCAAGGTTATTCTTCGGGCAAGTCTTCCCCAAATTTTCTTTTGACCAGCTGGCTTATCATCTTCAAGGCTTGCTCATGGTCAGGTCCGGCAGCATTTACTTCAATTTCTGTACCGGTAGAGGCCCCCAGCATCAACAGCCCCATGATGGAAGTGCCAGGCACGGTCTGACCTTTGCATACAACTGTGATCTCGGACTCAAATTGCTCGGCGCATTTTACGAATTTGGCAGATGCACGGGCATGCAGCCCCCGCACGTTTTCAATTGTCAACCTGCAGCTACTGGCATTAAGATCACTCACCAGATTCCCCCCCCGGTTTTGCAAAGAATTATTTTCCATCAAGGAGTTGGCTTGCCGCATTGATGTATTTGCGCCCGGAATAAAGGGCTTGTGCTACGGTATCTTCCAGCGAGTTGTCTTTCCGTACACTGGCGATTTTGATCAGCATGGGCAAATTGGCCCCGGCAATAACTTCAAGGTTTTCGCGGTCCATCATTGAAATAGCCAGATTTGACGGCGTTCCCCCGAACATGTCGGAGACGACAATTACGCCCTGTCCGCTGTCAACACTTTCGATCGCTTCAACAATGTCGTCTCTTCGGCTTTCAATGTTATCACATGCATCAATTGAAATGGTTGCAAAACTCTGCTGCTCGCCAACCACATGTTCCAGTGCGGTCCGAAATTCTTGCGCCAACCGGCCATGTGTAACCAGAACAACACCAATCATGTTATATTCATTTCCATTGCTTGTTTTTTAACCTCGGCTGAAAACTTATTACCTTGAGAAATTTCGCGCAAGCAATTGTTTACAGATCAGACAACTTCAACATGGCACGCACCTTGGCAGGGGCTGATGCCTGAAATGGATCAAGCAGGAACCCGGCAATGCCAACACCGAGTATTTCCTGCTTTTGAGCCTCTAAATCGGGAAGACGCTCTGGCAGGCAGCCCTGTTCGAGGTCGACCACGGCAAACAACTCACATCTGGCCATGAAGGGATAGCAGCATATGCCAACGCCCCTTACTTCCAGCAACCCTTTCAGTTTGTCAGGAGGTGATGCAATCAACTGTTCGCGCTTGCGGGTGATGACCACTTGATCATCGCTGACCAAAATGCCGCCTGACTCTATCAGGCAGAGAGCCAGGTCTGACTTTCCAACGCCAGGTTGGCCTCGCAATAACACCGCGCGATCGTCCATAGCGACACAGGTTGCGTGAATTGTTGTGTGGCTGGTCATTGCTGGTTCTTGCGGGACTTTTTTGAAACAGCAGCAATTGGGATGCGCACAATGAAGCGGGCACCTTGCCCGTTTTCCAGGTTTTCCGCTGTAATTGTTCCGCGATAGGCTTCAATAATCTGTCGTGAAATACTAAGCCCGAGGCCCGAATTTTTTCCAAATGATGCCTCGGGGCGGTCCGTATAAAACCGGTCGAAAATCTTTTCAAGATTGTCTGGAGGAATACCTGGACCCTCATCATCAATGGAGAACTCAACCATATCACCATCGCGTAGCAATTTTACGGAAATCTGCGAGTCTGCCGGTGCAAACGAGATTGCGTTGGTTAAAAGGTTTGCAACGACCTGCCCAAGGCGGTTGTCATGTCCCATCACGGAAAATCCAGCTTGACTGCTGGCACGAGTGCCGCGTGTTTCTACTTCAAATGACAATTCGATGTCGCGTTTTGAAGCCACGTCCTCATGCAACCTGACCAGCATTTCAAGCAATTTATGCAAGTCAACCGCTTCTGATTGTGTCCGCACAAGTTCAGCATCAAGACGTGATGCATCGGAAATATCAGAAATCAGCCGGTCAAGGCGTCTAACATCGTCGTTGACCACTTCAATAAGCCGATGGCGTTGTTCGGGCGTTTTTGCCAGCTCCAGTGTTTCGACAGCGCTGCGCAAAGACGTAAGCGGGTTTTTGATCTCGTGGGCCACATCAGCAGCAAAGGCTTCAATGGCATCAATTCGATTATAAAGAGATTCGGTCATGTCCCGCAGAGCCCCTGAAAGGTGTCCTACTTCGTCGCGGCGATAGGTAAAATCGGGAATTTCCACCCGGTTGTTGACACCGCGCCGGATTCTTTCCGCGGCTGCCGACAGGCGCCGGACAGGTTCGGCAATGTGCCCGGCCAACGACAGTGACAGCAAAATAGCCACAAGCACCGCCACAGCAAATGTCAGCAGGATAACCTTGCGCTCTTTTTTGAGCACATCGTCAATTTCCCCACCTTTGGTTGAAAGGATCAGGGCGCCCTGAACAGCTTTGAGCCGCTGGATCGGGACCGCAACGATAATAATGATTTCATTTTTTTCATTTACGGCTTTTTTGGTAATTGGCAAGCCAGTCAGCGCGAGGCGGATTTCAGAAAAATCTTTGCCATTATCAAGACCATAAGGTTTTTGCAAAGGATAGTTATTTGCAAAAACCCAGGCATTAAAACGAGCCCACATATCAACGACAAAACTAGGCTTGGCGGCATTTATGGGAGGCAGATCAAAACGTAAAATCTCGCCACGGCCGTAAAAATGACGGCTGTCTACGACCATTTGTCCATCGCGATCAAAAATTCGCGCCCGGGTGGTGGTTGATGTAACCAGTTGCCGCAAAACCCTGCCGGCCTGTTCAGGATTGATCGGAAAATCAAAGTCCTGATAGCCGCCACTGCCGGCCGGATTTTTAGTTCCCAGTTGCTGTTCGAGAAAAAGATCAGGATCGATCACAAAGGTATCAGTGTCAGCGGCAGCTGTTGAGGCAACGGCCGCTGCCATAATTTGTGCCTGGGTCATCAGGCTTTCTTCGCGAACCGCGATAAGCCCTGTTCTTGTCTGGTTAAAGTACAAAATTCCAGCCACAAGAATGACCAGCCCTGCGACATTGATAAGAATAATACGGCTGGTCAGCCGGGCCGGGGCAAGCCGATGCATCCAGCCAGTCAGGTTTCGTCGTTTGTGGCGCTTGATCCGGCGGCTCAACCCGCGCTGTCTTTCGCGCTGACTCCCTTGTTGCCTGGGATCTTCAACACCCAAAACCATCTTCTCACACTGTCCCGTCAGGACTCCTTAAAGCGATACCCTACACCATAAAGCGTATCGATGGCATCAAAGCTGTCATCCACAGCTTTAAATTTTTTACGCAGGCGTTTGATATGGCTGTCGATTGTGCGATCGTCTACATAAACCTGATCATCATATGCCGCATCCATCAGTGCATCGCGGCTTTTTACGATGCCAGGGCGATGCGCCAGGGATTGCAAAATGAAAAATTCAGTTACTGTCAGGATAACTTGCTTATTGTCCCAGGTGCACGAATGCCGGTCCGGATCCATTACCAGTTTGCCGCGTTCAATAATTGAAGAGCGCTCCTGTTCAGTAACTTCAGGGGCTTCACGGTTTTGACCGCGGCGCAGAACAACTTTTACCCGTTCGACCAGCAGGCGTTGCGAGAAGGGCTTTCTGATGAAATCATCTGCACCCATTTTCAAGCCGAACAATTCATCAATTTCATCGTCTTTCGAGGTCAGAAAAATAACCGGTAAATCTGATTTCTGCCGCAATCGCCGCAACAATTCCATGCCGTCCATACGGGGCATTTTAATGTCGAAAATTGCCATGTCGGGTGGGTTGTCTTCAAGACCCTGCAAAGCGCTGACGCCATCAGAATAGGTATTGATTTGGTACCCCTCGGCTTCAAGAGCAATTGATACCGAAGTCAGAATGTTTCGGTCGTCATCTACCAGTGCAATTGTCGACATGTTGGTTCCTGCAGCTATTGGTTTGTTTTGTAATGAATAGTGCGCTCTAACGAGGGAAGTGGGACTAATTGTGGCGGCCAGGGTTTTTGTATTTTGCCACAAATGTGATTAAGGCAGCCTTGCGGCACCAATTATGGCAGAAATATGGTGAAAATAACAGGCCAATTCAAGGTCCAGGGTGAAAGGTAACAAACTTGAGACTAAAGAACGGTCAGGTGGTGAAAAATATCGTTGCGCTTTTTGTTAAACTTGACTAGCTTCACCCGATCAAGTTTGAGCGCCGATCTCTCGCTAAACCATCCGCCTGAAGTTGGGGCTCTAAGATGTTTTATGTGTTTGGCATTAAACCAGCTTGGAATTCCATAAAATTACAGTATTTAGGGATATGTTCACCAGATGGTGCAGCATGTGACAGCCAAAAAAGGGTTTTAGCTGTGGGCAAAACAGGTATTTTTAATCCCGATTTTACCATCGAGGTATCGGGACTGACGGGTGTGAAAAAAGTCCATTACAATCTGGGTGAGGCCCAATTGTACGAGATGGCGATCGCAAATGGCGAAGGCAGCGTAGTGGCTGGAGGTGCTTTGGCGGTAACAACAGGCCAGCACACAGGAAGGTCTGCAACGGATAAATTTTATGTTCGCGATGCTGAAACAGAAGATGCAATATGGTGGGATGCCAATGCCGGGCTGAGTGAGGCACATTTTGCTGTTTTGCGGGACGACTTTAAGGCCCATGCCACAGATCAGGCTACAGGTAAGGAACTGTTTGTTCAGGACCTTTATGGCGGTGCCGACCCAAATTGCAACATCAGGGTAAGGATTGTGACCGAATATGCCTGGCACGCGCTGTTCATCCGCCATTTGTTGCGGCGGCCCGACCGGGACGAACTGGCAACCTTTGTGCCCCAGTTACATATTTTCAATTTCCCGTCATTTACGGCGGATCCAGACCGCCATGGCAGCAATACCCAAACGGTTATCGCGGCCAGCTTTACAGAAAGTCTTGTCCTGATTGGTGGCACGCAATATGCCGGTGAAATAAAAAAGTCGGTTTTTTCTACTTTGAACTACCTGTTGCCCGAACAGAACATCATGCCGATGCATTGCTCAGCCAATGTGGGACCAGATGGCGCATCGGCGCTTTTCTTTGGCCTTTCAGGGACCGGAAAAACCACCTTGTCATCTGATGTCAGCCGCGAGTTGGTCGGGGATGATGAGCACGGCTGGTCAGGTGATGGTATTTTTAATTTCGAAGGCGGCTGTTACGCAAAAACCATAAATTTATCTCAAGACGCCGAGCCTGAAATTTACGCAACCACCCAACGCTGGGGTTCGGTGCTGGAAAATGTCGTCATCGATCCGGTCACCCGTCGGCCTGATTTTGATGATGGCTCACTGACCCAGAACGGTCGGGTTGCTTATCCGATCAATTACATACCCAACGCCCTGCCAGATGGGGTGGCGGCACATCCCAAAAATGTCATTATGCTGACAGCTGATGCCTTTGGCATTTTACCGCCCATTTCCAGATTGACCCCGGCTCAGGCCATGTATCATTTCTTATCTGGTTACACAGCAAAAGTTGCCGGTACAGAAAAAGGCGTGGCTGGAACCCAGGCGACATTTTCAACCTGCTTTGGTGCCCCCTTCATGCCGCGCCATCCCAGTGTGTATGGCAATTTGCTGAAAAATCTGATCGCTGAGCATCAATCGACCTGTTGGCTGGTCAACACCGGTTGGACCGCTGGAGCCTACGGCACCGGTCACCGGATGCCCATCAAGGTCACGCGAGCCCTTCTGGCAGCGGCACTTGATGGCGACCTGAACAGCGTGGAAATGCGTATTGATCCAAATTTTGGTTTTGAAGTGCCAAAATCGGTTGCAGGAATAGACGATGGCATTCTTGATCCGCGCTCAACCTGGGACGATCCAGATGCCTATGACCGCCAGGCCCAAAAACTGGTTGAAATGTTCACGGAAAACTTTGTCAAGTTTGAGCAGCATGTTGATGAGGAAGTGCGAAACGTCTTGAAAAGGACCTAATGCAACGAGATTGGTTCCAGATCGTGCTCAAAGGCATTGGCAACGGCCGATGTCTGGCTATCTGAAATGGCCAGAGGTGTGCCATTGGCGCTAAACAGGCAGAACAATTTGATATTGTCAGGAATTTCTTCAGCTTCCCCGATGATGTTTTTGGCATCAGCAACTGAAATCGCTTTGACATAGGCCAGAACACCGTCGCCAAACCGGGCAAGATCGTTGATCGAAAACTGGTCTTTGCTTGTCTGTGTCATTGGCTTTCGGCCTCCGTTATTTCAATATTGTGCACCCGGCGCTCGGGTGCTGGGCGGACAAGGTCGATGGACAGCAATCCGTTTTCCATATCGGCCCCTTTGACTTCCATACCATCGGCCAGAATGAAAGTGCGTTTAAACTGACGGGCAGCGATACCCCGGTGCAAATAATCGCGATTGTCATTGCCTGATTGACGACCAGTGATGGTCAGTTGGCTTTCTTCCAGCGTAATTTCCAGCTCATCACGCGAAAACCCGGCAACAGCAAGGGTAATACGCAAAGCATCACCTTTTTCACCAGCCGCTGCAATGCGTTCGATATTATAAGGAGGATAACCGTCACCGGCTGATTTGGCGGCATGATCAAGCATACGCTCCAATTCATCAAATCCCAGCATGAACGGACTGGAAAAAACCGACACTCGTGACATACCAAAAGCCCTAGAAAAAGCGACTGACGCAAAGTCTGGCCCGCAATGGCACCAGACCGGTTTGTTAGCCAGATATGGGGTATGCTTCGGGATAATTCAAGAAAACAGATAAAACAAACTGCTACAGTTTAAGGTGAATTGGAAACCTTGAGCAAATGTCCTTGTGAACACTGGCAGGAATGTGATCAAGCTTGTCAAGCGCCAGCACGCGTTCGACTTCAAGGGTAGCTTTTTCAGTCATGTCAAGGCTGCCAAGATCAGCCCAGCTTGACGGGTTCAGGCGTTCAGCCACTTGCGGATACAGGTAATCGGACTGCATCCGGGCGAGAGTTTGCGGATGACCAAGAAAATGGGCCGGGCCGCGAACAGTTTCCCGGATGGCCTGAACTGACAGTGTTTCCTTGTTAACCTCAATGCCACGAACACCACGCGCGATGCTGCCGAGCATATCATTGTCGATAACCATCATTTCGTTACAGGTGCCAAGCAATGAAGCCAGCATGGACGCTGATTCACAGATGATATTTGCCCCCGCCTGCGCTGCCAGTGCCACCGTCACCCCTTTTTCGTAACCTGCCTGTGCATCGGGCAACTTGGAATCGGTCATGCCCGCTGCAACAGATGATGGCAGACCTCGGGAATTTATGATTTGGGCAGATGCAGCTTCCAGAACCGCTTCCTCGCCGCTGCCGCCACTCATTGCGCCGGTGCGCAAATCAGAAACAAAGGGCCAGACAGCCAAAAACACCGTGTGTCCCGGTTTCATCAGGTTGACAAAACACAAAGTGGCAAAGGCTTCGGCCAGCCCGCAGGCCAGTGCACCGGCCAACGGTGCCGGGCTGGTTGCCCCGGCCTGACCGGCCGACAAAACATCCATTGGCATGTTGTGGCGAACCTGGGCCACCAACCCCTCACAACTGTCCTGGGCAAACCGCAAGGGCGGCACCACAACAGTGTTTGCCCCGGAAAAAAACGGCCGCTTGGTAAAAGCGCCTTTCTCTCCAAGGACCATGTCGAAAATTTCAACCACATCATCCACATGATCGGGTGAAAAGAAACTGGCTGAAATGTGCTTGGTGGTTCCCGCTAGACAGGCATAGGCTGTGTTGAGGTCAAGTTCCCGGGCTGTTTTCATTTCGCGCGGCACCATGGTGCGCCGGAAGCTGTGAATGTGCTCCATGTGATGGGCCAACCGGGCCATATTGTACAGGTCATCAAGTGTCGTATCGCGATATTTTCGGGTTTTGGGATCGAGATACAAAACGGCCGCACCGGCGGTGCTGAAATGAACCCGCTCATCCCTTATATCGAGATTGTATTTTTCATCAAATCCGTAAAGGGTGAATTCCTTGGCTGCCACTTCCAGGGTCCAGTTGAGCAGTTTTTCCGGGAACAACAAGCGGCCATCGTCTGTGAGACTGCCTCCGGCTTTGGTGACCAGCTCAATGCAGTGGGGAATGGCATCAGCCATGCCAACGGTTTCCAGCAGTTCAAATGCCGCCTGCCAGATCTGGTCCACTTCACCATCACTCAGGGGTTTGTAGCGGCCACCGGAAAGGCCCGGTTGCACTGGCTTGATATCTTCGGTAAGCGGTGCTGCTCGCGCCGCCAACCGGGCTTCACGGCCACCCGATGCCCGTCTGCTGGTTCTGACCATGGTTTAACTCCTCATCCTAATTGCCCCGGGATCCCAAAGCGGTTCTGCCTCGACAACGGCGTTGCATTGGCCATCCAGAATTTCAACAGTAAGACGGGTGCCAGGTTCTGCGCTGGCGCTCGCTACATAAGCAAATGCCAGGCTTTTGCCAACGATGTGCCCATACCCGCCCGAGGTGGTAACGCCGACAAGTTCACCATGGTAAAATACCGGCTCATTGCCCCGGCAATCGGTGTCATCAGCATCAACCGACAAATAAACCAGTTTCTGTTTGACGCCCGATTGCCGGGCGCTGTCTGTTGCTGCTTTGCCAGTGTAGGTTTCTTTGTTCCAGCCGACAAAACGCGCCATATCGGCTTCAACCATATTGATTTCAGCAGTAAGCTCACTGCCCATTGCCCGAAAGGCTTTCTCCAGCCGCAGGCTGTTCATCGCATAGGTGCCAAACAAATGAATATCAAACGCATCACCGGCGCGCATCAGCGCGTCAAAGACCATCGGCAAGTCAGCCATGGGTGCATGCAGTTCCCAGCCAAGCTCACCCACATATGACACCCGTAAAGCGCGCAAACCAACCCCCGCAACTTCCATATGCCTGCCGGTCAACCACGGGAAACTCTCCTTTGACAGATCAGCGGTGGTAACTTTTTCAAGCACTTTTCGCGACATCGGCCCGGCCAGGACAAGGGTGCCAAATTGCCCGGTAACATCGGTGACCGATACATCCTCACCCGGCAAAACAGCTTGTTGCATTATATCGAAATCGCGAATTTGTGCTGTTGCGCCACTCAAAACATAAAACTGGTCATCAGCCAGGCGGGTAACAGTAACTTCTCCATCAATGCGGCCATTGTCGCTGAGCAAATGGGCAAGAACAACCCCTCCGACTTTGCGCGGCATATTGTTGGCACAAATGCGATTGAGAAAGGCGAGCGCGTCTTTGCCGCTAACATCAAATTTGGCAAATGTTGAAAGGTCCATAAGCGCGACCTTTTCACGAACTGCTCTGCATTCTTTGGCAACCGCCTCAAAAGCGTTCGAGCGCCGGAAAGTGAAATTTTCACCAGTGCCAGAGGCATCGTACCAGCTTGGCCTTTCCCAGCCAAAGACCTGTTCAAATTGTGCGCCGCGGTCTTTCAAAAGATCATATAAGGTTGATGTCCGCAAAGGGCGCCCGCCGGGGTGTTGTTCATCCGGTGCAAGGCAGGTGTACATTGCCTGATAGTCTTCAATGGATTTGATTTTGGTATATTCACTGGTTGCCCAGTCGCCAAAGCGCCGTGGATCAAACTCGGCCATGTTGATGTCGCTGTCGCCATGCACCATCCATTGGGCCAGGTATTTGCCAGCGCCCGCCCCTTGCGCAATACCGATCGCTGCACCACAACACATCCAGTAATTTTCGACACCGCCTGCCGGACCAAGCAGAAAGTTTCCATCCGGTGTGTGGGTGATGGCACCGGAGATGACATTTTTCAACCCGGCTTTGCCAAATAGCGGTAGCCGTTCGGTTGCTTTTTCCAGCCATGGCATCAACCGGTCCACCTCAGGCGCAACCAGTTCACTTTCAAAATCCCATGGCACACCGTTTTCAAAGCACAAATGAGCACCAGATGTTTCATAGGGGCCAATCAGAATACCATCGGTTTCTTCCCGCAAATAGCAATGGGAGTAGGGGTCGCGAACCACCGGAAGTTCGCGTTCCATGTCGATCAGTTCCTGTATGGGTTCGGTAATCAGATAATGATGAAGCATGTTTGAAATAGGCACATTTATCCCGCTCCAGCCGCCCACCACATCAGCATAAGAACCTGCCGCATTGACCACATGCTGGCAATTGATTGTGCCGGTCTCAGTCACCACCTGCCACTCACCGCTATCCAGTTTTTTGATGTCTTTAACCAGACACCGCCGCTCGATTTCCACCCCATTCTGGCGTGCACCGGCGGCCATGGCCATGGTGCTGTCAGCCGGTGCGACATGGCCGTCGGTGAAAGTTACAAAGCCTGCCTTGACGCCAAATGTTTCAAGATAAGGATGGTACTTTTTAATCTCGTCCGGCCCGATGATTTCCGCTTCAAACCCGGCCAGTTTGGCTATGCCTTTAACCTGGTGAAACCAGTCAATCTCGGTGTCGGTAAGGGCCAATCTAATACCGCCGCACTGGTGCCATGACACCGGGTGTCCGGTAAGTTCCTCAAGGCTGGAATAAAGCCGGGTGCCATAGAGGTGGATTTTGGCCAAACTTAGTGACCCGATCATATGGGGACACTGACCGGCTGCATGCCATGTCGAGCCGGATGTCAACTCGCCTTTTTCCAGCAGAACCGTATCGTTGCCCCAACCCTCAAGACCAAGATGATACGCCAGCCCGACCCCCATGGCGCCGCCCCCGACAATGACCACACGTGCATGAGACCTCATCCTGGTTCCCTTCAAATTTGGTTACCCTATCCTATGGTCTTGCCGGAATTTCCCCAGACTACAACGGCGAAGGTTTTTGGTTGTTTTGCGACAATCCTGTCACCTGGGGTTTTCTGGTTGAAACAGCGGTCAATGTTGCTTATGGTTTTTCGTGTTCAACAACTCGAATAACGATCTCTCGTGTCAGTTTCATCCGAAAATAAAATTTATGACATTGCCATTATTGGTGGCGGGGTAAACGGCTGCGGTGTCGCCCGCGATGCGGCCGGGCGCGGCCTGTCGGTTTTGCTGCTGGAGAAAGATGATCTGGCCAGCGCCACATCATCGGCATCATCCAAAATGATCCACGGCGGCTTGCGATACCTTGAACAGTACGAGTTTTTGCTGGTGCGCAAAGCTTTGCAGGAACGCGAAGTGCTGTTGTCAATTGCCCCTCACATTATCGCCCCGTTGCGGCTGGTTCTGCCACATAATGCAGCGCTGCGGCCAAAATGGATGATCCGTATCGGCTTGTTTTTGTATGACATGCTCGGGGGCCGAAAACTGCTGAAAAAATCCCGCCAGATAGACCTGCGCAACAATGCTGCCGGCGGCCCGCTGAAACCGGAATTCACTCATGGGTTTGAATATTCTGATTGCCTGGTTGATGATGCCCGGCTGGTCATATTAAACGCTGTTGATGCACGCCAAAATGGCGCTGATATCCTTACCCGCTGTGAACTGGTAGAAGGCCATCGCGAGCAGGATAACTGGCGACTGGAAACCATCGATGTCCGGTCAGGCAAAAAAGTTCAGTTCAAGGCCCGCATATTGGTGAATGCCGCCGGACCCTGGGTTTCAGAAGTCGTTAGCGACCGCATCATGCTCGATACAACTTCAGATGTCCGGCTGGTCAAGGGTAGTCATATTGTCGTGCCGAAACTATATGACCACGACCGGGCCTACATTTTCCAGAACGCTGACAAGCGGGTAATTTTTGCCATCCCGTTCCATGGCGACTTTACCCTGATCGGTACAACCGATGTGGATGTCACGGGCGATCCCGGCGGGGCAACAGTCGCCAAACAGGAAATTGATTATCTTTGTGATGCGGCAAGTGAGTATTTTGCTGAACCGGTGAAACCTCAAGATGTTGTATGGAAGTTTTCCGGTATAAGACCACTGTTTGATGATGGTGAAAGTTCTGCCTCCGAAACTACCCGCGACTACGTGCTTGAATTGCTGGAACCGCATGACAAGCCACCACTGCTTTCAGTGTTTGGTGGCAAAATCACTACTTACCGCCGGTTGGCAGAAGCGGTTTTTGAGAAATTGCAAAACTGGCTTCCCGGCTTGAAACCGGATTGGACAGCAACCGCACCATTGCCCGGTGGGGATTTTGCCATCACCGATTTGCAAAACAACGTCAATCAACTACATGCCGATTTTTCTTTTTTGCAGGCAGCAACTGCCCGACGATTGTTTCTGTCCTACGGAACAAATGCCCGACAGATTCTTGGCCGATGCAAGACTGAAAAAGATTTGGGCAAACTATTTGGCAGTGACCTCTATCAACGTGAAGTGGAATATCTGGTTTCAAAAGAATGGGCCGTGACAGCAGAGGATATTGTCTGGCGGCGGTCAAAAACCGGTTTGTTTATGAGCAAACGACAAATTGCTGCGCTGGACAAGTGGCTCAAATCACAATAGCCGATGGCGCTCTAAATTTTACGGGTCCCGGTTATCAGTCCCACCTCTTGGCCGCGATGTTCCGCCAGCACATTGCCTGCCAGATACAATGATCCGCCGATTAAAATTCTTGGCGCATTGCAAAACTCCGCCGCTGAATTAAGCGCTTCTTTCACCGAGTTTTGAGGATAGGCATCAAGATTTGCCTGCAGCGCTATATTGGTGAGGACTTCAGCGGAAAGGGCATTTTCCTCATTTGGAATTGAAACCGTAAAGACCACATGGGCCATATCTTCAAACGCTTCAAAATATCCGATCGGGTCCTTGGTGTTCAGCATGCCGATGATTAAAACCAGAGGGCGCGGAGAACGATCATTTAACCCGGCAAGACCAATGGCCAATGCCTGACCTGCAGCAGGGTTATGACCACCATCCAGCCAGATTTCACTGCCCGCCGGTGCCCATTCATGCAACTCACCCGGTTCCAGTTTCTGCAAACGGGCTGGCCACTGAACATTGCTCAATCCCATCTCAAAGTGTTTTGCCGTCACGCGGCTATCGCCAAGCGATTGAAGGGTTGCTATGGCGGTTCCGGCATTGACAATCTGGTGTTGGCCGATCAGTCCGGGCATTGGCAAATCAAGCAATTCGTTTTCATTCTGAAAAACCAGACGGCCGTGTTGTTCGTAAGCTTGCCAGTCCTGATTGGCGAACGACAAAGGCACCTTTTTTTCAGCGCCAATTTTTTCAAAAACCTCGCGAACCTCATCAAGCTGTAGGGCAATTGTGGCGGGCACACCGGTTTTAAGTATCCCTGCTTTTTCACCGGCAATCTCAGTAATGGTTTCGCCTAAATACTGCTGGTGATCAAGATCGATCGGTGTAATGGCGCACGCTGCGGGTTTTTCAATAACATTGGTGGCATCCAGCCGACCGCCAAGACCTGTTTCGAGCAAAACATAATCTGCCGGGTGACGGGAAAAGGCCAGAAAGGCCGCCGCAGTGGTGATTTCAAAAAAGGTAATCGGCGATGAGCCGTTAACCCGTTCACACTCTTCAAGAAGTTCAGACAGCTCCTCATTGCCGATCAAGCCCTTGCTGCCAAGGTAAATACGTTCATTGAAGGTGACCAGATGCGGGCTTGAATAAATGTGAACAGCAAGACCAGCAGCCTCAAGCATGGCCTTCATAAAGGCGATGGTTGAGCCTTTGCCATTGGTGCCAGCCACATGAATAACCGGTGGTAATTTCCTCTCGGGGTGATCAAGCTTCTTGAGCAGCCGCTCCAGCCGCTGCAAAGTTAAATCAATAACCTTGGGGTGCAGTTGCAGCAGGCGCTGCAAGATGGCATCAACCACGGCCATCAGGGATCAATCCTGCGCCGGTTCTTTTTCAGTAGCCGGTTTTGTCGGCTCATCTGATGTGCCGTCTTTGGCCGTTTCCTGATCTACAGCAACGCTCTTGCTCATGTCAATTTCCGGGGCCTTCATCAGCATGCGGGCAATACGCGCAACTGTATCGCGCATGTCAGCCCGGTGCACGATCAGGTCAACCATGCCGTGATCCAACAAATATTCCGAGCGTTGGAATCCTGGAGGCAGTTTTTCCCGAATGGTCTGTTCGATCACCCGCGCCCCGGCAAAACCGATACGGGCATTGGGTTCAGCAATGTGGATATCGCCCAGCATGGCATAAGAGGCCGTAACACCGCCGGTGGTCGGATCGGTAAAGACAACAATGTAAGGCAGATTAGCCGCACGCAGTTCTTGTACGGCAACCGTGGTGCGCGGCATTTGCATCAGAGATAAAATCCCCTCCTGCATACGCGCCCCGCCTGATGCAACGAACAATACATAAGGGCACTTTTTCTCAACCGCCAACTGCATGGAGACAATCAGCGCTTCACCGGCCGCCATTCCCAGGGAACCACCCATAAATTTAAAATCCTGTACGGTCATGACAATTGGCAGGTCGTGCAATTTACCGTACCCGGTAACGATGGCATCGGGTTGATCGGTGGCGGCTTTTGCTGCCTTAAGGCGGTCGGTATATTTCTTCTGGTCGCGGAATTTCAGCGGATCAACCGCAACTTCCGGAAACGTGATATTCTCATAGGCACCATCATCAAACATCGCTTCCAGGCGAAGTTTCGGTTTCCAGTTCATATGGTAATCAGAACTGGGAATGACAAACTGGTTGGCCTCCAGGTCCCGGTAAAAGACCATTTCACCGGTTTGCGGACATTTGATCCACATATTGTCAGGGGTTTCTTTTTTTACCCCCAAAATACCCCTGATTTTGGGGCGTACGAAACTTTTAATCCAGTTCACTGGTTTGCTCCCGTTTACCTGCCTGATTTTTAGCCGTCATTTGCGGCTTTTTTAATACCTGATGCCAGTTCGCGGACGATTTTATGAACAGCTTCTGGTGTCACTTGCGTCGGTTTTCCATTGCCATCAAGACTGTTTTTTACCGCATCCACCAGTACTGATCCAACCACCACGCCATCAGCACCCATTGCAATCGCTTGCGCCTGCTCACTGGTACGCACGCCAAACCCGACAGCGACCGGTAAATCTGTATGTGCTTTAATCCTAGCGACAGCATCGGACACATTTGAGGCATCGGGTGCTTTGGTACCTGTTATGCCAAGCACCGAAACGTAATAAACAAAACCGGAGGTGTTGGTTAGAACGGTTGGTAAGCGTTTGTGATCAGTTGTCGGTGTTGCCAGGCGAATAAAATTCAGTCCGGCGGCAAGGGCAGGGAGGCAAAGCTCTTCATCTTCCTCGGGCGGTAAGTCCACAATGATCAGACCATCTACGCCGGCTTTTTTGGCATCGGCCAAAAACCGCTCGCTGCCGTAAATATAAATTGGATTGTAATAGCCCATCAAAACAATCGGTGTTTCATTGTCCTGCTCTCGAAATTGCCGGACCATTTCAAGGGTTTTTATCATGTTCTGACCATTGGCCAGTGCGCGCAGGGATGAGGCTTGAATGGCCGGACCATCAGCCATGGGGTCGGTAAAGGGCATACCAAACTCAATCACATCAGCACCTGCCTCAGCCAATCCGTTAATGATGTCCATCGAGGCATCAAAGTCAGGGTCACCAGCTGTAACAAATGTAACAAGTGCCGAGCGCCCCTCATCTTTCAATTTGGCAAAACGCGCATCAATTCGGCTTTTATGGCTCACAAGGTTACCCCCAAATGATCAGCAACCGTAAAGATGTCCTTGTCGCCGCGCCCGCACATGTTCATCACCATCAAATGGTCCTTGTCATATTTGGGCGCCAGTTCAATAACCCTGGCAAGGGCGTGCGCTGGCTCAAGAGCCGGAATGATACCTTCCAGTGTGCAGCAAAGCTGGAATGCTTCAAGGGCCTCATCATCTGTGGCAGAAAGATAGGTGACCCGGCCACTGTCTTTGAGCCAGGAATGCTCAGGTCCGACACCGGGATAATCAAGCCCGGCAGAAATTGAATGAGCTTCATCGATTTGCCCGTCCTCATCCATCAAAAGATAAGTCCGGTTGCCGTGCAAAACCCCCGGCGCACCGCCGGTCATAGAAGCAGCATGTTCCTTGGTATTAAGGCCGCGTCCGGCCGCTTCCACGCCAAAAATTTCCACAGAAGGGTCATCAAGAAACGGGTGGAACAATCCGATTGCATTGGAGCCACCGCCAATGGCGGCAATCAGTGAGTCAGGCAAGCGGCCTTCGCGATCTTGCATCTGTTCGCGCACCTCATTGCCAATTACCGTTTGAAAGTCGCGTACCATTTCAGGGTACGGGTGAGGACCGGCGGCGGTGCCGATACAGTAAAATGTTTCTTCCACATTGGACACCCAGTCCCGCAAGGCTTCATTCATGGCATCTTTCAGGGTGGATGAACCGGAAGTGACGGGCACAATTTCAGCTCCCAGCAACTTCATTCGAAAGACATTTGGTTTCTGTCGCTCGACATCTACAGCGCCCATAAAGACAATGCATTTGAGGCCAAACCGTGCACAGACCGTGGCTGTTGCCACACCGTGCTGTCCGGCTCCGGTTTCAGCAATAATCCGGGTTTTGCCCATGCGTCTGGCCAAAAGTATCTGCCCAAGCACATTATTGATTTTGTGGGCACCTGTATGATTGAGTTCATCGCGCTTGAAGTAAATCTTGGCACCACCCAAATGCTCGCTCAACCGTTCGGCATGATAGAGCGGGCTGGGGCGACCGACATAATGGGTCAGAAAATCGTCCATCAACGCCCGGTAGGCCGGGTCAGCTTTTGCATCTTCATAGGCTTGCGAAAGCTCGTTAATCAGCGGCATCAATGTTTCGGCAACGAACCGCCCGCCATAGATACCAAACCGGCCTTCTTCATCAGGTCCGCTTTTAAAAGAGTTGTGTGTTGACGTGCTCATAAAGCCTCAAAAGGTTGCATATAAATTACTGTGATGAAAGGTTTTAACCGGCGTTGCGCATTGCCACAATAAAATTCTTTATTGCAGCAAGGTCCTTTTTGCCCGGCGCTGTTTCAACGCCCGAAGAAACATCAAAATAGGCAGCATCTGTGCTTTTCACTGCCTCGCCAATGTTCTGTGGGTTTAGCCCACCTGACAACATGAATTTTGCCGGTGGATGGGCTGTAGAAAGCAAAGACCAGTCAAAGCGCTCGCCATTGCCACCTGGCAGCGCGTCAGGGGAATTGTCAGGCGCTTTTGCATCAAACAATATAATATCGGCAATGCTTTTAAAGGCATTAGCCTGATTTACATCGTTGGCATCCCTGACTTTAATTGCCTTGATAACCGGTAAACCGGTTTGTCGTTTGATCTGTTCAAGGCGTTTGGGTGTTTCGCTGCCATGGGCCTGAATATAATCGGGCTGCACGTTTGTTTTGATGTCCTGCAGCAAGGTGTCGGTCGCATCAACGGTTAGTGCGACAATTTTTGTTTTGCCGCGCGCCTGATCGGCAAGCTTTTTGGCTTGGGCAATCGAAACATTTCGCGGGCTGGGCCGGTAAAAAACCAGACCAATAAAATCAGCACCATTTACCAGCGCAGCTTCCATTGCTTGCGATGTACTTATGCCACATATTTTGGCCTTTGCGGTCATGGTGTCAGGCTCTCGAGAATGTCCTGTGCTGCGCCAGCCGGGTCATCTGCCCCGGTAATGGCGCGGCCAATAACCAATATGTCTGCACCGGCCTCTATCGCTGTTTTTGGTGTCGCGATGCGTTTTTGATCCTGGGTATCGCTGCCTTGCGGGCGTATGCCGGGAACAACGGTCAAAAAATCGTTGCCACAGCTTTTGCGAATCCCAGCCAGATCATGGGGCGAGCAAACCACCCCGTCAACACCGTTGGCTTTGGCAAGCAGGGCCAGATTAACCGCATGAGCATCGGTGCTCATTGTGCCATCAAAGCCCGATGCGGCAAGGTCATTTTTATCAAGGCTGGTCAAAATTGTAACGGCGATCAGTTTTGCCTGCCCGCCAATCGCATTTGCGGCAGCAGCAAGCATTGCCGGGCCGCCGGTTGCATGGACATTTATGATGGCAGGTTTTGGCTCAAGCTGCATCAGGCTGGACAGGCCCGCAGCAACTGTGTTGGGAATATCATGAAGTTTCAAATCAAGAAAAATCGGTATGCCGTGGGCCGCCATCGCTTTATAGCCGCCAACGCCGTGGGCATAAAAAAACTCCATACCGATTTTCACCATACCCACATGTCCGGCCAGTGAGCCAACCAGCCGTTCAGCCTGGTCCAGATCAGGCGTGTCGATGGCCACGCAAATGGGATTGTCGAAATTAGTCACAGACTTTGGTCCCGTGCTTGATTTTACATGGTCTTGCTGTTGTGAGCAGGCATTAATTCGCCCTGATTGAGGCGTTTTTCAAGCGCTTTTTTCTTTTCCAGTTCAACATCAAGGTCGCTACGGGCCTGACGGGCAGCTTTTCGCCACTTGCTCTGGTTTATCCAGGAGCCCACCCAGCCAATGATAAGACCGAGAAAAATACCGGCAAAAAGCAAAACCCAAACCGGCAATGACAATGCAAACCATGGCGCATCGGCAGAAAGCGGGTCAAATGACACCGTAACCGGGGCGCGGTTGGCCAGAGCAAAAGCAATCAACAAGATAGCGGCAGGCAATCCGATAACCCAGCTCACAATTTGCTTCATTGTCTTACTCATCCCTTCTTGGCAGCCAGTTTAGTTGGCAGGTAAATTCAATCTGACATGCAGTTCTTTGCCGGTTTTAAAAAACGGTACGTGTTTTTCATCCACGCTGACAATCTGTCCGGTTCTTGGGTTACGGCCCTGCCGGGCGTCACGTTTTTTGACAGAAAACGCACCAAACCCGCGAAGTTCAACCCGATTACCGGCCGCCAGTGACCCGACAATTTCATCAAAAATCGTATTAACAATCCGTTCCACATCGCGATGATACAAATGGGGGTTCTGCTCGGCAATTTTCAAGATCAGTTCAGATTTAATCATTTCGGGTCCCTCAACAAGGGCCAGCAAGGCCCAAAAAAGCAGTGTTTCCTTTTACCGGATTGCAGGTTGCCAAACTGCCAGTAGGCCGTCAAGTCTTTGCTGGCGTCGGCCAAATGTGTCTTCCAGAGCCTGGGCAACACCATTGAGGCCGACCGCGCTGAAAAAATCACTGAAAACCGACAGGGAAATGCCAACTTTTTCACCTGTCGTCGGAGTTGCCCAAGTGGTTATTTTGAGCTTTTGACTGATCTTTTTTTCTTTGACCAGCCATTTCACGGCAACTTCTTCGCCGCCAATTTCATCGATAAGGTTTTGTTTCAAAGCCTGTCTGCCGGAATAAACCCGGCCATCAGCCAGACTGTAAACCGTTTGCTTTGACATCTTGCGCCGATCAGATACCAGGCCAACAAACCAGTCAAAACTGTCGCTGACCATCGCTTCGAGTACCGGGCGTACATCATCTTTTAGCGGTGCATAAATATTTGGTTCAGCTTTTTGCGGGCCGCTTTTGATGGTTTTCATTTCGACACCGATTTTGCCGAGCAATCCGTGAACTTCAGGCCACTGGAATATCACCCCGATTGATCCGGTAACGGTATTTCCCCGCGCAACAATATGATCGCTGGCAAGGGCCGTTATATATCCACCAGAGGCAGCAACAGAATCCATTACCGCAACAACCGGCTTGTTTTTTGCTATTTTTCGAATGGCCTCATAAATGGCCTCAGACCCGACCGTCGTACCGCCCGGGCTGTCAATGCGAACAATAACAGCTTTAACGCTTGCAGATTTTTCGATTTTTCCAAGCAAGGCAATTGTTTTTTGATTGCCGGTAATCAAACCATCAATATGTATTCGGGCAATGTGCTCAGAATATTGGGCAAGACGGGTGCTGGTTTGGGTGTTGTTTACAAGCAGGGCCACAAAAGCAATCATGAGCGCCAAAATCGCAATAATTCGCCAGAAACTCAATGCCCGGCGGTTTTTTCTTTCGGCTGTAATGGTGTCGGCTTCAAACATGGTTTGCCTGATTGTTAACATAAAAGAATCGGCTGGTCGCTAATTTAACACGAAACGACCAGCCTGATAAACGACCTGACTAATCGTCTTTTTTGGTATCTTTTTTATCTGCTTTCTTGTCGCTTTCATCTGCCTTGTTAAGTGCAGCACCAAGGATGTCGCCAAGCGAGGCTCCTGAGTCAGATGAACCATACTGTTCAACCGCAGCTTTTTCGTCAGCAATTTCCAGCGCCTTGATTGACAGTGAAACCTTGCGGGCCGCCTTGTCAAACTGGGTGACACGGGCATCGACCTTTTCACCAACGGCAAAACGCTCAGGGCGTTGCTCAGAGCGGTCGCGGGCAAGGTCACCGCGGCGGATAAAGGCTGTTACATCACTATCAGCAATAGTGACTTCCAGGCCATTTTCCTGAACTGCAGTTACTTCACAAGTCACTGTTGCACCACGACGCAGGCCTTTGGCTGATTCCATCGGATCGCCATCAAGTTGCTTGATGCCAAGGCTGATACGCTCTTTTTCAAGATCTACATCAAGCACAATGGCCTTGACCATGTCGCCTTTGTTGTAATCCTTCAGAGCTTCTTCACCAGAGCGGCTCCAGTCCAGATCAGACAGGTGAACCATGCCATCCACATCGCCATCAAGGCCAATAAACAAGCCAAACTCGGTAATGTTTTTAACTTCGCCCTCAATGTGGGTGTCGCGCGGGAATTTCTCGGCAAATGATTCCCATGGATTGTCCTGAGTTTGTTTCAGGCCAAGTGAGATACGTCGCCGTGACGGGTCAACTTCCAGCACTTCAACAGTGATGGTCTGGGTTGTTGACAGAATTTTACCCGGATGGATATTTTTCTTGGTCCAGCTCATTTCAGAAACGTGAACAAGGCCTTCAATGCCCTCGCGCAACTCAACAAATGCACCATAGTCAGTGATGTTTGTAACCTGACCTTCAACCCGGCTGCCGATGGCAAATTCTGCTTCAACAGTTTCCCATGGATCACTTTCAAGCTGTTTCATGCCAAGGCTGATACGCTGGGTTTCAGGATTGATTTTGATGATCTGCACATTGCGGGTTTCACCCACAGTCAAAACATCTGACGGGTGGTTGACCCGTTTCCAGGAAATATCGGTAACGTGCAACAGCCCGTCAATACCACCAAGATCAACAAATGCACCATAATCAGTGATGTTTTTAACCACACCCTCAACGGTTTGACCTTCAGCCAGGTTTTGTACCAGTTCAGAGCGTTGTTCAGCCCGGGCTTCTTCAAGGATGGCCCGGCGCGATACAACAATGTTGCCGCGGCGCTTGTCCATTTTCAAAATTTGGAAGGGCTGGGTGATATTCATCAGCGGTGTAACATCGCGAATGGGGCGAACATCAACCTGGCTGCCAGGCAAAAATGCCACCGCACCACCAAGATCAACCGTAAAGCCGCCTTTGACCCGGCCAAAGATAACCCCGTCAACACGTTCATTGGCCTCAAGTGAACCTTCAAGGCGCACCCATGCTTCTTCACGGCGGGCTTTGTCGCGAGACAGGACAGCTTCGCCCATGGCGTTTTCGATGCGCTCCAGGAATACTTCGACCTCATCACCGACTTTCAGTTCAATGTCTTCACCCGGTGTTTGAAACTCGCGCAGTGAAACGCGGCCTTCAGTTTTCAGTCCGACATCGATAATCGCCAGATCATTTTCAATGGCAATGATGTTTCCCTTTACAACGCTTCCTTCAAGGGGAGAGGAAGAGGAAA
>UOEC01000128.1_pt1 | contig 43929 bp, 43 predicted proteins | sample 1988601 | NCBI WGS metagenome assembly UOEC01 (sample SAMEA4712195, study PRJEB27164) | hydrothermal vent metagenome | biome: marine basaltic hydrothermal vent biome; feature: marine hydrothermal vent; material: mineral | place: Pacific Ocean | collected 2011-06-14/2011-07-23 | depth 1719 m
TGATTTCTCCGTATAAACGAGCCAGACAACAACAGGACACCCATACAATGAACACCCCGCTTAATCAAACCCGCGATCAGATATTGGCAAGCACCATTTGGCCGGCAAAAACCAACACCATGGCGCGCAACATTATTCTGGCGATTGCCGGTTCGTTGTTGCTGTGGGTGTCAGCAAAAATTCAAATTCCATTTTATCCGGTCCCGATGACTATGACAACTTTTGTTGTGCTTGGTTTGGGTGCAGCCTTTGGTTGGCGCTTGGCCATAGCGACATTGCTGTTATACATGGCCCAGGGTGCTGCTGGCCTGCCGGTTTTTGCCGGAACGCCTGAAAAAGGTATCGGCCTTGCCTATATGGTTGGCCCCACTGGCGGTTATCTGGTTGGTTTTGTAGCAGCAAGTGGTCTGGTTGGCTGGCTGGCTCAAAAGGGTGCTGATAAAAACGTTTTCAAAATGTTTGCCGCCATGCTGGCTGGCAGTGCGGTTATCTATCTGTTTGGTGCCACTTGGTTGTCGACTTTGATCGGGGTAGAAAAAGCGATCCAGTTCGGCGTCGCCCCGTTCATCTACGGCGACCTGCTAAAAGCCGCCCTGGCTGCAGCAGTGTTTCCAGCAGTATGGAAATTGCTCGCCAGGACTTAGCTCCCCAGACCCAGACTTTTGGAGAGAGTTGCAGCCTTTTTCATGACCATTTTGCTGACCAGATCAATTCGGTCAAGCGACAACCTGATTGTTGGGCCTGATATGGAAATGCCAGCGACAGCCTCGCCATAATAATTGAAAACAGGGGCTGCAATACAACGCATGCCGATATTTTTTTCTTCATTATCAAAGGCATAGCCTTGTGCTTTTATTTTGGCCAGTTCATCGCGTAAGCCATCCTTGTCAGAAATCGTCTTGTCAGTAAAAGAGGCAAGGTTTTCCTGAGCAACATATTTATCGATGACGGATTGTTCTGCGTGAGCCAGCAATGCTTTACCGATCCCCGAGGCATGCATGGGTGAAATTGTTCCCGGTGAAAAAAACGCCCTGATATTCTCATGGGTTTCGACCTGGGACAAAAACATCACCTGTCCGGAAACTTCGGTTCCAAGATTAGCAGTCTCTCCGGTTTCCTCCATCAGTTCACGCATCAGCGGTCGGGCGCGCTCAACCACGCCGGTGCGTCGCAAAAAGGCCGAACCAAGCCGGAAACTTGTCGGGCCGATGAACCATTCCTGGCTGGCCGGGTCCATTTCCACGGCTTGGCGTGCTTCAAAAGTTGCCAGAACCCGGTAGATTGTTGCCGGTGACTGGTCCAGTTTCTCGGCAATTTCTGTGAGTGTCATGCCGCTTTTTTCCGCCAGACAATTCAAAACATCCAAAGCCCGGTCAAGTGCCTGAATTCTGTTTTGGGCGCTGTTGTCGTAAAAACTCTTTGGCCTGCCACGCAGGCGTTTTTGTGAATTCATCAGCCTACTGTCCTATTCGGTTTTCCCGGAATGCTGGGATTCCCTATTTAATGAAAAAGTGTAAGTGGTTATATTTTAAAGATTATTTTTGAAAACTCAAGAAATGAAAAACTTTTTTAAAAAAATTGAAAAACAACATGGATGTTGACTACACTTGGCAAAATATAAAAAAAGCACAAAAAAGGGCCGTCAAAGTGAGTTTTCAAAACCCAGTTTTTATTCCCGGGCCAACCAATATGCCTGAAGAGTTGCGGCGCGCGTGCGACATGCCCACTCTGGATCACCGTTCATCGCTGTTCGGTGAAATTTTGCATCCCGCGCTGGCTGGTGTGAAAGAGATCCTCAAGACCAAATCGGCTGAAGTGTTTATTTTCCCCTCGACCGGAACCGGCGGCTGGGAAACAGCACTCACAAATACCTTGTCGGCCGGTGATCGGGTATTGGCAGCTCGCAACGGCATGTTCAGCCATCGCTGGATTGACATGTGCCAGCGCCATGGCCTGAAGGTGGATGTGGTAGATGCACCCTGGGGAGCCGGCATTCCGATTGATCGTTATGAAGAAATTCTGACCGCCGACAAGGGCCATGAAATCAAGGTGGTTCTTGCCACTCACAACGAGACAGCAACCGGGGTCAAGTCTGACATTGCCGGTGTGCGTCGGGCGCTTGATGCTGCGGGCCATCCCGCCCTGCTTTATGTGGATGGCGTCAGCTCGATTGCCTCAATGGATTTCCGCATGGATGACTGGGGTGTTGATATTGCCATCACCGGCTCGCAAAAAGGCTTCATGCTGCCCGCCGGTCTGGCCATCATCGGCTTTAGCAAAAAAGCCATGGCGGCGCTGGAAACAGCGACATTGCCACGGACGTTCTTTGATGTGCGTGACATGGCTGCCAGCTACAAAAACAGCCTTTACCCATATACCCCGGCGGTTGGTCTGCTGAACGGCCTGAACAAGTCAACGCAAATGCTGTTGGGCGAGGGGCTTGAGAATGTTTTTGCCCGTCACACCCGCATTGCCAGTGGTTTTCGCGCAGCCATTTCTGCCTGGGGCATGGAGCTTTGCGCCCAAAGCCCGGATCTGTATTCCGATACCGTTAGTGCGATCAGAACCCCGGAGGGTTTCAACTCGCTTGATATTGTCAATCTGGCGGCTGAAAAATACGGCGTTGCTTTTGGTATTGGCATGGGCGATGTGGCCGGCAAGGTTTTCCGCATCGGCCATCTGGGCAGCTTGACCGACGTGATGGCCCTGTCAGGAATTGCAACTGCAGAAATGTGCATGGTTGACCTGGGCCTTGATGTCCGGTTGGGATCGGGCGTTGCTGCGGCCCAGGAATTTTATCGTTCAGACTTTTCTCAAAAGCAAAGAAACGCCGCATGAGTAAAGACATGATCATACCAACCCTCGATGACATGTTTGCTGCCCACGAGCGCATCAAGCCTTACATCCATAATACGCCCGTTCTCACCTCCACCTATTTGAATGAGTTGACTGGCGCTGAGCTGTTTTTTAAGTGTGAAAACTTTCAAAAGGCGGGTGTGTTCAAGGCTCGCGGCGCCTCCAATGCGGTTTTTTCCCTGCCAGATGACATGCTGGAAAAAGGCGTTGCCACCCATTCTTCGGGCAATCATGCCCTTAGCCTGTCTTATGCTGCCGGACGCCGAGGTATTCCCTGCACCGTGGTAATGCCGCACACTGCACCGCAGGCAAAGAAAGATGCGGTCAAAGGTTATGGCGGCATAATTGTTGAATGTGAACCTTCAACCAGTTCACGCGAAGCTGTTTTCGCCGAGGTCGTTGCCAAATCCGGGGCAGAATTTGTTCACCCCTACAATGACCACCGGGTTATTGCAGGCCAGGGCACCTGTTCGCGCGAACTGTTGGCCCAGGTGGAAAACCTTGATGCGGTCATTGCCCCGATTGGCGGCGGTGGCATGGTGTCGGGCACTTGTTTGACACTGTCCAATCTGGCCCCGCAAACAAAAATCTACGCAGCAGAACCTGAACAGGCCGATGATGCCTTGCGCAGTTTCAAAGCAGGATACATAATAGCCGATGATGCACCTGAAACTGTGGCTGATGGCCTCAAGGTGCCCCTCAAGGACTTGACTTGGCATTTTGTGTCAAATCATGTGACTGACATTCTGACAGCTTCCGAACGCGAAATTATTGATGCGATGAAGCTGATCTGGAAACGAATGAAAATCGTTATGGAGCCAAGCAGCGCTGTGCCGCTGGCGACCATTCTAAAAAACAAAGACACTTTCGCGGGCAAACGCGTGGGAGTGATCATCACCGGTGGCAATGTCGACCTCGACAAGCTGCCGTGGTTGAACAACTGAACTGGAGAAAACACATGAATGTAACGCCCAATTTTGATGGCCTGGAAGTCGGCTATGATGTTCCTGCCCTGCCGGGAATGGACGAAGCCGATATTCAAACACCCTGTCTGATTGTCGATCTGGATGCGCTTGAACGCAATGTCAAAAAAATGGGTGATATTGCCAGGGACATGGGTGTCCGTCATCGCGCCCACGGCAAAATGCACAAATCAGTTGATGTGGCAAAGCTGCAGGAAACCCTTGGCGACTCTGTTGGAGTGTGCTGTCAGAAGGTTTCGGAAGCTGAAGTTTTTGTGCGTGGTGGTATTAAAGATGTGATGGTGTCCAATCAGGTGCGCGACCCGGCCAAGATTGACCGTCTGGCCCGTATGCCGAAACTTGGCGCCCGGATTCTGGTCTGTGTTGATGACCCTGAAAATGTTGCTGATCTGTCAGCTGCAGCCCAAAAGCATGGCACAGAACTTGAGTGTCTGGTGGAAATTGACTGCGGTGCCGGTCGTTGCGGGGTTACCACCTCGCAAGATGTTGTGAACATTGCCAAGCTGATTGACGCTGCAGATGGTTTGAAATTTGCCGGCATTCAGGCCTATCAGGGTGCCATGCAGCATATGGACCTGTACAACGACCGCAAAGAGAAAATCGATATCGCGGTTGAGATGGTTGAAAACGCTGTAAATGCGCTGAAATCACAAGACCTGGAATGTGACATCGTTGGCGGCGGCGGTACCGGCTCATATTATTTTGAAGGCACATCAGGCGTTTATAACGAACTGCAGTGCGGTTCATACGCTTTCATGGACGCTGACTATGGTCGTATTCTCGACAAAGACGGCAACCGCATCGATCAGGGCGAGTGGGAAAACTCCCTGTTTATCCTGACCTCGGTAATGAGCCATTCAAAGGCTGATAAAGCCATTGTTGATGCGGGCCTGAAAGCCCAGTCAGTTGACAGCGGCCTGCCGACAGTATTTGGCCGCGATGACAAGGTTGAATACCTGAAATGTTCAGACGAACATGGCGTTGTTGGCGACCCGGATGGGGTTTTGAAAATCAATGACAAATTGAAACTGGTGCCCGGTCACTGCGACCCGACCTGCAATGTCCATGACTGGTATGTGGGTGTGCGCGGCGGCAAGGTGGAAACCCTGTGGCCGGTATCTGCCCGCGGAAAAGCTTACTGAGCACCTCCCTCAACTTGGGACAGGCTCAACCTGATACAGGCCAAAACCTGTCCCGTTTTTATTTAGAAAAAGATCAAAACCCTCATGATTATAGTTCCGGAAAAAGAAATCGCAGCACTGATTGGACGTCAGGAGTCCTTTGACGCGGTTGAAAAAGTATTTGCCGCCATGGCCAGAAAAGATGCCTACAACTTCCCGGTTATCCGCGAAGCCATTGGCCATGCTGATGCGCTTTATGGCTTTAAATCGGGCTTTGACCGCACCAGTCTGGCCCTGGGCTTGAAATCAGGCGGTTACTGGCCCGGCAATATGGACAAGGGCCTGACCAACCACCAGTCAACAGTGATCCTGTTTGATGCTGATACCGGCAAGGTCAAAGCGCTGGTCGGAGGCAATGTGCTAACCGCATTACGTACCGCAGCAGCATCATCTGTTTCGATTAAATATCTTGCCCCGAAGGGGTCAAAAGTGCTGGGCATGATCGGGGCTGGTCACCAGTCAGGTTTTCAGATGCGTTCTGCTGTTGAGCAATGTGATTTCGAAAAAGTTATTGGCTGGAATTATCACCCCGAACAGCTTGCCAATCTTGAAAAAGTGGCCACCGAACTTGGCCTGCCCTATGAAAGCGTCGAGCTTGATCAATTGGGTGAGCAGGCCGATGTGATCATCACCATCACTTCAAGTTTTGACCCGATCTTGCTGAACGAGCACGTCAAGGGCGGAACTCACATTGCCTGCATGGGCACTGACACCAAAGGCAAACAAGAGGTTGAACCATCACTGGTTGCTCGTGCCACAGTGTTTACCGACGAAGTTGCCCAGGCCATCACAATTGGCGAATGCCAGCACGCAGTAGCGGGCGGGCTGATCAAGGAAACAGACATCGCCGAAATTGGCGCAGTAATTAACGGGCAAAACCCGGGCCGCACAGCTGACGATGAAGTTACCCTGTTTGACGGGACCGGCGTTGGCCTTCAGGACCTGGCCGTTGCATCGGCAGTTGTCGATCTGGCGATCGAAAAAGGAATTGCTATCGAAGTAGATTTTTAAATTTCGCTGACAAAAAAAGAGGGGTGCACTGCAGGTGCATAACCCTCTGAAATTCAGCAGAAAAGGGATTTGGTAAACTTGTTTACCACTTAACCGGCGTGATGCCGACTAACTTTACCGACTAACTTCTAAGGGAGGAAGCTATGACTTCAAAAACCAATAGACGCGATTTTCTCAAAAAGACGGCGATTGGGACAGCTGCTGTTGCCGCTGGCGCACTGGCAGCACCTTCAATTGCCACCGCTGCTGGCGACAAAATCACCTGGAAACTTCAAACATCCTGGCCCGGCGGCATCGGCCTGCAAATCTTTAAGGACTGGTGTGGCTCCATTGAAGAAAAAACCAATGGCCAACTGAAATTCATCCCCTTTGGCGCCAAAGATGTCGTCGGTGATTTTCAGCTTTTTGACGCTGTGAAAAATGGCGTGCTGGATGCCATGAACCCGTTTACACTCTACTGGGCAGGCCGAATTCCTGCTTCGGTTTTCTTGAGCTCGTATCCAATGGGTCTGCGCAATCCACATGAATGGGATGTGTTCTACTACGGTCTTGGTGGGCTGGAAATTGCCCGTGAATTGTTTGCCAAGGAAGGCATGCATTATGTCGGCCCGGTTCATCACGGTGCCAACATCATTCACTCCAAGGTTCCGATCCGTTCAGTGGATGACTTCCGTGGCCGTAAAATGCGCCTTCCCGGTGGCATGGTGGCTGAAGTGTTCCAGGAACTGGGTGCAAAAACCACGTTGCTTCCCGGCTCTGAAATCTTCCCGGCGCTGGAAAAAGGTACCATCGACGTGGCTGACTATGTTGGCCCGGCGATCAACCTGGCGCTTGGTTTTGATCAGGTTACCGATTACATTTCCATGGGCCCTCCTGGTTTCATGTCAGTGTACCAGCCGGTCGATCTGATGGACATTACCGTCGGTATGAAATCCTGGAACGCCTTGCCAGATGAAATGAAGAAATTCGTTGAATCGGAAGTGCAGGTCTATTCCAACCTGCACCATGCCAAAATTCAGGCCGCTGATCAGGTTGCCTGGAAAGCCTTTGAAAAAGCCGGTACTGAAGTAACGCGCCTGTCTCAGGATGATGTTGATGTTATCACTGAAATCTCGGTGAAACGCTGGTACGCTTGGGCCAATAAAGACAAGGCTGCTGCGAAAATCTTCAAAATCCAGCTTGATTACATGATGTCTGGTACACTGGGTTATGTGACCCCGGAAATGATTGAAGGTCAAAAACTCGACCTCTAATCTGTAGATCTGTAAACTTGACGACTGCCCCCCGGTGACGCCACCGGGGGGACTTTCTCTTTATATTTTTCCACTGCTGACAAGCGGTACCCTCTTACACGACCACAATGGAGCGTGAATCATGCCGAGCGTCGAATTTGTTCTACCCCACTGGCTATATTGGGCAGGCCTTATCGTCTTTCCTCTCATTGCCATGTATTTGTCAAGGCAGGTCCAGCCAGAGCCGGGTTCGCGCTCTGTAGGCATCGCCTATTTCATTTGGATTGTTGGCGGCTTTTTTGGCTTTCACCGGCTTTACCTCAAAAATAAATGGGGCATTCTTTATTGGCCTCTTTTCGCGATCATTCTGTTTTCCAGTTCGATGGAACGCGAGGCCCGCGTGGTCTATTCTGATGCCGTTGGTGCGGTTACTGCAATTGAAACCAGCACCAAGCGGTTCCAGAGACGCATCACCAAGGCAACCGGCGCCATCGACAAGGCACAAACCCGCATGTCCGCGCTGGCTAGCGATGATGAACGCGGTCGCAAGCGTCAGCAACGCGCCATCGACAAGGCAACAAAAACCAAAACCACCTCCGAGGCCAAACTGGTTGATATGGCCAGCGAGCGCAAAACGCTGGAACCCAAAATTATCGAAGCCACCGAAAATCGGAACTACTGGTCAAACGCCGCGTTTTACGCCTTTATTGCCATCGTAGCCTTTATGCTCCTTGACCTGTTTCTGATCCCGGCGATGACCCGTAAAGCGCTGGCTTACCTCAAAGATCACCCTGATGAAGAAGTGGTCCGCGAAATTCTGACCGATGACGAGGAGCGCGTGGGGACTGGTGTTGCCGGGATGATTGACCGGGTTTCACTGTTTACCGGTGAATTTGTCGCCCTGTGGTCGGTGATCGCAGTTTTTGTTTATTACTACGAAGTGATCGTGCGCTACGTCTTTAATTCACCCACCAACTGGGCCCATGAAGGCATGTTCCTGATGTTTGGCATGCAGTATCTGGTGGCTGGCGCTTACGCCATGTTGACCGAAAGCCACGTGCGGGTAGATATTTTTTACGCCAATTATTCACCCCGCGGCAAAGCGTTCGTAGATCTTTTGACATCGGTTTTCTTCTTTATCTTTGCCGGAACGCTGCTGGCAACCGGCTGGATATTTGCCGCCGACTCTGTTCGCCAGGGAGAAGTGAGCTTTACTGAATGGGCCATTCAATACTGGCCGGTAAAAATAGTCATCGTGCTGGGGGCCGTGCTGCTGATCCTGCAGGGTATTTCGAAACTCATGAAGGACATTTCACTCGTGATTGCGCCGAAAAAGGAGATGACCAATGGGTCTTGAAATTAGTATTGGCTGGCTGACACTTTTGATGTTTGGCAGCCTGATGGTGCTGCTGATGTCGGGGCTTCCCCTGGCATTTGTCACCGGCGGTGTAGCCGTTATTTTCCTGTTTCTTCTGGGTGATGCTGATACCCTGAACATTGTTCCATCGCGTATATTCCCGCTGATGACCGACTACCAGCTCTCGGCCATACCGCTGTTTATATTTATGGCGGCAATGCTCGAGCGAGCCGGCATTATCAAGTCCATGTTTGACGTGATCTACAAGCTGCTTGGCGGCCTCAAGGGCGGACTTGCCTCGGCAACAATTATTGCTTCAACAATTCTGGCCGCCATGGTCGGGGTTATTGGTGCAGCGGTTGTTACCATGGGTATCATTGCCCTGCCAGCGATGTTGCAACGCAAATATGATCCAAAAATTGCCATGGGTGCGATTATGGCCGGCGGCACGCTGGGCATTTTGATCCCGCCCTCAATCCTGGCCATCATCTATGCAGTTGTGGCTGACCAGTCAGTTGGTGAATTGTTTGTCGGGGCGGTTATTCCCGGTCTGATGTTGTCGGGCATGTACATCCTTTATGTCACGGCGCGCAGTTACATGAATCCGGCACTGGGGCCACCCATTCCGGTCGATGAACGCATTTCCGTGCGCGAAAAGTTCGCGCTGATGCGCAAAATGGCAGCCCCCATCATGTTGATATTGGTGGTATTTTCGGCCCTGTTTTCAGGCGCTGCAACACCGGTTGAGGCTGCAGGTATTGGCACCTTTGGTTCCTTTATTGTTGCCGCCCTGCATGGCCAGCTTGACTGGCGCACCATCCGCGAAGCTTGCATGACCACCCTTAAAGCCTCTTCCATGGTGATCTGGATCATGTTTGGTGCAACCATCTTTGTTGGTCTTTATGTGCTCGAAGGCGGTCAGCAATTTGTTACCAGCGCGCTTGAGGCAACCGGTCTTGGCCGTTGGGGTATTTTAATCCTGATGATGGTCATCCTGATTGTGCTGGGCATGTTCCTTGACTGGGTTGGCATTTTGTTATTGGCGGTGCCGATCTTTGTGCCGATCATCAAGCAGTTGGGTTTTGACCCGCTGTGGTTCGGGGTGCTTTATCTGGTCAACATGCAGATGAGCTTCCTGTCGCCGCCCTTTGGCTATGCGCTGTTTTATCTGCGCGGGGTGGCCCCTTCATCAATCCCGATGTCGGATATTTTCAAGTCGGCACTGCCGTTCCTTGCCATCCAGCTGATCGGCCTGATCCTCTTGATGATTTTCCCCAAACTCATCACCTGGCTACCTTCGCTGGTTTACGGGTAATTCAAACCCCACCAATCGGCCTGCAGACCCCTGCAGGCCGTTTTGCAGATGGTGTAGTTTACAGACCTGCGTAGACAGGTTCTGGATTTCCCCCGTATTAATTTCGCACCCTCTAACTTGGGAACGGCTCAAATCAACTGAAAATTGCTTTGGTGAGTCGGTTGGCGCCCTCTAGAAGAATGTCTTTGTTTTTCAGGGCGGTTGCTGTTGACAATCGCTGGATTGGCCCGTGAAACGCCAGTGCGGCTAAAAACTTTCCGGACGGATCGCAAACTGGTACGGCAATAGCAACCATGCCGTCCATGAATTCTTCATCGTCAAGCGCATATCCCTGTTTGGATATTTTATCAAGTTCGTGCATTAATTTTGTCTTGTTCGTCAGGGTTTTGATGGTCTGTTTTTTCAAATCGATGCTTTCAACCATCGTCTTTCGAAATGATGGTGAGAGGCTGGCCAGGAAAGTTTTACCACTGGCGGTGCAATGGAAAGGGACATGGGTGCCAACGGGTAGCTGGATTCGAAATGGCCAATCTGTCTCGACTCTGTCGAGATATGTCATGCCTTCATTTTCTGGGATAACAAAATTGACCGTTTCGCTAACCTGTTCTGCAACATCGAGCAGAACCTGATGACGGGCAATATGAAAGCGCGATGCGAACAAGATACCCGAGGCCATCTCACGCACACGGTGGCTTGGCCGCAAACCCTTGGCAGTGGTATCTCGAAACAAATAGCCCTCTTTGATCAGTGTTTTACAAAGACGGTGGACGGTTTGTTTCGGCAACCCGAGGTGCTGGTTAATCTCGGTCGGTGACATCGATTTGTCAGACTGCCCCAGCACTTCAAGAATACGCAAGGTTCGCAGATTGGGTGGTATTTGTCCATTTTCGTCCATAAGGTTTGACCTTTCGTTCCTGCCTATTGTGAACACTTAAATACATGCATCTTTAAGAATGTCTTGAAACAAATTTGGATTCATGCTGAACTACAATTATTGAGCATAATAGTCTCATTTTTTGATACTTTTGTAAATTTAAAATAAAGGTGGGTAGGTGGAATTTGACTTTATAATCGTAGGTGCGGGGTCGGCTGGCTGTGTCTTGGCCAACCGCTTGACCGCATGTGGGCGATTTAAAGTTGCGCTGATTGAAGCTGGTGGACGGGATTCATCGCCGTGGATTCATATTCCTGTTGGTTATTTTAAAACCATGAGTAACCCGAAAATTGATTGGTGTTTCACAACCGAACCTGATCCAGGACTGAATGGCAGATCGATTTCTTGGCCGCGCGGCAAAGTGCTTGGCGGTTCCAGTTCGATTAACGGGTTATTGTATGTCAGGGGCCAACCACAGGATTTTGACCATTGGCGACAACTGGGAAATACCGGTTGGGCATGGTCTGATGTTTTACCTTTATTCAAGCGCAGCGAAACATGGGAGGCAGAAGTCAGCGATGGCGGTGACGAATTGCGGGGCAGGTCTGGCCCGCTTGCAGTTTCGCCTGCCAATCTCTCCCGCGAGATCATTGATGCCTGGGTGGCGGCTGCGGTTGCGGCAGGTTACAAACGAAACCCTGATTACAATGGGGTTGAACAGGAGGGGGTTGGTTACTTTCAACAAACAATCAAGAATGGCCTTCGTTGCAGTAGTGCGGTTGCCTATTTACGCCCGGCTCTTAAGCGACAAAACCTGAAACTGTTTACCAACACCCAGGTACAAAAACTTGATATCTCTGAGGGTCGGGTTAATGGATTGAGAGTTACTAAAAACGGCCACGACATCAATCTGCGGGCAAGCGGCGAGGTCATTCTTGCAGCTGGAGCAATCGCGTCACCGCAGTTGTTGATGGTTTCAGGTATTGGTCCGCAAGAACAGCTAAAACAAAATGGTGTAAGCCTCAAACAGAATTTGCCCGGCGTTGGTTCCAACCTCCAAGACCATCTCCAGGCCCGGCCGGTTTTTAAATGTAATGTGCCGACCATCAATACAGAAACCAGCAATATCTTTAAAAAAGCAGCAATTGCCTTGCAATACATTGTTACACGCGGTGGCCCGATGGCGATGGCGGCCAGTCTGGGAACCGGTTTTCTGAAAACCCGGCCCGGACTTGAAACACCGGACATCCAGTTTCATATCCAGCCCTTTAGTGCTGACAGTATTCAGGAAGGGCCGCATAAGTTTTCTGCGTTCACAGCCTCGGTATTGCAGTTAAGACCGGAAAGCTCCGGTTTTCTGGCTCTGCGTTCAGCCCGGATGGCAGATGCACCAGCCATCCATCCAAATTACCTGGCAACCCGGACCGATTGCGACACGCTGGTAAAAGGTATCCAGATTGCCAGAAAAATTTCACATTTTGAACCGTTAAAATCACTCATCCAGGCCGAGCATGCCCCGGGCCCCCAAATAGCTGAAGATGATTACGATGCCATTCTGCAGTGGGCACGCAATACTTCAACAACAATTTTTCACCCGTCAGGGACATGCAAAATGGGCAATGACCCCATGGCGGTAGTGGATGAACGGTTAAAAGTGCAAGGTATGAAAAACCTGCGCGTCGCAGATGCCTCGATCATGCCAACAATTACCTCTGGTAACACCAATGCGCCGGTCATCATGATTGGTGAAAAAGCAGCCGATCTGGTGTTGGAGGATGCCAGATGAGCTTTGCAAAAACAATTTTTAGAATTTGGGTGAATAGACATAAAGGTTTGACGTGTTGATCATCTAATCCATTTTTCCAAAAAACAACAAGGCTTGCCGCACCCTTCTCCGGCACAGCCGGGAAAGTGGCAGTGAAGGCAAATGAGAATTAGGGAGGATTAATTATGTCCATTCTCAAAAAACTAATGACAGGATCGGTCGGTGCGGCTATTGCGCTGGGCGTATTCCTGTCCCCGATCCAGGCCGTTGCTCAAAATGTGACGATCCGGGTTCAGTCGGTGATACCGGCAAAAGCCGATGAAGTTTTCATGTTAAAAGAGTTTGCCAAGGACGTCAGCGATCTGACTGGCGGAACTTTGACAATTGAAGTGCTTCCTGCAGGTGCTGTGGTTGGGGTTAAAGAAACCCTTGATGCGGTTGACAAAGGACTGGTCGATGGTGGTTTTGCCTGGACCCATTACTGGTCTGGTAAACACCCTGCGGCGATGCTGTTTGGTTCACCTGTAGCTGGTGCCGGAGTTGGTATTGACAACATCGCATTTCTTTCCTGGTTTCAATATGGCGGTGGTAAAGAGCTTTACGACCAATTATGGAAAGAAATGGGCATGAACATCAAAGGTTTCATGTTGCAGCCGGTTGGCCCTGAAGCTTTGGGTTGGTTTAAAGAGCCGATTAACTCCATGGCGGACTTCCGTAAATACCGCTTTCGGACACCTCCGGGAATTCCGGGTCAGACCTATAAGGATATTGGTGTTGCCTCAGTTGCTATGGGTGGAGGAGACATTCTGCCAGCTCTTGAAAAAGGTGTGATTGATGCAGCTGAATGGTGCTGCCCTAAACCTGACCTGGTTTTTGGTTTTTATAAAGTGCTGAAATATTACTACCTGCAAGGACTGCATCAGGTTGTTGTGAACGCTGATTTGTATATCAATGGCGATGTCTACAAGAAACTGACACCACAGCAGAAAAAAGCCCTGGAAGTGGCCGCAAACGCGTCACTGTCAAAGTCCCTGAGTTACCGCATTTATGAAAATGGTAAAGCTCTAAAGATATTGACGGAAGAGCATGGTGTTATTCTTAAAGATACACCGGCTGACTATTTCCCAGCCTATATGGCTGCAGCCAAAGCAAGTCTTGAAAAAAATGCAGCAAAAAATCCTTTCTTTGCCAAAGTCTGGCAATCGCAAAAAGATTTTGCTGCAATCGCTGTTCCTTTCTGGGCTGGAGCGCAAACCTCCAATGCCAAGCTTGGACAAGCATTTGCAGATACGCTGAAGAAAAAATAGCCTGTCAAACATACATCCCGGCGCGAGACTTGCCGGGATGTAAACGTTGCAGTGGAAGAAACCGGGACTAACGGGAATAGCGAGGGAGATTGCAGCGGTGGCTGAAAATTTGGAAAATCTAGATATCTCTGATGAGATGATTGCTGAAAGGCGAACTGGCGACCCTGGTGACTTGCCTGATGATATGAAACCGTGGATGGCGATCACTATTACCTGGATTGACACGATCGGACTTTGGACTGGCAGGTTGATATGCGTGTTGCTGGTGCCTGTCATGTTGGCCATGGTCTATGAGGTTGTGGCACGCAAACTGTTTATTGCGCCAACCGATTGGGCATTTGATGTCAGCCGTATGCTGGTTGGTGCGATGTTTATGCTGGGAGCCGGATATGCCTTGATGCGAGGAGTGCATATCAGGGCAGATTTTCTTTACCGCACTTTTGAAGTCAAAACCCAGGCAAAAATTGATGCGTTTCTGTATCTGCTGTTTTTCTTTCCCGGCATGCTTTTCTTCTTCCTGATTTCTTTTGAATATACCTGGACAGCCTGGGTGCGTTGGGAATTGTCTATGGATACTGCCTGGATGGCGCCATTGGCCCCGGCCAGAACTGCGATGCCTCTGGGCGCTTTTTTTCTGTTGTTACAAGGCGTTTCAGAATTGTTGAAATGTGTTTACGCAATCAAACATAACAGGTGGCCATGATGACTTCAGAAATGATTGGTTTTATCATGATCGCAGCGATGTTGTTTGCGATCTTTGTCGGTTACCCGATTTCGTTCACCCTGATTTTTCTCGGCTTTGCTTTTGGCGCCTGGGGTTTTGGGGCTGATTTGGTTTTTTACCTGATGGCGTTGCAGTTCAACAGCGTTATGCTGGAACAAACCTTCGCCGCAGTACCTTTGTTCATCTTTATGGGCATATTAATGGAGCAGGCCGGGTTAATGGAGCGCTTGTTCAAATCGGTGCAGCTTATGCTGGCCTCGACCAAGGGCTCTCTATATATCGCGGTCCTTTTCGTTTCGACAATTTTTGCAGCTGCAACCGGGATTGTCGGTGCTTCAGTTACCATTCTGGGCATTATGGCAGCAAAGACGATGAACAAGTCGGGATATGATGTAAAACTTGCGGCCGGAACAATCACTGCCGGCGGCACACTGGGCATTCTTATACCACCTTCGATTATGCTGGTGGTAATGGGACCCGTGCTGGAGGTGCCGGTTACCGACTTGTTCGCTGCAGCGATCATACCCGGCATCATGCTGGCCTTTATGTACACCGCCTATGCCCTGATCCGCTGCAAAATTGATCCCTCACTTGGGCCGGTTCTTGCCATGGAAGATCGGGCCAATAACTGGAGGCTGGTGGCCCGTGAATTTTTGCTGGGACTGTTGCCGCCTGCCTTGCTTGTTGGTTTTGCGCTTGGATCAATTTTGCTTGGTTGGGCCACACCAACCGAAGGGGCCGCTTGTGGCGCTTTTGGTGCTTTCGTGCTGACCGTTGCCTATCGAAAAATGACCCCGAAGAAGTTCTATGAGGCGTTATTAAAAACCCTGGAAATTTCAGTATTGATTCTGTTTCTGGTTGCCGCATCCAACTTTTTTGGTGCCGTGTTTTCGCGTCTTGGAACACCAACCATGCTGACGGAAACTTTGCTCTCGCTTGACTTGAGCCAAATGCAGGTTTTGTTGCTGATTATGGTTCTGATCTTTCTTTTGGGCTGGCCGCTGGAGTGGGTGCCGATCGTTTTGATCATTGTGCCAATTCTTATCCCGGTTCTGGATAAAATGGATATTAACCTGACCTGGTTTGGCATTTTGGTTGCGGTCAATCTACAAACCGCCTGGCTCAGTCCGCCGGTGGCATTGTCGGCCTATTTCCTCAAAGCGGTGGTACCTGAATGGGACCTTAAGGATATTTATCTGGGAATGATGCAGTTTATGGTCATTCAGTTGATTGGTCTGATTTTAATATTGGTATTTCCCCAAATTGCCCTGTGGCTTCCAGAATACATTTACGGGAAATAGTAAAGAACCAATGGCCATTACATATCTTAAAAAGGCACGCAAAACGCCTCAAACCGGGGAAGATGAAACCCGGTTTGTGGTAGAAAAAATGCTGACCGAAATTGAAGCTTATGGAGAAGTTGCTGTTCTGCGTTATGCTGAACAACTGGATGGTTATACCAGACCTGTTGTTGTTTCCAGTGAGCAGATAGAGCAAGCAGCTGCGCAAGTATCGACCCAGTTAAAAGAAGATATACAATTTTCTCTTGATCGGGTTCGAAAGTTTGCTGAAGCCCAGCGGGATTCAATCAACGAATTTGAACTGGAGTTGTTGCCAGGACTTTGGGCTGGCCAGAAACTGATCCCCATTCAAACAGCTGGTTGTTATATTCCTGGTGGTCGCTATGCGCATGTGGCCTCGGCCATTATGAGCATCGCGACAGCAAGAGTTGCCGGTGTTGAAGACATTGTTGCTTGCTCGCCGCCAAAGGGAAATGCCGGCCTTGATCCTGCTATCGTCTATGCCATGAACTTGTGTGGTGCAGACACCATACTGGCTCTGGGCGGCGTACAGGCAATTGCGGCAATGGCTTTTGGGTTGTTCACCGGAAAGCCGGCCAACATTCTGGTTGGCCCGGGTAATCGGTTTGTTGCAGAGGCAAAGCGGGTGCTGTTTGGCCGGGTCGGAATTGACCTTTTTGCCGGACCGACCGAAATTGCTATTATTGCTGATAGCGGGGCTGACGTGGCGATCGTGGTGGAGGATATGATCTCACAAGCCGAGCATGGCCCTGATTCTCCGGCCTGGCTGATAACCACCAGTCGTAAACTGGCCAAGGATGTTCTTGCCAGTATTGACCAGCGGATTAATGATTTGCCTGAGATTGCACGACAGGCGGCACAATCAGCCTGGAAAGACTATGGTGAAGTTGTCTTGTGTGAAAGTGATGAAGAAGCAGCTACTGTTTCGGATGAATATGCTGCAGAACATCTTCAGATACAAACAGGCAAGAATGACTGGTATCTAAAGCGTTTGAAAAATTATGGGTCATTGTTCGTTGGTGAAGAAACGACCGTCACTTATGGTGATAAATGCTCTGGTACCAATCACATCCTCCCAACCAAAGGTGCAGCAAAATATACCGGCGGACTTTCAGTGCACAAATTCATGAAAGTGGTAACGACACAACGTATGACACAACAGGCCAACCACCCGGTAGGACAGGTAGCAGCGCGTATTTCGCGCCTTGAAAAGATGGAAGCCCATGCCCGGTCGGCTGACATCAGGCTAAAAAAGTACTTTCCCGATGAAACCTTTAACACCGGTGGTTCTTAAGGCAAGGTATGCCGTGACACCGGACTCAGCTCTTGTTTCTGCTGGCGGATCAGGTGTCGCAACAGCTTTTGATACGAACGAATAATCCCACAATATTTATTCGATCCGACCCGGCTGTTTTACAGTCACTGATGCCGGACGGTGTTGATGATACGGTAGTCACAGCGGCAAGACAGTTTCATGTTTCAGTGTTTCCATGGACAGGCATGAGGTTACACTGTTCATTGTGACCTTGGCGATCAGGCGTTTGTAGAATTTATCATACTCGCGTGTCGAAGCAACCTGGACTTTGAGAATATAGTCCATGTCGCCAGCCAGACGGTGGGCTTCGGTGATTTCCGGCATGTCCTTAACGGCGTTATTAAATGCCTTGAGCCAATCAGCATCGTGTTGAGAGGTTTTCACCGCAACAAAAAATGTTTCGTGTAGCCCGACACGCTTGGCATCGACAAATGCCGCCTGCTTGAGAATGACCTTGTTTTGCTGCATGCGCTGGATACGGTTCCAGATGGCGGTTTTGGATATGCCGATTTTTTTAGCAAGTTGCTCAAGCGGGGCGGTGGAATCCGTCTGAAGCAGTCGAAGGATTTTTCGATCTGTTTCATCAAGCGATATTGCTGTTCCTGTTTCAACTGATTTACCGGTCATTTTTCCTATCCTTCACACCAAAACAAAACGTTTTCCATATATACGGCTGATCTATTGCGATTTTTAGAACAATATTCCATTTTAATCCACATATTCAACCATAAATTCAGGTATGTGACAAATGGAAGAGCTGAAAAAAACCGATGTTGTCATTATTGGTGCCGGACCAACAGGCCTGTTTGCGGTTTTTCAGTTGGGGCTTTTGGGTCTTAAGGCAGTGGTCATTGATGCGCTTGACAAGCCGGGCGGCCAGTGCGCTGAACTTTATCCGCAAAAGCCTATTTATGATATTCCTGCCTTGCCGGTGGTCTCGGGTCAGGAATTGACCGATCAACTGATTGAACAATGCGCGCCATTTGAACCACAATTGGAATTGGGGCAAAAGGTGGATATGTTGCAGCACGGCCTGGATGGCCGGTTTGTTGTTGGCACATCTGGCGGAAATCGCTTCAGTGCCGCTGCGGTGTTCATTGCAGCCGGTGCAGGTTGCTTTGTGCCACGCAAGCCCAAACTGGTTGAATTGCCCGACTTCGAAAAACACTCTATCCGTTACGCGGTGCGCGAGCGCAATGAACTGGCCGGAGCTGACATTGTGATTGCCGGTGGTGGCGACAGCGCGCTTGACTGGGTACTTGATCTTGCTGGAATTGTTGGAACTTTGACACTTGTGCATCGGCGGGCAAAATTTCGCGCCCATCCGGCCACGGCCAATCAGGTACAACAGGCAATCCGGGAGGGCCAGATACAATTTGTTGAAGGTGATGTGGCATCCCTTGGCGGTGAAAATGGCCGACTGCGTCAAGTGGAAATTAAAACTAAAACCGGCACCAAAACAGTTGATGCGCAATATCTGCTGCCGCTGTTTGGTTTGAACATTGAGCTTGGTGCGATTGCCGACTGGGGTCTGGATTTGGAAGCAGGCCGACAGCTTAAAGTTGATACACAAAAGTTCGAAACCTCAACGCCGGGCATCTTTGCGATAGGTGACATCAATTGGTATCCCGGCAAACTCAAGCTCATTTTGTCGGGGTTTCATGAGGCAGCACTGGCAGCCCAGGGTGCCTTTGCGCTGGCGCGACCTGAGGAAAAATTGCGGTTCCAATACACCACCTCGTCCAGTGAACTCCAGAAGCGGCTCAAGGTGGCCTGAGGAAAGACATGATGGGTTACATTTCAGTTACCGATGCAAGTGGAAAATCTCACCAGCTTGAGGCTGTTGAAGGCTGGCGGGTAATGGAAATTCTGCGCGATCACAACACCGGTATCGAGGGCATTTGCGGTGGCGGATGCGACTGCGCCTCCTGCCACGTGATCGTCGCACCCGACTGGGCAGACAAACTCTTTCCGGCCCGGGGTGAGGAACTGGACAAGCTCGATGAACTACCTGAAATACATGCAACTTCACGTTTGTCCTGCCAGATCATCTGGTCGAGCGAACTCAATGGCCTTTCTTTAACAATACCGACCGGTTGATCGATAAGGAGCTAAAAATGTCACAGAAAAAGACAGCAAAAATTCTCACGGCAAATGACCTTCGCAGCGGTGGTGTAGTGTTCTTGACCTCTCATGGTAACTGGACACCTTTCATCTCGCAAGCGCTTGTATGTGACGATAACAACACGACAGAAAGCCTTGAAACATCCGGCCAACAGGCCGTGAGCGAGCAAATCATCGTTGAGCCGTTTTTAATAGATGTCATTATAAAAAACACTGTGCCGCACCCGGTGAGGTTTCGCGAACGGTTGCGAGTTTACGGACCTTCGGTTCGGGCCGAATTTTCCAAACCGGCATTTAGTGAGGCTGCCTGATGTATTCCTATGATGCTTTTGATCGCCAGCTTGTTCATCAGCGGGCAAACCAGTTTCAAAGTCAGGTGGCGCGACGCATAAGCGGCGCGCTGAATGAAGACGAGTTCCGGCCCCTGCGGTTGATGAACGGGCTTTATCTGGAGATGCATGCCTATATGATGCGCATTGCCATTCCCTATGGTGTGCTTTCGGCCCGGCAGATGCATGTGCTCGGCGATATTGCGGAAAAATACGATCGCGGTTATGGACATTTCACCACAAGGCAGAACATCCAGTTTAACTGGCTGGAACTGGACCGCGTGCCCGAGATTTTGGTGGATTTGGCCAAAGTCGATATGCACGCGATCCAGTCGAGTGGAAATTGCATTCGCAATGTTACTGCCGACCCTTACGCTGGTGCAGCTAAAGATGAAATTGCTGACCCGCGCCCGACAGCAGAACTGGTTCGCCAGTGGTCAAGTCTGCACCCCGAGTTCGCGTTCTTGCCGCGCAAGTTCAAAGTTGCGGTAACCGGATCAGGCAATGACCGGGCAGCTATCCGTGTGCATGATATCGGCATACAGCTGGTTGAAGACCAAACGGGTAAACCCGGCTACAAGATATTTGTCGGCGGTGGTCTTGGCCGCACCCCGCTTGTGGGAGTGGTGCTGCGCGAATTTTTACCGCAGGATCAGTTGCTGGCTTATCTCGAAGCAACGCTGCGGGTTTATAATTTGCACGGGCGTCGCGACAATAAATACAAGGCCCGCATCAAAATACTTACCCTGGAACTGGGCCTCGAGAGCTTGCGCAAAGAGGTTGAAGCAGAGTTTGAAAACACTGCCGCTCAGGCACCGGCAACATTGCCGCGCCTGCGCAAAATCGAACGAGGGTTTGCAATCCCGGCATTTGAAAGTCTGGTTGAAAACTCGGCCGCACTTGAAACAATGCGGTTGAGCGACATGGTGTTTTCGCGCTGGGTTGAGACCAATGTTGTTGCTCACAAGATACCGGGCTATGGAATTGTCAATGTCTCGCTGAAACCAATTGGTGATGCGCCGGGCGATGCAACAGCAAAGCAAATGCACGCACTGGCCGATATCGCCAAGCGTTACAGCTTGAATGAAATTCGCGTCAGCAAAAACCAGAGTTTGGTGCTGCCGCATGTTAAAAAAGATCACCTCGGTGACCTGTGGCTTGAGTTGCAAAATCTAGGACTGGCAGAGGCAAACAGCGGTCTGATTACCGATATCGTTTCCTGCCCCGGCATGGACTATTGCTCGCTGGCAACCGCCCGCTCCATTCCCATTGCGCAGCAGATATCAAATCGTTTTGCCGATCCCGAACTGCAAAAAACCATTGGCCGGATTTCAGTCAAAATATCGGGTTGCATCAATGCCTGCGGCCACCACCACATTGGCCAGATCGGTATTCTTGGTCTGGAAAAGAACGGTGAGGAGTATTACCAGATCGTGCTGGGTGGCGATGACAGTGAAACAGCGGCCATCGGTAAAATTTCCGGTCGCGGGTTCTCAAAAGATCACATCGTTGATGCAATTGGCAGGGTGATTGACAAATTCCTTGCGCAACGTGCAGCAGGGGAACTTTTTGCTGACACCTACCGCCGTCTTGGCGCAACCCCATTCAAAGAGGCTCTTTATGAAACTGATTGAAAACGGCGAGGTTATTGAACCTGACAAGCAAACACTTCAAATCCTGTCGCTGGAAGATTTTCTGGCCAACCCGGAATTGTCCCCGGAACTATCCAGTGGTATTCGCATTGGTGTTGATAGTGACCTTGATGAACTGCGCCCGCATCTGGACAAGCTCGCGCTGATTGTCATTGAGTTTTTGTCCTTTGCCGATGGCAGGGGTTTTTCGACTGCCCATCGCCTGCGCCATTCACTGGGGTATGCGGGCAAAATCTGGGCCAGCGGGAGCCTGATCGCTGATCAATATGCGCTTGGCGTGCAATGCGGCATTGATGCCATCCTTGTTGACGAACAGCTTTTGCAACGCCAGCCCATTGAGCATTGGCGCCTGGCACTTGCAACTGCGCCTCTGCCCTACAGGTTTCATGGCGATATGTTGCAGGATCATAAATTGCCCCGCCTGCGCCTCTCGAGTGACAGTGAAATAATCGACGGATTGAACGCCAGATTCAAAGGCCAAGCCACGGAGCAATTACTGGAATTTATTTTGAACAACGAATGCTTTGGCAAATCGGCGCTGGTTTCTTCATTTGGCGCAGAATCGGCGGTTTTGCTGCATATGGTGGCGAAAATTTCCCCAAATTTTCCGGTGCTGTTTCTCGATACAGGCAAACTTTTTCCTGAAACCCTTGAGTATCGCTCAGAGCTGGCCGCAAGACTTAAGTTCACCAATGTTAAAACTCTGCGGCCTGACAATGATGCGATTGAGCGCGGTGATCGTGACGGTACCTTGTGGCAAAGCGATGATGAGGCCTGCTGTAATCTGCGCAAAGTCGCGCCCCTGCAAAATGCCCTTGCAGAATATGATACCTGGATCAGCGGTCGAAAATCCTACCAGAGCAAACTGCGTGCGCCACTACAATTGTTTGAGCGATCGGGCAGGCACATCAAAATCAACCCAATGGTAAATTGGACCCGTGATCAACTTGCCGGCTATATGCAGCAGCATGAACTGCCGGCGCACCCGCTGGTTGCCCAGGGTTATGCGAGCATTGGCTGTGTCCCTTGCACAATGCCGGTTTGTGACGGCGAGCATGCCCGTGCCGGGCGCTGGCGTGGCCTGAACAAAACCGAATGCGGCATACATTCTGTGAACGGCAAAACTGTTCGCGATCATCAGCAATCAATTTAATACATCTCTCCCAACTATTAAAAACAAACAGGAATACCCCAATGGCCACCGATAATATCAATGAACTCCTTGTCTCAAAAATCGAACGGGAGGCCATTTTGAACGAAACCGTTCATCTCAAGTCGTGGGACCTGTCTCATCGCCAAATCTGTGACGTTGAATTGCTGCTCAATGGTGCCTTTTCGCCTCTTTTGGGTTTTTTGAACAGGAAGGATTATCAATCGGTCATTGAGAACAACTACCTTGCCGATGGTCAATTGTGGCCAATGCCGATCACCCTGGATGTTACCGACAAATTCGCTAAGACCATTTTGGTTGGTGAAACCATTGTCCTTCGCGACCCCGAAGGTCTGGTCATTGCGGCCCTTGATATCGAAGATATCTGGCAAGCGGACAAAGCCCGTGAAGCCGAGTTGGTGTTTGGCTCTGTCGATAAAACCCATCCCGGTGCTGGTTATCTGTTTGATCAGGCCGGCCCGGTCTATGTCGGTGGCAGACTGCGCGGCATCGAACTGCCGGTACACCATGACTACCAAGCCCTTCGCCATACACCAAATCAGTTACGGACGTGGTTCAGGCAACAGGGCTGGCAACGCGTGGTTGCATTTCAGACCCGAAACCCGCTGCACCGCGCCCATCAGGAATTGACATTGCGCGCCATTGATAAAATTGATGGCCAATTGCTGATCCATCCGGTTGTTGGTCTGACAAAGCCCGGCGATGTGGATCATCACACCCGGGTCAAATGTTATCGCCGTGCCCTGTCAAGCTACAAACAAGACACTGCATATCTGTCGCTGCTGCCGCTCGCCATGCGCATGGGTGGCCCGCGCGAAGCGCTCTGGCATGCCCTGATCCGCAAGAATTATGGTTGCACCCACTTCATTGTCGGGCGCGATCATGCCGGGCCGGGAACAGACACATCCGGGCAGCCATTCTATGGCCCGGACGAAGCGCGCGATTTTGCACTTGCCCATCAAGAAGAAGTCGGGATCAAAATTCTGTCGTTTGAAGAGATGGTGTACAGCAAATCAAGCGCCCGTTATGTGCCGGTCAGTGAGTTAAAAGCGGATGAAACCCCTGAACGTCTTTCGGGCACGGACTTGCGAAATCTGCTTGGCGAAGGAAAACCCATCCCCGCATGGTTTACATTACCGGGTGTAGCTGAAGAATTACGCCAAGCCTATCCCTCATTGGAAGTTCAAGGCTTTGCCCTGTTTTTTACCGGGTTATCAGGCTCAGGGAAATCGACCCTCGCCAATATTGTCGAGACGCGATTGCTCGAACTGACCGGCCGTCGGGCCACCATGCTGGATGGTGATCTGGTTCGCAAACATCTGTCGGCCGGTCTCGGTTTTTCCCGCCAGGACCGCGATCGCAACATTTTACGCATTGCCTTTGTCGCCGGTGAAGCGGTTAAACATGGCGGCATTGCAATATGCGCTCCAATCGCTCCTTATGCCGAGACCCGTAAACAAGCCCGCGTACTAATCAGTGAGTTTGGCCAATTCATTGAAATCCATCTCGATACTCCCCTGGAAGTCTGTGAAAAGCGCGACCGCAAGGGCCTATACGCCAAAGCCCGCGCTGGCATAATCAAAGGTTTCACCGGTATTGATGATCCCTACGAGGTGCCAAAACAACCGGAAATCCGTATCAACACAGCCGAATATTCAGCGCGTGAAGGGGCTGAAATAATATTAAACGAACTGGCAAGACGGAACCTGATTTCGCTGATGAAAAAATCCGAAGTTCAGGTGCAATTCAATGTAGCCTAAAGACCAATGTCACACTTCTGCCAAGGCACTTCGCTTCTCCTTAGCAAAGGATCAGTTGTGTAACCTATGTTTCCAGAATGGGTCAGAAAAATTGGAGCGGGCGATGAGATTCGAACTCACGACCCCAACCTTGGCAAGGTTGTGCTCTACCCCTGAGCTACGCCCGCGTCCTTTTTGTTTGCGTCCAACGTGTGAACGCGCGCGAGTTATTGCGCAACTGGGCAATAAATGCAATAGGCTCATTACAGTATTTGGGCAATAATGGGCAAGTAAATCGAAAATTTTATTTACGAAAGGAACGTCCCTCCCATGGATGGCGACCAGAAACGACTTTTCGACCGGTTTGACGAGTTAAGCATCAAAACCACAACCCACAACCACGCCCCGGCCTTTACCGTGGAGCAAGCCCGCGAGTTGCGCGGGACGATTGCCGGTGGCCATTGCAAGAATCTGTTTTTAAAAGATAAAAAGGGTGCTTTATGGTTGATTGTCTGCCTTGAAGATGCCCGGATCAACCTCAAAACTGCCCCGACCAAAATCGGTTCAGCCCGGCTTTCTTTTGGCAAACCGGAACTGTTGATGGAAACCATGGGAATTTCCCCCGGCTCGGTCACCCCTTTTGCCGTGATCAATGATCACGATGCGGTGGTGAACGTTATTCTCGAGCAGAAAATGATGCAAAACGGGCAGCTTAACTATCATCCGCTCAAAAACGATGCGACAACAACGATTGCCACAGATGATCTGGTTGCCTTTATCAAGTCTTGCGGTCACCGTGTGCAGATTGTAGACCTAGACGAAACATAACCTCAGCAACAGGTAATTTCCCATGACTGACTCTCTTATCGGCCTGCAATCCAGCCCGGCCAGCCCGGCCAGCCCACCAACACCAGCGACGGATCTGATTAAGGATGCCACCACGCAAACCTTTGTTGCAGATGTGATTGAGGCCTCAAAAGAGACCCCGGTGCTGGTTGATTTCTGGGCTCCCTGGTGCGAGCCATGCAAACAGCTTGGCCCGATCATCGAAAAAGCCGTTACCCAGGCTGGCGGTGTTATCAAACTGGTTAAGGTCAATGTGGATGAAAATCAGGAAATTGCCCAGCAAATGCGAGTGCAATCCATTCCGGCAGTGTTTGCCTTTATCGATGGTCAACCGGTCGACGGATTTATGGGTGCCAAATCTGAAGGTGAAATCAAGACTTTCATCGATAAGATAATCGCAGCAGCGCCCGGTGATGAGAGCGCCAAAATTGCCCAGTTACTCGAGCAGGCCAAAGCTGCTCTTGCTGCAGGCGAGGTTGACCAGGCTGGTCAGATTTATGCCACCATTGTGCAGGCCGAACCTGAAAATGTTGCTGCCCTGTGCGGTTTGGCCCGCTGCCAGATCGAAAAGAATGATGTTGAAGGCGCGCAAGCCACTTTGGCGCTGGTGCCATCCCCGGCGGCTGATGAGCCCGATGTGATTAGCGTTAAGGCCGTGATTGAACTTGCCCTGAACCGGGTTGATGACAGTGAAGTCACCAAACTGGCCCAGGCGGTTGAAAGCAACCCCGATGATTTTCAGGCCCGCTTTGATCTGGCCAATGCCCTGTCCAGCAATGGCGAAAAGGAACAGGCGCTTGAGCAGTTGCTTTACATTGTCAAAAACAACCGCGGCTGGAATGATGAAGCGGCCCGCAAACAGGTTTTGACCTTTTTCGAAGCCTGGGGCCCAACCGACGAACAGACCATTGAGGGCCGTAAAAAGCTGTCGGCAATCTTGTTCTCATGAACGCGCCAGCTACAAAACAAAAATTGATCGATCCGGCCTTGCTGGAAATTCTGGTCTGCCCGGTTACCAAGCAGGTGCTGACCTATGATGAAAAAGCCAGCGAGCTGATCTCACAAGCAGCCCAACTGGCCTTTCCGGTCCGTGATGGCATTCCGATAATGTTAATTGAAGAAGCAAGAGAGCTTGAAAAATGATTGAATCCCATGAAGCACCCAGCGAACTGCGGCTCTCGAACGGTGGCAAGCTGTTACAGGTCTCCTTTGAAGATGGCCGCGCCTATGACCTGACCTCCGAACTGCTGCGGGTTGAAAGCCCCAGCGCCGAAGTACAGGGCCATTCTGCTGCAGAAAAACGAACCGTTGGCGGCAAGCTCAATGTTAAAATTACCGGAGTGGACCCGGTTGGCAATTACGCCGTGCGCCTGACTTTTGATGATGGCCACGACACCGGCCTCTATACCTGGGAATACCTCAACCGGGTCGGCGAAGGCCAAAAAGAAATCTGGGCCGATTACCTCGAACGCCTGAGCCAATTCAACTTGTCGCGGGAATAACCTGTCATGGCCACCGAACTGGAAAACCTGCTTGAAACCCTTGATTTGGAAAAGCTGGAAGAAAATCTGTTCCGCGGCAGCAGTCCGCAAGTGGGTTGGCAACGGGTTTTTGGCGGTCAGGTTATCGGCCAGGCACTGGTTGCTGCGACCCGCACGGTAGAGGAAGGGCGCACCGCCCATTCCCTGCACGGCTATTTCATCCGCCCCGGTGATCCCTCTATCCCGATTGTCTATGATGTTGACCGCTATCGCGATGGTAAAAGTTTCACCACCCGCCGGGTGGTTGCCATTCAGCACGGCCAGCCGATTTTTTCCATGGCCGCGTCCTTTCATCTGGCCGAAGAAGGTTTTGACCACCAGCACGACATGCCAGATGTGCCGATGCCGGAAGACCTGCCGAGTGAAAAGCAATTGCTGGAAAAATTCCAGGAACTGATGCCCGACAACATGAAGCATTACTTCACCCGCCAGCGCCCCATTGAGTTGCGCCCGACCGAACCGGAACGCTACCTGAATCCCAAAAAAGACGCTTCAGCCATCCAGAATGTCTGGATCAGGGCCACACAAGTTCTGCCCGACGACCCGGCCCTGCATCAGTGCGTCCTCGCCTATGCCTCAGATATGACCCTGCTCGACACATCATTGGTCCCGCACGGACGCAACCTGTTTGACCCCGACCTGATGATGGCATCTTTGGACCACGCCCTGTGGTTCCACCGCCCCTTCAAGGCCGATGAATGGCTGCTCTATGCCCAGGACTCCCCGTCATCCTCCGGCGCCCTTGGCTTTAACCGGGGGAGTATATTTACCCAAGAGGGTGCGCTGGTTGCCTCGGTAACGCAAGAGGGGCTGATCCGCCGCAAGCGGAAAGAGTAGGAGCCCCCTCCCTTCGTCATTCCTGCGAAAGCAGGAACCCAAAAACCCACTCTTGAGTGGTGTAGTTACCTCCCTACAAGGGGAGGTGGGTCAGATGTTATAAACCTCACCCCTCCCGCGCCTGTCACGCAGATGACTGAAGGTGTGTTCAAAACCCTATCGGACTGCCCCTTCCCCCAGAAAGGGGGAAGGCTGGGATGGGGGTTGAAGGGGTGCGGTAATAAGCAATGTTCATCGTGCCGGACCATCTTTCAACCCCCACCTCGATCCTCCCCCTTTCTGGGGGAGGAAGAAGGAGAGGGGTTTTGCGATTAAAGTGCCTAAAATTTAATCAATAAATTACATACGATTAAAATATAGGCATACAAATTTACCCACCATACATCCGCGCTAAAATATTCCCAACTATTTCAATACCTTACAATCCTCCGTCAACTTGGCACGGCGTTTGTAAGGTATTTCCTGATGTAACCGGCACATTTGGTGCCCAAGGGAATAACTCGGGAGACGTTTTTATGAAATACATCATCGCAATTATCAAACCGCATCGGCTGGATGAAGTCCGTTCAGCGCTTTCTGATGCCGGAATTGAGGGGATTACGGTCACAGAGGTAAAGGGCCATGGCCGTCAAAAGGGCCATTCTGAAATTTATCGAGGCGCTGAATATCAGGTCAATTTCTTGCCAAAAACCAAAATCGAAGTTGCTGTTGACAGCGAGATTGTTGATGCCGCCGTTGAGGCCATCACCGCTGCAGCGCGCACCGACAAGATTGGCGACGGCAAGGTTTTTGTGCTGCCCCTCGAAGCAGCCACCCGCATTCGTACCGGTGAAACCGGCAAAGATGCCGTTTGATTATTAGAAATACCCAAGGAAAGAATACAGAAAAATGACTAAATTATCCAAATATGTATTGCCGGTTGCTGCCGGGACACTTGGCATTATGCTGAGCACTTCCACAGCGCTGGCACAAGCTACTGAACCGGCCGCCGTGGCCCCGGCAACCATGACCATGGATGCCAAATATGTTTTCAACACCCTGTTGTTCCTGATTGGTGGCTTTCTGGTCATGTGGATGGCGGCTGGCTTTGCCATGCTTGAAGCAGGCATGGTGCGGGCCAAGAACGTTTCCATGCAATGTACCAAAAACATTTCCCTGTTTGCCATTGCCGGCCTAATGTTCTGGATCACCGGCTACAACCTGATGTATGAAGGGGTTGATGGTGGCTTTATGGGCTCACTTGGTCCCAAAATTATGCCGGATCCCGGCTCTGATGCTGGTGACTATTCAGCCTCTTCTGATTGGTTCTTCCAGATGATGTTTGCGGCAACCACTGCTTCTATCGTTTCCGGCACAATGGCCGAGCGGGTTAAAATCTGGCCGTTCCTGATTTTCACCGCCTTGCTGACAGGTTTCATCTACCCGATTCAGGGTTCATGGGAATGGGGCACCGGCTGGCTCGACAAAATGGGCTTTTCTGATTTCGCCGGATCAACCCTTGTTCACTCAACCGGTGGCTGGGCTGCTCTTGCAGGTGCCCTGATCCTTGGTGCCCGGATTGGCAAATACGGTAAAGACGGCCGTGTTCATCCGATGCCCGGTTCAAGCATGCCGCTGGCCACCCTTGGCACATTCATCTTGTGGCTCGGCTGGTTTGGTTTTAACGGCGCCTCGCAATTGGCCATTGGCACAATTTCAGATGCAGCTTCGGTTGCCAAAATCTTTGTCAACACCAACATGGCAGCCGCTGCTGGTGTGATGGTTGCCATTGCCCTGACCCAGATCATGTACAAGAAAATCGATATCACCATGGCTCTTAACGGGGCGCTGGCCGGTCTGGTTTCAATTACCGCTGAACCTTTGATGCCAAGCGTTACTCAAGCCATCATCATTGGTGGTATTGGCGGTGCGATTGTGGTCTTTGCCGTACCGATGCTCGATAAGTTAAAAATCGATGATGTGGTCGGTGCTATTCCGGTTCACCTGATGGCCGGCATTTGGGGCACAATGATTGTTCCCTGGACCAACACAGATGCCACTTTCAAAGTTCAGGCAATTGGTGTTGTAGCTATTGGCGCCTTCGTCTTCTTCTCCAGCTCGATCATCTGGTTGGCGCTGAAAGCAACCATCGGCATTCGCCCGACGGCTGAAGAGGAACGCCTTGGCCTTGATGCTGTTGAAATCGGTGTTGAAGCCTATCCCGAATTTTCAAAAGGTGGCAGCGCCGTCTAAAAGAAATTCGTTTCAACAAAATTCAGCCCGCAACTTAACGGTTGCGGGCTTTTTGCGCTTCAGATTATCGGGCCAGAATGGCAAAAATTAACGCCGCCTTAACCATGGTGAAGCCAAAATCGGTGGCAAACAATTCAGCAGACCGGAAACAGCATATGGCACGCACCGCACCAGTAGAAACAGACGAGGGTACCGTTCCGAAATCAGTGCGGGTGTTTTTCATAAACCGCATGCTTGAAGCCTTCGGTCTTGTCCTGCTTGGTGTGCTGCTGGTTCTGACCGTTGCCCTTGCCACATGGTCGGCAAATGACCCTTCCTGGAACAACGCTGTCAGCTCAGCGCCATCAAACCTGCTGGGCTATCCCGGTGCGGTGGTCTCAGACCAACTCATTCAGTATTTCGGCCTGGCAGTCTTGCTGGTGATCGCCATTCCCATTGTTTGGGCCATGGGCCTGTTCAGCCATCAGGTGACAAAAAAACCGTTCAAGCGCGGCCTGTTTTTCATCCTGGCCATTGTCATGTTGGCCTCAGTCCTGTCCCTGCTGCCCAATCCATCCAGCTGGGTGCTCGGCTCCGGCCTGGGCGGTGCTGTTGGTGACACCATCGCAGGCGCATTGGTCACAACTTTATCTTACGGCCTCAAGGGCATTCTTTCTCAAATCATCGCCTTTGTTCTGTTCGTGGCTGGCACCGGCTTTGCCATTCGCGGTGCCACCGGCATTATGAATGACCGGCTGATGGCAATCTCATCACCATTTGATGGCCGCGTATCAGATGTGTTTTTTGCTGCATTCGGTGCCATTTCGCATCTGGCCATGCGTCTGTCGGCAAAGTTGCAACGCCGTCAGGAAGGATCGCAAGTCAGAAAAAGTATTGTACGGGTTCCAGAAGGCTACCACTCACAAGAACCCGATGGCCCGGCCCCGGAAAAAAGCTTTCTGCAGTCAGTCACCGGGTTTGCATCCAATTTGTTGGGACCGGTGTTGGGTCGGAAATCTTACAGGGTCGAGCCGGTTTTTGAGCGGTCGTATGGTAACCCGAATGGCGACACCATGGTTGAACCGTTTGACTCAGAATTTGACACAGAATTTGAGATGGACGAAACAGCTGCCCCTGTAACATCAGCCCGCATCAGCCCGCGCGCCAAGCCAATCAAGCAGGGTCGCAAAGTACGCCTTGATGCACAGCCCGACTTGCCTCTGGCCGCGGAACACAAATATGAGTTGCCACCTCTGACCTTGCTGGCAGAACCACCGGTCAACCGGGAGCCTGTACAAAGTGCAGATGCCCTTGAGCAAAATGCCCGCCTGCTGGAAGGTGTGCTTGAAGACTTTGGGGTTCGCGGTGAAATCATCAATGTACGGCCCGGTCCGGTGGTCACTCTTTATGAGCTTGAACCCGCACCCGGCATCAAGAGCTCCCGGGTCATCGGTCTGGCCGATGATATCGCCCGCTCCATGAGTGCCATCTCGGCTCGCGTGGCTGTTGTTCCCGGTCGCAACGCCATTGGTATCGAGCTGCCCAACAGCGATCGCGAAACGGTATTCCTGCGCGAGTTGCTGGCTTCACAAGCCTATGAAAAGACCAAACAGCATCTTGCCGTTGCATTGGGCAAAGACATTGGCGGTGAGCCGATATTGGCAGACCTTTCCCGCATGCCGCATTTGTTGATTGCCGGTACAACCGGTTCGGGTAAATCGGTCGGCATCAACACCATGATCCTGTCGCTGCTTTACCGCCTGACGCCAGATCAGTGCAAGTTGATCATGATTGATCCCAAGATGCTGGAGCTGTCGGTTTATGAAGGCATTCCCCATCTGCTCTCGCCAGTGGTGACCGATCCCAAAAAGGCTGTGGTTGCGCTTAAGTGGGCGGTACGTGAAATGGAAGACCGCTATCGCAAAATGTCCAAACTGGGTGTTCGCAACATTGACGGTTTCAACAAACGGGCCAAACAGGCGCTTAAAAAGGGTGAGGTTGTCACCCGCACTGTACAGACCGGTTATGACCCTGAGACCCGTGAACCGATCTTTGAAGAAGAAGCGCTGGAGCTTGATCACCTGCCCTTTATCGTCGTCATTATCGATGAAATGGCAGACCTGATGCTGGTGGCTGGCAAAGAGATTGAAGGGGCCGTGCAGCGGTTGGCGCAAATGGCGCGAGCTGCAGGTATTCATGTGGTTATGGCTACCCAGCGCCCGTCGGTCGATGTTATTACCGGTACCATCAAAGCCAACTTCCCGACCCGAATCAGTTTTCAGGTCACTTCGAAAATCGACAGTCGCACTATCCTTGGTGAACAGGGCGCTGAAAACCTGCTGGGACAGGGCGATATGCTCTATATGGCTGGTGGTGGCCGCATTATCCGCTTGCATGGCGCCTTTGCCAGTGACAAGGAAGTTGAAGATGTCGTTGCCCATCTGAAATTGCAAGCTACTCCCTGCTATCTCGATGAGGTAACCGAAGAGCCCGCCGATGACCCCTATGTTTTGCCTGGAATGGAAGATACTGGCTCTGAAAGTGGTGATGACCTTTATGACAATGCAGTCGCGGTGGTTCTGCGCGACAAGAAAGCTTCCACCAGTTACATCCAGCGCCGCTTGCAGATTGGTTATAATCGCGCCGCCTCGCTGATCGAGCGAATGGAAGAAGAGGGCCTGATCTCATCAGCCGGGCAGGGCGGCAAGCGCAACATTCTGGTTGGTGACAGTGATCAAGTCTCTCATTAGAGCACCAAAAAGCCATTAAATCTGGTAATAACAGTCAAAACCTGATTCCTGAAAGGATACCCTAAGTGAAAAAGAAATTGCTAAAGCGATTTTTGTCAGTATCAGCAATTTGCCTGCTTGGTATTTCGGCCATCCTGCCAGCAACAACATCTCCAGCATCGGCCCAAACCAGATTGACCCAGCCGCAGTTGGCGGCGGTGAATGAAATCGCCCGCTATTTTAACAGCATCAGATCGATGAAGGGGCAATTTACCCAAACGGGTCCGCGTGGCCGTGTTTCCAGCGGTGTTTTCTATATCGTAAAGCCGGGTCGCATGCGCTTTGAATACGCCCCGCCCAATCCGCTTTTGGTGGTGTCGGATGGCAGTTGGCTTTATGTAAAAAACCGTAAAAGAAATCGTGTTGACCACTACCCGCTGACCACAACCCCACTTCGACTGATCCTTGATCAAAAGGTGAACCTTTTTAAAGAAACGAAAATTCAGTCCGTAAGTGAAACAGATGAATTAACGACGGTCATGCTGAAAGATACCAGCGCCTTTGCCTCTGGTTCGCTGGTGCTGGTTTTTGACAAGATTAACCGGGTTCTACAGCAGTGGGTTGTGATTGATGAACGCGGTCGCAGAACCACCGTCTCCCTGAGCAATATCGAAAACGATATCAGGGCAAATCCAAAATTGTTTGTAATGAAGCTGCCCAGATCCAACCTGCGCGATGCGGAGGATGACCGTTAGTTACCGGCCAGCGCCTCTTTAAAAACACCGGCCATGTAATCAAGTGATTTTGCCCGCACGGCTGAGGCGGCAAAGTGGTAATAGTTGATTTTGCAGGGCATGGGTTCATGCAGGCTTGACCGTTTGGCCACATCAAATTCTGTCCAGGCAATGATCGGAGCATCAAAATTGGCACTGTCGACGACCACCCAGTAGGTGTCTGCCAGAATAAAGCGCATGGATCGCAGACCTGGCAGCCTGAAACGGTCCACCGCGTCAGGGCGTTGACGATACCGTCGCCACAGGTTAAAAATTTTAGCATCGATCATGTCTGGACGCTGTGCCATAACAGGCATTTCAGACAGACGTTCATCCATATCAATCAAAATTGCTTCAAGCCTTTCACTTCAACCTTACAGTCAATTTGGCTCATCGTCGAAAAGATTGCAAATCAAGACGGAAAAAACATGGCAAACACAAAAAATTATGTCGGGTTGGATACAGATTTGGCTCAGGGCGACGGGTTAACATCGATTGCAAAAATTGTTCTGGATGCCCGCTTGTTTGGTTTGATCGATGATAGTGAAACCTGCAAAAACTGGCCTGGTGGTAAAATTCAGGAGCTGTATGATAAGGTCGCAAAGGCTTGGGGGCCTTATGGCAACCTGCCATCACAATTACCTCCAGAGCTTCGCGAAAAACATGCCCGCCTCTATGATCCGGCAATTCTGACCGCCAAACAAAGCGGTTGGGACCCGGAACGTGACCTTGAAACCGATCGCTGATTCTATTTGAAGTGCGACCATGCTTGACCATCAGAACATCGTTGCTGTTTTAGGGCCGACCAATACCGGCAAAACCCATCTGGCTATCGAACGCCTGCTGGCCCATAAAACCGGCATGATCGGCTTGCCGCTACGGTTGCTGGCTCGCGAGGTCTATGACACGGTTTGCGGTCGTATCGGATCAACCCGGGTTGCACTTGTGACCGGGGAAGAAAAAATAATCCCCGTTGATCCGAAATACTGGATCTGCACGGTAGAAGCGATGCCTGGAGATATCGCCGTTGAATTTCTTGCTGTTGATGAGGTTCAACTTTGTGCTGACCATGAGCGGGGCCATGTTTTTACCGATCGCCTGTTACACCGGCGCGGTACTTCACAAACCATGTTTCTTGGCGCGGCCACTGTGCGTAATGTGATAGCTGACCTTGTGCCTTCTGTCCGGTTTGAAAACCGCAGTCGCCTGTCAAAGCTTACCTATGCGGGTCAGAAAAAGGTGTCACGGCTGCCCGCCCGCAGTGCCATTGTCGCCTTTTCTGCCGAAATGGTCTATTCGCTGGCTGAGCTGCTGCGTCGTCAACGCGGCGGTGCGGCAGTGGTGATGGGCAGCCTGTCACCGCGCACCCGCAATGCCCAGGTGGCGCTATATCAGTCCGGTGAAGTTGATTATCTGGTAGCCACCGATGCCATCGGCATGGGTCTGAATATGGATATAGATCACATTGCCTTTGCCGCCACTCACAAATTTGATGGCTTGCGCCGCCGCCCCCTGACCATTGCAGAAATGGGACAAATCAGCGGTCGGGCCGGACGTTACAAAAATGACGGTACTTTTGGCGTAACAGCCCGGGCATCGGAACTGGACATTGAAACCATTGAACATCTTGAAGGTCACCGTTTTGAACCGGTAAAAATCGTCCAGTGGCGCAATGGCAATTTGAATTTTGCTACACCAGATCATTTGATTGCCAGCCTGAAAGCACACCCGAACCGGCAGGGGTTAGCCCGCTCGCGCCCGGCCGCAGATATTCAGGCACTGGAAATTTTGTCCCGCGATGATGAGATCGCACCGTTGGTGAGTGCTGCTGATGAGGTAGAATTGTTGTGGCAGGTTTGCCAGTTACCTGACTATCGAAATATTTCAGCCCATGATCACGCCGGGATCATTGCCAGGATTTTCCTGTTCTTGTCGAAACCCGATGGATACATCGATGAAGACTGGTTCGCGCGGCAATTATCATTCTGCGATAAAATAAAAGGCGACATTGACACACTTTCGAACCGAATTTCCCATATACGAACATGGACTTTTGTGGCAAACCGTTCAAACTGGCTCAAAGATCCTGTTTATTGGCAGGAAAAAGCTCGAAAAATTGAAGATAAATTGTCAGACGCCCTGCATGAGGCTTTGACATTAAGGTTTATAGACCGGCAAACATCGCAATTGATGAAGCGAATGCGCCAAAGGGAAGATTTTATGTCGACAGTCGAACAAGACGGCTCGGTGGTTGTTGAGGGTGAAACCATCGGCAAGCTGTTGGGTCTGAGGTTTTTTTCCAACACAGACGATACAGAAAACTCCAGCGCCCTGAAAGCGGCTGCGGCCAAAACCGTTGGTGAGGAGATCGAAGCGCGTGCTGCCTCTGTGGTTGCCATGCCCGATCAGGAACTGACCTTGAATGATGATGGTAAAATTGTCTGGCAAGGTGCCGAAATAGGTGTTCTGTCTGCCGGTGATACGGTCCTGAAACCAAAAATCACCCTGCTGGCTGATGATTATCTGCAAACCACTGACCGGGCAGCAGTGTTGTTCAGATTACAGAAATTTATCGACCGTCATATCGCAACCGTGCTTGAACCGTTGCAAAATCTCAATGATGATGAGGCTATCACCGGTCTGGCCCGCGGCGTTGCTTTTCGGGTTATTGAAAGCCTTGGTGTTATTGGTCGTGGAGAAATAGCGGATGACATCAAAAGCCTCGACCAACCCGCCCGCGGCATGTTGCGCAAACATGGCGTTCGCTTTGGTGCTTACCATATTTTCATTCCGGTTCTGTTGAAACCAGCCGCGACCCAGTTGCGTTTATTGCTATGGGCATTGTGGGAAGAAAAAAATACTAAGCTTGATCGGGCAAAACTGCCTGAAGTGCCGGGACAGGGCTTAACCTCGTCTCCGGTTGAAGCAGGTGCACCGGCAGCGTTTTTTCAAATTGCCGGGTTTAAAGTCTGTGGCGGCCGGATTGTCCGTATCGACATGCTTGAGCGTTTGGGCGATATGATCCGGGAACGGGTTTTCTGGCGTCAGGTTTCAGACCAGCAAAAACGCCCGGAAGGCTCCATCGAAGGTGGCGGGTTTAGCGTTATTGCCGATATGATGTCTTTGGTTGGTTGTTCAGGCGAAGAATTTTCAGAAATCCTCAAAGCCCTGGGGTATCAGGCCGAACGCCGCCCCCAACCCCCGGCAGAGGAAAAGTCACCTGCGGACGAAAAACCACCTGCAGAGGAAAAACCAGAGTCACCCGAGGTTGACAGTGGTTCCAAAGAACAGGCAAAACCGGATGTCGAAACGAAATCTGATGCCAATGCTGATCCAGAACCCGGTGAAACTGATAAAACACCCGATGAACCGCAGTTTTTGGAGGTTTGGTGGCCGAAAAACACTGGCCCTTTCCGGCAACGCAAACCAGCTGGAAAGAAGCCACCCAAAGCCGCTGGCAAGCCTGATAAAAAGCCGTTCAAACCCAAACATGCCAGCGTCCGCAAACCGCGCAAGGAAATCAAACCGGAAGATTCTCCATTTGGTGCTCTTGCCGCTTTAAAGGGCAATTTGAAAAAATAGCCACGGCGAAATCGAAATTATCACCTGCATCATTTTTGCGCGTGCAACAACCTTTGCGGCCTGCTATAGGCTTGGCAAGTTAAGACCTCAGGAGTTGAGTTGAATGACCTATATCGTCATCGAGAACTGTATAAAATGCAAATACACCGATTGTGTTGAGGTATGCCCGGTTGATTGTTTTTATGAAGGTGAAAACATGCTGGTTATTCATCCTGATGAGTGCATCGACTGCGGGGTTTGCGAACCAGAATGCCCGGCTGAAGCCATCAAGCCAGACACCGAACCAGGGTTTGAAAAATGGCTTGAACTCAATACAAAATTTGCCGATATTTGGCCCAACATCACCGCCCAAAAAGAGCAACCTGAAGGAGCTGAAAAATTTGACGGTGAAGAAGGAAAATTTGAAAAGTACTTCACTGAAGAGCCCGGCGAAGGTGATTGAACAGCACCCGAAAAGTGTGGGCCAATTTTCAGATAAGAGGGCGGCAACTCATCCATAAGTGTTAACCATTGCGGACAAGAATGGCGGAATTTCCGGTTCTGGAACGCTGTCGCGCGTTAACACCCTTTAAAAGAAGGTGAATTTGTGCTATACAGGATGTAATGTAGCTAACAACCCAAACCATTATATATCCGGACCTTTCAATTGAGGCCCGGAATTTTTTCGCTCTTTTTGCGGGAACTGGTATTTACACCGGTCTCTTTTGTGGAAATGTAGCGCTGGTTTGCGGCGGTTACCTGCATCATTTTAAACCATTTTTGGTAGAGGTGTTAAGGCGTATGGCTGTTCAAGCAAAAAAACAAAAATTTAAAGCCAATGATTATGTTGTTTATCCCGCACACGGGGTGGGCAAGGTGCTGGTAATTGAAGAAGAAGAAATTGCCGGAATGAAACTCGAACTTTATGTTGTTGATTTTGAGAAAGAAAAAATGCGTTTAAGAGTGCCTACTGCAAAAGCAGTTGGCGTTGGTATGCGCAAACTTTCCAGCAAAGCTGACATTGAAAACTGCTTGCAGGTCCTTGATGGTCGTCCCCGGGTCAAACGCACCATGTGGTCCCGCCGGGCCCAGGAATATGAAGCAAAAATCAACTCGGGCAACCTTGTTCTGGTTTCTGAAGTGGTTCGAGACTTGTTCAGAACCGCCGAACAACCCGAACAGTCTTACTCAGAGCGCCAACTTTACGAAGCAGCGCTAGAGCGGATGTCACGGGAAGTTGCTGTTGTCAAAAAGTACGATGACAAGCAGGCTATCGAGGAAATTGAAGACATCATGCGAGCTTCGCCAAACCGGGTACCAAAAGCAGTAGTAAAACCAGATGGTGAATCAGAGGCTGCTGCCTGATTGACAATTGGACAACACAAACAAAGGCCCGGATGGAAACCCCCATCCGGGCCTTTGTTGTGTTTGCCATAAGACAGTTTTCAAATTAGATTAGGCTATGCGTGGTAAATACGAAAACCTTCTGGATGAGGAAACCTGGGCTTTCATTGAAGAAACCCAAGCGCTTTACCCGGCCAATTCAGAAAATTTTTCCATCAGCCAGCAGCGCGAATTTTATGAACATCTGTGCCGCCACTTTTACGCAGAACACCCCGATGGGGTAAACAGTTTTGATGGGGAGATTAAAGCGCTGCATGGTTCCATCGCCACGCGCGGCTATCAGATGTCGGGTTCATCACCAAAAGCCCAGGTGGTTTATTTCCACGGCGGCGGTTATGTGGTCGGCGGACTGGACAGCCATGACGATATTTGCGCTGAAATCTGTGCCCGCACTGGTTTTCCTGTAACTGCAATTGATTATCGCCTTGCGCCTGAGCATACCTATCCCGATGATTTTAATGACGCTTTGGCAGGGTTTGAACATGTTGCGGCTACCGTTGGCCTGCCGGTGGTGATAACTGGCGACAGTGCCGGTGGCAATCTGGCAGCTGCGGTCAGTCATGCCACGCGAAACCGGGAAAAAATGCCGATCGGTCAGGTGTTGATCTATCCCGGTCTTGGCAGCGATTTGACCAGTGGCACTTTCATCGAGCATGCAGATGCGCCAATGCTTTCCACCAAAGAGACCATGTTTTACAAAAAAATGCGCAGTGGTGGGCGCGAGGCGTTGCTGCTGGAACCTCATTGCAGCCCACTGAATGACACAAATTTCGCTGGCCTGCCGCCAACTGTTATCGTCTCGGCCCAATGCGACCCGTTGAGTGGGGATGGTAAGGCTTATCACGATAAAATCACTTCAGCAGGTGGTAAATCTCTCTATTATAACGAAACCGGCCTGATCCATGGTTACCTGCGCGCGCGCCATTCAGTGAAGCGGGCAAAGGAAAGTTTCTCGCGGATTGTTGAGGCAATAAGTTTGTTGGGAGTTGGCCAATGGCCCGAATAATCAGTTTCTTTCTTGTCGGCCTGCTTTTTTCTGCTAACGCAAACTTTGCCTCTGCAGAGCCGTTGTCACTGCTGACAAAGCCTGCCGCAGTACAGGGCGCGCAGGTTCCGGCACAAGCTCTCAACAACCGCCCCGTGGTGGTTACCTTTTTTGCTTCATGGTGCCCGCCTTGTACTGATGAATTTGCCGCCCTGAATGAAATTCGCCAGGAATTTCCAACCGACAAATTAACAATTGTAGCGGTAAACCTGTTTGAAAAATGGGGTGGCAATGATAACCCGCAACGCATGTCGCGGTTTTTAAAGCGCACCAAACCTGAGTTTTATGTGATTGATGGCAGTAAGCGCATCCAGCAGGCATTTGGTAATATCGAACGTATTCCGACACTGGTGGTTTACGACCGCCAAGGCAAAGAAGTCTGGCGTTTTGTCCATAAGCAGGGCGCAACCAAAATGTCAGCAACAGCAAAAGATATTCGCTCTGCTTTAAGTGCTCTAAAATGAACTACAGAGGGATTTGAAATGTCATTTGAAGAAGCAATTGCCACACAGCCGGTTTGGGTTCAAATGTGGCTCAACTGGATGGGTTTGGTAATTGTAGGCACATTTATCGGGTTGTTATTTTCCAAAGCAACCAGACGTGATGCAGCGATCATTTTGGTGACAACCATCCTGGTTTATTTTGCAATGACGTGGCTCTACCAACAAGTGGGTTTCGTGCGCCTGTTGGGGCTTGTACACATAATTGTCTGGACACCGCTTGTTTTTTACCTCTGGAAACGCCTGGCAGACCCGTTAATAACCAAGCCTTTCCGGCAGTTCATTTGGATATTTATAGTAACGATTGTCGTCTCATTGATGATCGATTATGTCGATGTAGCCCGATATATTCTTGGAGAAAAAGCCAGCCTCGTACCAGGGTAGTCTTATCTGTTCACATCAACAACGACACGCCCGCGCACCTTGCCTTTTAAAATATCAGCGCCAAGTTGTGGCAAATCTGATAAAACTGCTGGTTCAATCATCGCTTCAAGCTTGTCCATCGGCAAGTCGCTGGCGATGCGTTGCCAGGCCTGGACGCGGTTTTCAAAAGGGCGCATGACAGAGTCTATGCCAAGCAAATTCACCCCGCGCAGCAAAAACGGAATAACGCTGGCTGGAAGATTTGCACCGCCCGCCAGACCAACCGCTGCAACTGAACCGCCATATTTCATTTGACCGAGCAACCGGGCCAGCATTTCGCCACCGACGGCATCAATGCACCCGGCCCACATTTCCTTTTCAAGTGGCCGCTTGATCGCTTCGTTGATATCGTTACGGGCAACAATTTGGGTGGCTCCCAGCGATCTCAAATAATCACTGGTTTCAGGCCGCCCGGTTACACCCGCCACCTCATAACCAAGATTGGCAAGAATAGCTGTAGCAACTGAACCCACACCACCTGATGCACCGGTAACCAGTACCGGTCCATTGCCCGGCTTTAACCCATGATCCTCCAACGCCATGATCGCCAGCATGGCGGTAAAACCGGCGGTGCCCACAGCCATTGCCTGCCGGGTTGTCAGACCTTGCGCTAGAGGCACCAGCCAGTCGGCATTCACCCGGGCTTTTTGGGCATAACCTCCCCAATGAGTTTCGCCAAAATGCCAACCGGTCAGCACGATTTTATCACCGGCAGAATAGCGCTCATCATCGCTGGCCTCTACGGTTCCAGCCAGATCAATACCGGGTATGTGAGGATAATGACGCACCAACCCGGCACCGGGCCCGATGCAAAGCCCGTCCTTATAGTTTACCGTGGAGTATTCCACCGCAATGGTCACATTGCCTTCTGGAAGGTCATCGATCGCTAGCGATTTCACCGCAGCGCTGGTTTTGCCGTCTTCTGCTTTTTCAACCACAAGTGCCCTGAAAGTCATCATTGTTCTCCTTGAATTTTGATACAGCCTAGCCGCAACCAGGCCCATTGAAAACCACTGATTTATGTCCCAGGGGCATTTGCCCTCATCGTTTTATTCCCCTCCCGGCTGTTCTTCCCGGTCACTGCGTGCCCGCTTGGACCTCCGGTAGGGCGGCGCATAAGCGCCGGGGTTATCGCTGCGCTCCTCCGCTGCGGGGTTTTGTTAATTTTGGAACCGCATTGGTTCTAAAACAGACCGCCTTTATGAATACAGAACTGTAGTGCCTTCTGAAACCAGATCGATGGCCATAGACTGGTCCTTATTGAGACCAACCAATTCGCTGATTGGTTCGAGATACAGCTCGTAAGTTGAATGATGAATGGGAAGGATTTTGCCAGGTTTGATCGATTTGGCGAAAGGTACCAGATCAGACGCCCCCATGGTGATTTCCCCCAGTGGCCCGGTTGAGCCGACAGCACCCAAATGGGGTACCATAATATCAGGTGTTCCCAATGCCTGAACAGTTTTAATGACATCATTTGAGGCAAATGTATCGCCCGTCCAGTAGATTGTCTTCTTCCAGTTGCCCTGGGAAAACTCAAGCCAATACCCATTCCCCTTACCCAGAATTTTTGCTATTTCAGGGTTTTCTGAATGATGCGTATTTACCGCGGTTATTTTGATCTCACCAGTACCGACACTGAATGCGCGTTTTTGTCCCCAGTCCAAGCTGTCCAGATTCGTAAATCCTTTCTCCGCAATTTTTTTCGTATCCTGTGGTGGCAGTATTATGGAAATGTCGCGCTTTAGAGCAGTCTCTGCTTTCTGATCGAAATGGTCCTCATGGGCATGGCTCAGGATAACCAAATCAACATCGGTTGAGGTGATGCCAGGGAATGGTGTAATTCGCCGATGAGCTTTTACATTGGGACCCTTTGCCAGATCAAACATCTCGTTGGGGTCACCCATGATAAAGGCCTCGTCACCTTCACCAAAACACGGATCCGTCAGAATTGTCTGACCATTAAATTCAATCACCATTGTCGAAGCACCAATCCAGGTGAGCTTTACAACCGGGTTGGCAGCATGGTCGGCGGCTGATACGGGCACCGAGGCCATCCCAAACGCTGCAGCAACTGTTCCCAACTGCAGCAATTTTCGCCGGTCTATTCGATTTTTCATATTATTACTCCGTTCCTGATTAAAAGAATGATGTTTCAAAAACAGATAATAGCGACTATCATTGTGTAAGAAAATCGAGATAATATGAAACATACTATCCAATAAAATTGGTCAATTATGAACCTGTTGCAGATTCAAACATTTCTTGAAGTGGCAAAAGTCGGCAGTTTTTCCAAGGCCAGTCAGCGCCTTTCTGTGCCACGCTCGACAGTCAGTGCACGTGTCAGGGCGCTTGAAGAGCGCCTAAATTTCCGGTTGCTACAGCGCACAACCCGAAGTGTTTCATTAACAAATGAGGGGCAACGCTACTATGAGCTAAGTAGCAAGGTTATCGCCCTGCTATCAGAAGCCGAGGCGGAATTCAGTCACCCTGACAGTCTTTCAGGTAATATTAGATTGTCAGCGCCTATTGATATTTCTAAAAACCATCTTGCAAACATACTTACCCAATTCACAGACTTGCACCCTTTGGTCCATGTAGAGATAATAATTGCCGACGAAATAATCGATATGGTGGAAAACAACATTGATCTGGCTCTCAGAGGCCAATCACCGGGAAATTTAGGGTTAGTGGCCCGCAGGTTGGGAGAAGGACAAATGGGATTATACGCCAGCCCCCAATATGCCAGAAACAACCTTACGGGAGAAAGTTTAAAAGATTTCTCCGGTCATGTCGTGTTTGATCCCACAGGGCTTGGAGCGAATATCTTCGGTTTAACTACTGTAAAAACGCCAATCGAAACGCGTAATTTTGAACTTGTAAAGGCACTCGTCACTAACTCAAAAGGATTGGCCTTGCTGCCCGAAACAATATGCAAAGACGCTCTTTTAAAAAAAGAACTTGTATTGCTTAAATCAAATCAGAAACTACCGGTTTTGGCGATGTTTATTGTCATGCCATCGCGCAAATTGGTGCCTTTGCGTGTGCGCGCACTGGTCGATTTTCTTGTTTCCACAAATGCAAAAAAAGCGGTGTTGTAAATTGCTGAACTGAAGCAATTTTAATAACTCAATTGCCATAAGCAACTGACGGCAACCAGGTTGCGATTTTTAGAAAATTGTAGATCAATGCCAAGACAACCACATGAAATCGCCCCTCTAAACAAAATCAGCAAATGTCGTTAAAATAATCAAGACAGTTGCTGTCACCGTAATATTATAAACCCTGCTGACATACCTTTGTCAGCAGGGCTGTGATACCGCTGAAAACATTGCGTAAATCTGGATAATTTAAAAGGGCAAAAACGATGATTGGTTATCAAACAGTTGGTACGAACAAGCTTGACGACGCGGCGGTATTTTATGACGCGCTGTTGGGCGAGCTTGGAGCTCTGCGCATTATGGATCAAGCAGGTGAATTTATTCTCTGGTCAACTGGCGAGAATACACCCGGTTTTTGTATTCATGTTCCCGTAGATGGCAATAAAGCCACCATAGGTAATGGTTCGATGACAGCATTTGGTGTTGAGAGCGCTCAAATGGTTGATAAGATGTATGCAAAAGCCATGCAGCTTGGTGCCAGTGACGAAGGCCCGGCCGGCCCGCGCGGCGGCGGCTTTTACGCTGGCTATTGCAGGGATTTGGACGGTAACAAGTTCAGTTTTTTCTGCATGACAGAACCTGAGAGCCAATAAGGGACTCTGGAGACTGCAAACAACCATCACACAAGAAAAACTGGCTGT
>UOEC01000076.1_pt1 | contig 43421 bp, 39 predicted proteins | sample 1988601 | NCBI WGS metagenome assembly UOEC01 (sample SAMEA4712195, study PRJEB27164) | hydrothermal vent metagenome | biome: marine basaltic hydrothermal vent biome; feature: marine hydrothermal vent; material: mineral | place: Pacific Ocean | collected 2011-06-14/2011-07-23 | depth 1719 m
TGTAGCTGGCGGTTGCCTGTTGTGGCATCTGACCCTGGCTTTGTGCGGCTGCAAAAGCAGCGTTAAGCGGTGTTACATTATCTGGCATCTGGCGCAAGCCACCACCATCTGCAATGCGCACATATTGAGTAGCCAGCATACCTGGACTTGAGAGTTTTTGCATGGCATTGCCGGTCATGGCTGCCTGATCACCAGAAACCACCAGCAAGCCGGACTGGCATTTGGCAACGGCACCATTTTCAATAACGGCATGTGAAGACAGCGCGCCACCATGGACAATCACCATGTCATGGTTTTCTTCGTTATCAAGTGCTGCGAGTACCGTTTCCATGCGGTCACCGGATAATAGAGGCCAGGCTGCCGCCACAGGTTGTCCCATCCGCAAAATGCGGGCGCTGGAATATTGATCTTTCACAATGACATCCATAAAGGAGGCGTAACCTGTGACCAGATCGGCCAGACCCGGCAAGTTTGCGGTTCCGGTCATTGCAGCAAATTGTGAGCCTTGCATGGCTGTATCAACAACGATAGTTCGAATGTTTTGGGCAGCAAGGCTTCGGGCCAGACCAAGACAAGCAGCTGCGGTGTCCAGTTCAGCACCAGGCAATCCGACCACGGCAAGGCGCTTGGCTCCCAGCGTCTGGCGCGAGCTGTTGGCCCATGACGTCACCGGTGCAAGACCTTTGGAAAACGCCGAAGAACTGTTTTGAACCACAGCCAGCGCGTTGGCAGCGGCCATTTCCAGACTGGTGCTGGCAGGCAACTGGCTGAGCGATGGAGTCGTTACTGGAACTGGTTCTGGCGACACACCTGCGACAACCGGCGGCGGCTGGATGGCCGGGTTTGTTTGCAGTGGTTCGAAGTTGGATGCCGGAGCCGTGGCCTGTAACGCCGGTGCGTTTTGCATACCTTCAGAATTGAACTGCTGGCGACCTGTTGCGCTGCCCCCTACCCCTGATACAGCACTCATGACAGAGGCCATAAAGGCCAGGCCGGTCGAAAGTAAAAATCCACCAATAGTGGCGAGCGCGACAGTTGGACCCGGTTTTGGAAAGGAGGGTTCAGAGGGCACATCTGCCCTTGAAATCAGTCGGGCCAGACCTGGTTGAGCCACCGCCCCTTCGCGCGAACTGGCATCTGAAAATTTCGTCAGGAAAGTCTCAAGCAACGTCCGGTTAGCTGTTGCTTCACGCTCGAGCGCCCGCAACTTGACCTCATCGAGATTGGTGCCAGATGCTCGCGACTTCAGTCCATTAAGACTGGCCCGCAAGGACGCTTCGCGGGCGCTGGCAACTTTAGCTTGCTGCTCAAGACCGGAAACAATTTTGAGGGCTTCAGAACGCACCTGACGGTTCAAGCCTTCAATTTCACGGCGCACAGACACCACCCGGGGATGGTTTGGCAAATATGTGGTCGAAAGTTCGGCCAGATTTCCGCGCAAGGTGATCTGGCGTTCACGCAAGCGTTGAATGAGTGCTGAATTAAGAACTTCTGATGATGATGCCACGGAACCAGTTCGAGCCAGTAAATCGCTGATTCCACTGGCGCGGGCCTGAATTTCAGAGCGCTGGGCTTCAGCCAGGATGATTTGAGAATTCAACTCCGAGAGCTCCTGACTCGACAGCGTGGTATTCTGATCACCACCTTTGAGCAACCCGGCGCTGGCCCGGAATTTTTCTGCAGCAATTTCAGATTCAACAACCTTTTGACGAAGCAACGTAATTTGGTCGGCAAGCCAGTCACGGGCCCGACCGGTGGTTTTTGATTGCACCGTACGGGTGTCTGCAACAAATTCCTCACCCAAGGTGTTAGCCCCGGCAGCAGCAAGCCGGGGATCATCGGATGTCATGGTAATGACAATCACTTTTGAGTCCGGTATCTGGTAGGCATTCATTTTTTTGAAATATACAGTTAGAGCTCGCTGCATTGGCGTCTGTTTGGCCGGGTCGGATTTAAAACCCAGAGAAATCAGGAACTGGCTGACAGGTCCAATTCCGCGCTTAACCGGATCATACTCGCGGCGATCGGTGAGATTCAGCTTGGTGATTACTTTTTTGGCCAGGTCGCGGGAATTTAAAACCTCTACCTGACTTTTCACCTCTTGCTGACCAATCGGGCTTACATTTGAGCGCTGAGCGTCAGATCTGGAAAAATTGGTTTCCAGGTTTTCCACCAAGACACGGGCTGAGGTTTGATATTCAGGCGAAGCGGTGGCTACAAAAAAAATCGACGCAGCTGCAGCAATCAGTGTTGTCAGTATAATCTTGCTTTTGCGCGACCAGATTCCTGCCAATACACTGCCAATATCTATCGATGCTGACGTATTGTCACTATCTTGTGCCTGGTGACCGTTCATTTCTTAAAAACCCAATACCCAACTACTGTGAACTGCGCCAACATGGCCCGACTATGGTAACCAATCGATTAACAAACTTGATTTACAGGAAATAAATATTTTCTCTTCCGGGCGGTTTTATTAAAGGTCTGCTAACCATAATCATGCATCTTGGCACTCAGTTTAGTTACAGATTTGGCCTGTTAGCCATTTCATCAGCAGGAAATTGAGTGTTGGTATGCGTTTTATTTTAGTTTGTTTTATTGCGTTTTCATTGTCGGCTTGTGCCAGCACCTGGGAAAAAACCCGGCCGGCAACCTTGCCGGGCGGCGTTAGTTTGAACAGCAATGGCTCTGTTACAGAAGGGCCCGGCGCGACCGCAAGCGTTTCAATCGCACCTCAATACAGCGCTGCTGGAAAGGTTTTACCTCCTTTTGGATCACAAGGTGTTGCTGCTGCTTATGAAGGTGGGGCCGGTTATCGGATTGGGGCTGGCGACAGTTTGACCATCCGTGTTGTCGGCCAGCCAGACCTGACCGGTGACTATATCGTTGATGGTTCCGGTTTGATCTCATTCCCGTTAATCAAATCAGTAAAGGTCGGCGGTCTGACCGCCCCGCAAATTCGCAGTCTGGTGGCAGCACGCCTGCGGCAGGGATATTTGCGTAACCCAAGTGTTTCGGTTCAAACTACCAACCTGCGTCCGTTTTTTATTCTGGGTGAAGTTGGCCAGGCTGGAAGTTTCCCTTATCAAAACGGCATGACGGTGCAAAACGCCATCGCCATTGCCGGTGGCTACTCACCACGCGCCAACCAGAAAGACGTCATGTTGACCCGCAAGGATGCCAATGGCACCCAGACAGTCAAAGTGCCGATCACCACACAGATTTATCCCGGCGATATTATCTTTGTCCGCGAGCGCTGGTTTTAGGGGTAAACACCAATGCGTATACTCCATGTTTTTCGCGCACCGGTTGGCGGGTTGTTTCGACACGTTTTTGACCTTGCCAAAGCACAAAGCCAAATGGGGCACGATGTTGGTATTATTTGCGATGCCAACACGGGAGGCGAAACAGCCAATGCGCGTCTGAAAGAGCTTAAAGAGTGCTGTAGCCTGGGTGTTGCCCGAATTGAAATGAGCCGCCTGCCCGGCCTGGGCGATGCTATTTCGGCGCGCCGGGTAGCTGAATACGGGGCCGGTAAAAACTTTGACATCATTCACGGTCATGGCGCAAAGGGGGGAGCTTATGCCCGCTTTGCCGCCGGACGCATGGGGGCCAAATCAATCTACACGCCCCATGGTGGCTCCCTGCACTATTCCTGGAGTTCTGCTTCCGGAGCGCTTTTTCTCGGAGTCGAAAAGATGTTGCTGTCACGCACCGATGGGCTGGTGTTTGTGTGTGAATATGAGCGAAAGGCCTTTGCAGAAAAAATCGGGCTTGGTTCGGTTTGCAACGTTGTTGTTCACAATGGTTTGTGGCCGCAGGAATTTGTTCCCGCCACGCTGGCTGACAACCCGACCGACATCCTTTTCATTGGTGAGTTACGGAAACTGAAAGGGGTGGATGTGTTGATTAACGCATTGGCCAGGCACCCTGGTGCCACGGCCACTATCGTCGGTGACGGACCTGATCGTCAGGCTTTTGAGACACTCGCCAAAACACTTGGACTGGCCCCCCGGATCACCTTTACCGGCGCTATGCCCGCAAAAAGTGCTTTCGGGCTTGGCCGGCTAATGGTGGTGCCATCTCGGGCGGAGTCATTTCCTTATATTGTTCTGGAAGCCGTCGCTGCTCACAAACCTCTTTTGGCCAGTGATGTGGGTGGAATTGGCGAAGTTTTACCACCAGAGCAAATGGTCAAGGCAGAAGATGTTGGCGCGCTGGCTGACAAAATTGGATTGTTCATGGACGACCCCACGAACTTTGAAAACACTGCGGTAAAAAGTGCTAAAGAATTGAAATCCCGTATTAATACCGATGCCATGGCTCGGGATATTTGTGCTTTTTATAACCGGTGTATGGAGAGTGCTTCATCATGCAGCAGTGCGGCCTGACCCTATATGACACAGATGGTAACACTTTCTTAACCAGCGCAAGGAACGCTGTTCAAGGAAAGTCCTTTACGGTGCGGTTTTTGCTTTGGATTGAAGACATGAATCGACATGTCTCAAAAGGAAGCAAACCCATGCATCAACGGGCGGCAAACAAAGCAAATATCATATCGTCAGAACTACTGGCGAGTTTAACAGCAGAAGATGTAAGCCCTGCTGAACATTCTGACACAAAAACACACATTTCACGCCCGGTAATTGAAGGTGCTGTAAGGGTATTTGAAACCTTGCTGCTTATCGGGTTTGGGACCATATTATGGGCTTTTTATCTTGCCGATTTTTCAGCAGAATCAATTTTGCTATTTCTGCCGGTGGCTGGGTTTATCGGGGTGACAATCCCGCTGCTGACACAAGTTAACCGGTTGTACGAAACCCCGGCCTTTCTGCAATTCATTCGCACGGCGCCAAGGTTGGCGATGATATGGGCCGGTGTATTTACCACAGTTTTCGTGATCGTATTTTTTACCAAAATCGGGGCTGAATATTCGCGCATGTGGCTGGGCGGTTGGGCCGTGGGTGGGTTTTCTGCAATATTTATTTTCCGGGCCAGCCTTTTTTCCTTTTTAAAAAACAGTCGTATTGCCGAACAACTGGACCGGCGAGCAGTGCTGGTCGGGGGCGGTGAACCGGCCCTTAATCTGATCAAGTCATTTGAAGCTGCACCGGCGCGCGATGTTTCGATTATTGGTATTTTCGATGATCGCGGTGATGATCGCTCGCCTGTTCAGGTTGGTCCGCTAAAGAAACTTGGTACGGTAGATGAACTGGTAGCCTTTGCCCGGCAAACGCGGGTGGATGTGCTGATCGTTACTTTGCCGCTGGTGGCTGAAACCCGGTTGCTGGAAGTATTAAAACGATTGTGGGTTTTACCGGTCGATATTCGCCTGTCCGCCTATAGCCAAAAATTGCGCTACAAATCGCGGGCTTATTCTTACATCGGCAACATTCCACTACTTGATGTATTCGACAAACCTCTATCTGGCTGGAACGCGCTGTTAAAAAACATTGAGGACAAAGTGCTTGCATCCCTGGCTCTGGTTCTATTGTCGCCGGTTATGGCTCTGGTGGCTCTGGCGGTAAAGCTGGACAGCCCCGGACCGGTACTTTTTCGACAAAAGCGTTACGGCTTTAACAACGAGCTGATTGAAGTCTTCAAGTTCCGTTCCATGTATGTCGAGCAAAGCGATGCCATGGCCTCAAAACTGGTGACACGCAATGATCCACGGGTCACGCGGGTTGGCCGGTTCATTCGCAAAACCAGCCTTGATGAGTTGCCGCAGTTTTTCAATGTGCTGCGTGGTGAACTTTCTCTTGTAGGGCCACGCCCTCATGCAACCCATGCCAAGGCAAAAGACAACCTATATACCGATGTGGTTGATGGTTATTTTGCCCGCCACAGGGTAAAGCCCGGCATTACCGGCTGGGCCCAAATCAACGGTTGGCGAGGTGAAACCGACACGGAAGAAAAAATCCAGCGTCGGGTCGAGCACGATCTTTTTTATATTGAGAACTGGTCGTTATTGTTTGACCTTTACATTCTGGCCAAAACCCCCTTCTCGCTGATCGAAACGGATAATGCGTATTGAGCACATTCGATAACACACCGGTTGTTGTAAAGCCTTCTGCTACCGATATCTCGCTCGATTCGGTTCAGCGGTTTTTTCTGTGGCTGATGATGGCGTCTGGCTGGATTGTGGTGATTGAACCAGCCCCTTATGAATATCTGTTTCTGGTCACTCTGGCCCTGATGTTGCCCTCCGGGCTGAAAATACATGCTGCAACCGTACCGATGGTTCTGTTTTTGCTTTTTTATAACATTGGCGGGGGTTTTTCGGTTCTGCCGGTTACCGGGCAACCTGACACCAAGCAATTTATCATTGTTTCAATTTACATGGCTGTAACGGCAATCTTTATTGCCAATGTCGTTGCCGATGACACCATGAAACGGATCGCTGTTATCAAGAACGGTTATATTATAGCGGCGGTCATCGCTTCGATTATCGGCCTGATCGGTTATTTTGATATTGGTGGTACAGCTGCCACATGGGCGCCCATTCAACGGGCCCAGGGGACATTTAAAGACCCCAATGTGATGAGCACCTTTATCATCGCTCCAGCGATTTTTCTGATCCAGGACTTTTTCCTGGGCCGCCACCGTTGGCCAATATTTTCTGCAATTGCCTTGCTGATTATTATTGCCGGGTTGTTTTTTGCCTTTTCAAGGGGGGCCTGGGTGGTCGCTGTGGCTTCAGGTATCATGCTTGTCGGGCTGATGTTTGTGCTTACCCCCTCGCCTCGCCTGCGAAGCCGGATAGTGTTTCTTTGCCTGCTCGGGATTGCCGGACTTGTCGGGCTGTTGTTTGTTGCCCTGTCGTTCGAAAGCGTCCGGGATTTGTTTCTCATAAGGGCAAATTTCCTTAATGCCTACGACAGTGGCGAGACAGGCCGTTTTGGCAATCAGTTACGCAGCCTGCCGATGTTGCTGGAATTGCCAAACGGGTTTGGCCCTTTGCAATTTGGGGTAATTTTTGGTCAGGCACCGCACAACGTTTATGTCAATGCGTTTGCCTCTTACGGGTGGCTTGGAGGGTTTTCCTACATGCTGCTTATTCTTGCCACTATCGCGATCGGATTTAAAACCGTTTTCACCCGCACACCATGGCAGGCATTTGCTGTTGCCGTGTGGTCTGTGCTGTTTTTTACCATCCTGCAAGGTGTACAGATTGACACTGATCACTGGCGTCATTTCTATTTGTTGCTTGGGCTGATGTGGGGCCTTTATGCCGCAACAGTGCGCTATACAAGGTCGCTTGATCAACAAAGCAAATAAATAAAACACCGATTTACACGCTCCAACCGAATAAATTTGCTCCTGCAGTGTTTACCCATTGAAGGCGATGTAGAGCATTCGCTTAAAAACAAAAACTGGAGACGTGTGAATATGAAAACGCTTTACGGAATTACTCTTGGACTGGCTATTTCGGCTGTGGCTGTTTCTGCAACTACCGGAACCGCATTTGCTGCCAAAAAATCACAAGCCCACATGGGCCATGTATCAAAAAGCTGGAACGACACCCCTGGCAAAGCTGGCCTGTTGCCAACAGCCGTTGAAGAAGCAAAAATTGCGGCATTCCATGCTGCTGCCGCCGCCAAAAAATCTGACAACCTGAAATGGATGCAAAAACATGCCCGCCATGTCATCAATGCGGTTGACCCTTCAGTGGAAGCAAAAGGCCCAGGTAAAGGTTATGGTGTTTTGAAAGCCGCTGCTGGTGCGGCCAAACATATTGGTATTGCCGCCAAACAAGGCGATGCATCAGACAATGTTAAAAAGCACGCAGTCCATGTGGGTGCTTCGGCGCAAAACACCGTTGATCGGGCAAAAAGCATTATTGCTACAGCGCAAAAAATCCTGGCGGCAACAACAGCCAAAGCCGCTGCGCCTCTGGTCAAGCAAATGGCGATGGTTGCCGGTCAGTTGCAAACTGGCTTTGATGCCAATGGCGATGGCAAAATCGGTTGGCAAAAGGGCGAAGGTGGTCTTGGTGTTGCCACCAAGCATATGGGCATCATGTTCAAAGGCGAAGGTATGTAAACTGCCTTCATGCAAACAATGAAAGCCAGGGCATAATCTGCTCTGGCTTTTTTGTTTCTGAGAAGAAAAATGGTCGGAGCGAGAGGATTCGAACCTCCGACCCCTACACCCCCAGTGTAGTGCGCTACCGGGCTGCGCTACGCTCCGACGACCGTCTGTTAAACGGTTGACGCCCTATATCATTTTGAATGGGGAATAAAAAGACTTAAGTTTTCTTTTCACCGCTCAAAAGCCGTTTGGCCGCTGCAAGGTCAGCCAGCGCCAGTTTTAGGCCTTCTTTCTTGTCCGGGCTTAAACCAGCTTCGGCACTTTCTTTTTGAGTGCTGCCCGAACCGCTGTTATTGCCTTTGGCCCGGGTTACTTTTTCAGTTGATGCTGCAGGTTCAGCCATTTGCGGTTCCTGGCCACGACCAATGTCTGTGACATGGGCAACACCGCGCTCTTTCAAAATGCGCTGAACGCCTTTGATGGTATAACCCTTGCCGTAAAGCAACTGACGGATGCCTTTAAGGAGATCAACATCGTTGACCCGGTAATAGCGACGCCCGCCGCCGCGCTTCATCGGTCGTATTTGCGAAAACCGGGTTTCCCAAAACCGCAGCACATGTTGGGGAACATCCAATTCCTCCCCAACTTCACTGATGGTTCTGAATGCCTCTGGTTCTTTTTCCAATTGCCCGTCCTCTACAGTTCGATCAAACTGTTACTCGCCGCTAAAACCAGTGTTCTAACTATCGGTTTCACCGTTTACCTTGGCTTTCATTGATTGACTAGGCCGAAAAACCAGTACGCGCCGGGGTTCAATGGGTACTTCTTCGCCGGTTTTGGGATTACGTCCCATTCGGCCATTTTTCTGGCGCACCATAAATGTGCCAAATGAAGAGAGTTTTACGTTTTTACCATCAACGAGTGCGTCGGAAATCAGATCAAGTGTGGTCTCTACCAGTTCAGCTGATTCTGTGCGCGATAGCCCAACGCTACGCTGCACCGCTTCGCTCAAATCCGCCCTCGTTAGTGTTTTTCCGGTCATCGCCGAACCCCGCCTTTGCTTTTCGCAATGTGAATTCTATTGCCAATTGCTCGGCAGGTCAAGTCCACAACTCAATACAACCTGTCAAACCAATGACTTAGCGCTGAAATCTCAGTTTCTTCTTAAATTATCACCAGCGAACCAGCACAGCGCCCCAGGTAAACCCGCCACCCATTGCCTCGAGCAGGACCAGATCTCCCTTTTTGATGCGGCCATCTTTTACCGCAATATCAAGGGCTAAGGGTACGGATGCCGCTGATGTGTTGCCATGCATGTCAACCGTAATAACAATCTGGTCAGGATCCAGCTTCAATTTCCTGGCAGTTCCATCAAGAATGCGCTTGTTTGCCTGGTGAGGCACAAACCAATCCACATCGGACACCGAAATTCCGGCAATTTCGGCGGTTTCAGTAATAATCGAGCTTATATTTTTGACCGCGTGTTTAAATACTTCAGGACCTTGCATTCTCAGCTTGCCAACAGTTTGAGTAGAAGAAACGCCGCCATCAACAAACAATTTGTCGTAGTGACGTCCGTCCGAGCGCACTTTTGCCGCCAGAATCCCGCGGTCAGTGTTGTCCCCTGAACCGTTCTGGCCTGAAAGCACGACAGCACCGGCCCCATCTCCAAACAAAACGCAAGTTCCGCGATCTTCCCAATCAAGGATGCGTGAAAAGGTTTCCGCTCCGATCACAAGAACGTTGTTAGCCTGGCCCGTTATCACCAATGCGTTTGCGGTGTTGAGCGCAAACACAAAGCCAGAACATACCGCCTGAATATCAAATGCAGATCCCTGGGTAATGCCCAGCCTTGCCTGAACCAGTGTCGCGGTGGCAGGAAAGGTATTATCCGGGGTGGAGGTGGCCAGAACGATAAGATCGATGTCACTGGCTGCCATTCCGGCATCCTCAAGCGCTCTTTGCGCCGCATGAACAGCCAAATCACAGGTCGTTTCACCATCGGCAGCAATGTGGCGTTGTTTGATGCCGGTGCGCTCGCGGATCCATTCATCAGACGTATCGACGAACTTTGCCAAATCATCATTGGTGACAACTCGCTCGGGTAGATACGACCCAACCCCGACTATGACGGCCCGCCTGACCTGGTTATTTGTTTTCATTTTATTTTTTGTCTTCTTTGTTGATCAGACCAATTTTTTCGATATCAGCCGCAATTCTTTCTATTAGCCTGTTGCTGGCCATGTGTGAAGCAAGGCTTACCGCACTGGCAAAACCGGCCACATTGGCAGCACCATGGCTTTTGACAACAATGCCATTCAAACCAAGCAGAACCGCACCGTTGTTATTGTTGGGGTCGAGCTTTTCCCGTACAGCCTGGAATGCACCACGGGCGAAAAAATAGCCGATTTTAGACATCAACGTGCTGTTTAAAGCCTGCTTTAAAAAGGCCCCGAACTGGTTGGCTGTACCCTCGGCAGTTTTGAGTGCAATGTTGCCGGTAAAGCCTTCGGTGACCACCACATCAACGGTTCCCTTGCCTATATCTGTACCCTCTACAAAACCGCCATATTCCAGGGGCAAATCTGAATCCCGAATAAGGCGACCTGCTTCTCTTACCTCTTCCAGGCCTTTTACTTCTTCAACCCCGACATTCAATAACCCTACGGTGGGGCGTTTGAGGCCAAAAACCGAACGGGCCATTGCCTCTCCCATGACCGCAAATCCGACCAGATGGCTGGCAACGGCACCGATGTTGGCACCAACATCAAGGACAATGCTCTGGCCTCTTGTGGTTGGCCAGATCGCTGCCATGGCAGGCCGTGGCACGCCAGGCATGGAGCGCAATACGATTTTTGCCATGACCATCAATGCCCCGGTGTTGCCAGCCGAAACTATGACCGAAGCCTGGCCAGATTTAACCGCCTGGATGGCAAGCCACATGCTGGCCCCGTGACGGCCACGGCGCAAGGCGGCAGAGGGCTTTTCATCGCTGGAAATGGCAATATCTGTATGATGCACTGTTGTTGCGGCTTTCAGCTTGGCATGCTGATCAAGAACGGGGGTAATCTGCTTTTCATCACCAAACAGCAGAAATTTCAGATCCGGCTGGCGCTCAAGTGCAACTGCCATGCCAGGAACAATTACCACCGGCCCGCTATCTCCGCCCATTCCATCAACAGCGATTGTCGTAGAGCTACTCATAAATTTAAGTCAAATCCTGCCATTAATCCTGATTCTCGCAATCAACCATGAACAATACCGTGATAATCGCAGGTTACAAGCCCCAATCAGCCCTGGCCCATTCATCTACACGCCCTAGTGCTTTTTTAATTGCTGCAACACATCAAACGGATTTTCTTTTGCCTGGTCATCGTCACTTTCGGGGTTAGATTCCAGATGATCGGCAAAAACGACACCCGGTTTGCGCGGATAAGGAGACAGGCAAAGTGCCAGTGTTTCAACGGCCACCTCGCCGATATCAACTATGCCGTTGTCGAAAATGTCAGGCATTTCGTCTTCGATATTTTCAAGGTCAAGTAAAGGTATGTCGGATTTTTGTCTGCTTGCTCGTTCAAAATACCGTTTTACTTCCTGGGATATTTCAGTGCTGAATGGTTCAAGTGTTACAACGCAAGTTTCTTTAATCGTTGCGGTCACCTGACCGGTAACTTCTACGCCACCCTTTTTCCAGGGCATCAACAAGCAACGGAAACTCAAGGCTTCAACTTTGTTGATCGACAATTGGCCGGCAAGCTTTTCGCACTCTTGCTGGCTGGCCGCAATGTTTTCACGTTGACCTCTGGATTTGACTTTATCCACATTGACCGGCCGCGAGAAAGAATTTTCGGCAGCCTCTATTTGCTGGTTCTTCATTTAATTCCCTCGTGGCAGGTCAGGCCAGTTAAATTTTCCGGCAAGCAAGGCCCGGACTGAAATAGCTTCCACCTGTTTTTTGGTTTCAAACGCATAACCGACAAGGTTGTTGCACTTTTCCGGTTCTATTTTTTTGCCGAGTACGTTGCGTTTAAACGCTTCACCCAATGCTTTTTCGCGATCCTCTTTTGGTTCGGCAAGGGCGCTGCGATAGCCATTGCAGGCACCGTAAAAAATTGCAGACATTTTACGGACTTTTTTACCGACCGAAAGGTCTCCTACACCCATTTCACGCAGAGAATGATCCATATCGAGAAACACTTCATCAAAAAGCACCTGATTGAATTTGCTTTCTTTTTTCCCTTTTCCGCCAAGGTGTTCCATCACGAAAAAACTGTGCAGGGTGATCATGTCAAAGCGGCCGGTCACGGTATCTGGGACACCGGCATGAAGATACAGCCAGGGTTGCCGCGCCTTGGCCACAATCTGCGCGTAAACGGCCCTTTCAGGCGGCATATAAGAGAACTTCGAAAATAGCTGTGAAAGCTTCATTGTAACAACTTCTTTAGTTGGCAGATGCCAGGCCGGTTTGGTATAATTTTCCGCCCTGTCATAATATACTTTTAAACTTGGTACGAAAAGGCTACTGCATAAAACATGTCAACTCTTACAGCAACAAATAGATCACGCAAGCGTCTGGTTTTAACGCTCGCCATGGTGCTTGCAACAGGATTTACAGCTGCTTGCACACCGACTATTGACCGGCGTGGCTATCTGCCCCGAGCCGGTGATCTGGAGCGGGTCAGCCCCGGTATGAGTAAAACCGAAGTAACAGCATTGCTTGGTTCACCTTCCACTACTGCGACAGTAAATTTCACAGGTGACAGCTATTATTATATCTCCAGCAAGGTAGAGACGCAGGGTTTCCTTGACCCCAAAGAAACCGAGCGCAGCATATTTGCAATTCGTTTTGATCAGGTCGATCAAGTACAAAGCTTTGCCCAGTATACACTGGAAGATGGTCAGATTGTTAATGTGAACTCGCGCACGACACCTACAAAAGGACGCGAGTTTACGATCCTTCAGCAATTGTTTGGAAATATCGGGGCCGGTAGCATTCTTGGTGGAGGGGGCTCAGACGCAGGTGCCCGTGTAGGTCGGTAACCTTGTAAGTCAACAAAAAACGGGGGCTGCAAAACAACCCCCGTTCCAGATTTTGCTGTTCATAAGTTATCAGTGCGCCAAAACCGCCAATAACAACAATGCCACAATATTAGTGATTTTGATCATCGGGTTAACCGCTGGACCGGCTGTGTCCTTGTAAGGGTCACCGACAGTGTCACCGGTTATCGCAGCTTTATGGGCTTCAGAACCTTTGCCGCCGTGGTTGCCATCTTCGATGTACTTTTTGGCATTGTCCCAGGCACCACCGCCTGCTGTCATTGAAATGGCAATAAACAGGCCTGTAACAATCACCCCAAGCAGCATGGCTCCAAGTGCCGCGAAAGCATCGGCTTTTGAACCGGTGATTCCGTAGATGGCAAAGAAACATACGATGGGCGACAACACTGGCAACAATGAAGGTATCATCATTTCCTTGATGGCCGTTTTGGTCAGCATGTCGACGGTTCGACCATAGTCGGGCCGCGATGTGCCTTTCAAAATGCCAGGATCAGCTTTAAATTGCGCCCTGACTTCTTCAACTACGGCACTGCCAGCGCGCCCAACAGCTGTCATTGCCAGACCTGAGAACAGGTTGGGCAACAAGCCGCCAAACAACAGACCAACAATGACATAAGGATTAGACAGAGAAAAGTCTACTGTAACACCGTAAAAGAAGCTCCCTTCGACAGCATTGGCTGCAAAAAACTTGAGGTCTTCTGTATAGGCTGCAAACAGCACCAGCGCTCCAAGTCCGGCTGAACCGATGGCATAGCCTTTGGTGACCGCTTTTGTGGTGTTGCCAACCGCATCAAGAGCGTCAGTGGTTTTGCGAACTTCTTCAGGCAGTTTTGCCATCTCGGCAATACCACCGGCATTGTCGGTAACCGGCCCGAATGCATCGAGCGCAACAACCATGCCAGCCAGAGCCAGCATTGTTGTAACCGCAATGGCAATACCCATAATCCCGGCCAGGGAATGGGTTGCAATAATACCGCCAATAATAATCAGGGCGGGGATGGCAGTTGATTCCAGCGAAACAGCAAGGCCCTGAATAACATTGGTACCGTGACCGGTCACAGATGCTTCAGCAATGGATTTTACCGGGCGATAATTGGTGCCGGTGTAATACTCCGTCACCCAGATGATCAGGCCGGTAATGAGGAGCCCGACAATACCTGCCCAAAACAAATCGCGGGCAAAAAATGCTGTGCCATCGGTCCCCTGGAAAGGAACGTCTGCGCCGAGCCAACCCCAGATAAGGCCGGCCAGCGCCAGCGCTGAAAGCACCGAGGTGACCAGAAAGCCTTTGTACAAAGCACCCATGATTGAGTTGTTGGCACCAAGTTTAACAAAAAATGTGCCAATAATTGAAGTGACGACACAAACCGCTGGAATAGCCAGGGTCAGGAACATCAAGGTTTCTGCAGCACCACCTTTAAACAGGATCGATGCAAGCACCATGGTTGCAACAATGGTTACAACAAAGGTTTCAAACAGGTCAGCTGCCATACCGGCGCAGTCACCAACATTATCGCCAACATTGTCGGCAATGGTTGCCGGGTTGCGCGGGTCATCTTCAGGGATACCTGCTTCAATCTTGCCAACCAAATCGCCACCGACATCAGCACCTTTGGTGAAAATGCCGCCACCCAGACGGGCAAAAATCGAAATCAGCGAAGCGCCGAACCCAAGTGCTACCAGGGCATCAATAACCACCCTGTCGGTGGGTGCATAGCCTTGAAGTTCTATCAGAACCCAAAAATAGGCAACAATGCCAAACAGGGCCAGGCCTGCAACCAGCATGCCTGTCACAGCACCAGACTTGAAAGCTATTTCAAGTCCTGCGCCCAAACTTTTGCTGGCTGCCTGAGCAGTACGAACATTTGCCCGAACTGAAACCAGCATACCGATAAAACCGGCAAGGCCTGACAATATTGCACCAATGGCAAAGCCGATTGCCGCGGTTCCCGTCAGCAGCCACCAGGTGGCGAAAAAAACAACCACGCCAACAATGGAAATTGCGGTGTATTGTCTGGTTAAATAAGCGGTTGCGCCTTCACGAATCGCACCGGCGATTTCCTGCATGCGCTCGTTGCCCGGATCAGCGGCCATAATTGATCGACCGGCCCAGATGGCATAGGCCACAGCAAGCAAAGCAGCCGCAGCAATTGGCCAAAGTAGAGTACCCATTGAAGTTTCCTTATCCCAAAATAAACTGTTTAAGTTTCAAACCGCGGGAAGGCATTCTTGACTGCGCCTCTTGTCCTCAGCCCGCCATAACTGCGCCAATACATGCCAAAATAGCGGGCAGTAAGCAACAGCAAATAAGTCGTATATGCTAAGGGGTGTGTTTTGGGTTGTTGCGAAGGTGGAAAAACAGCCAGATCAGGGCAATTGCGGCCACGCCAACCATCGGGAAAAGTCCGAGATTTACAGCGTCCCAACCGACGGTGGAAAACAGTTTTCCGGAGGTCAGGGATGCTACAGCAACGGTAGCAAAGATTGCAAAATCATTAAAAGCCTGCACCTTGCTCTTTTCCGCTAGTTGATAGCACTCAGTTACCATTGTTGTGGCACCGATAAAGCCGAAATTCCAGCCTAACCCGAGTAAAATCAGCCCGACTGAAAAATGACCAAATGTCATACCGGCCAAACCTGTAAGGGCGGCTGTAACCAGCAACACCAAACCGGCGAAAATTATCCGTTCAACGCCATATCTGGCAATCAGGTGGCCAGTGAAAAAACTTGGCCCGAACATGGCCAGTGAATGCCATTGAATGACCCAGGCTGCATCATCAACACTAAAGCCGTGGCCAACCATGGCAATAGGTGTTGCTGTCATCAGCAGGCTCATTACGCCATAAGAAACCATGCCAGTAACAATGGCGACAACCAGCCGGGGGTTTTTGAGAATGGTTGGCATTGGCCTTGTCGGTTGGTCATCAGTTGTTTTGGGCACCAGCGGGATGTTGATCAGGGACACCAGTGCAAGGGCGCAAAGGGCAAGAACAGCGGCAACTACAAATGTCCCGACAAACATCACCGGCGATAAGGCAGCGCGTGAATAAATGACCAGCATTGGTCCGAAAATCGCACCACCGATGCCACCAACCAAAACCCAGGAAATCGCTTTGGCGCGAAAATCTTCTGTTGCCCGATCAGCGGCTGCAAAGCGGTAATACTGGGAAAATGCCATATAACTGCCAAGCAGGCCTGTCGCTAAACAAAAGAGAATAAAGTCTTTTTCATACAAGGCATAAATTGCCAGTAGTGAACCACAAAAGGCAAGTACGGCACCAAGCATAAACCCCGGTTTGCGCCCCAATTTTCCCATCATCAACGATGCCGGGATCGTTGCCAGAGCGGTGCCGATAACAAAGGTGGAAACTGGCAGGGTGATTAATGAATTTATCGGCGACAACATGGTCCCGACAATACCGGCAGTGGTAAATACGATGATCGCCGAGCAGGACGACAGGGTCAAAGCAACGGCAAGAATAAGGGCGTTGCGCTTGGCTATGGCATCATCAAAATAGGGGGCGGCCGCTGTTGCAGCACTCATTTGGGTTTCATTTCGTCTGCCCGGACCCAGCGGGCATAACGATCAAGGACACCATTGACGAATTTGGCCTCTTCTGCGTCAAAGAAGGCTTTGGTGACATCGATGTACTCGGTAATGGTTACCGGTGCCGGAACATCGCTGCGAAATTGCAATTCATAAGCGCCCGCGCGTAAAATTGCCCGCATGGTGGCATCGAGGCGCGGCAGTTTCCAGCTGTCACTGAGATATTCGTTGAGCTTTACATCAAGGGTTTTCTGCTCGCGCAAAACCCCTTCCAGGGTGTCTTTTAGAAACGGAAAATCTGCAATACCGCAATCGCCGTCCTCAAAAGTCTCACCAAGGCGCTGTGAAGCATATTCGCTCAAAATGCCCTTGAGGCCGCGACCAGACAGTTCCATCTGGTACAAAGCCTGCACTGCACCAAGGCGGGCGGCCGAGCGCGAAACAGCTTTTGCGGGTCTTTTTTTTGGTTTTTTTGTCGCTGGTGCGGTCATGTGGTTTAAGCGGTGAAGCTGTCTTTCAGTTTTATCATGGCGATGGCTGCCTGCGCCGCCCCGCCACCTTTGTTTTTGTCGCTGACCCGGGCCCGGGCCCAAGCCTGGTCTTCATTTTCAACAGTCTGGATGCCGTTGCCGATGCATAGCATCTGATTGATGGTCAGGTCCATCAAACCACGGGCTGATTCATCGCAGACCGTGTCATAATGGGTGGTCTCGCCACGGATGACGACCCCCAATGCGACATAGCCGTCATACTTGTTTGTCATGGCTGCCATGGCCACCGCGCCGGGCAGTTCAAGCGCGCCGGGAACGGAAACGATGTCGTAAGTGCCGCCGACCTTTTCAATAACCTGCGTGGCGCCCTTTATCAGTTCGGCCTGCAAATCCTTATAATAGTCAGCTTCAACAATTAGTAAATGCACGATTTCAGTCCTTTTGGTCGCGTGTCTTTGTCCCAAAACCGGCTTCCACTTTTGGGAGACGCGCTGGAAACTCAGCCAGACGAGCGACATAGCGCGCCAGCATGTCGATTTCAATATTTATCGCTTCGCGAACAAAAGCATTTCCCCAAGTGGTTACTTCTTGCGTGTGGCGAATAATATTCACACCAAAGCGGTTGCCATCCACTTCATTTACAGTCAGCGAGGTGCCATTGAGGGTCACAGAGCCTTTGGGCGCGATAAACCGGGCCAAATCATCGGGAACCTCAAAAGTAAAGCGTTGTGAATCGCCCTCACCTTCAATGGCAATAATTTTCCCAACACCATCCACATGACCAGAAACCACATGACCACCCATTTCATCACCAGCTTTCAGGGAACGCTCAAGATTGAGCTTTGATCCGACCTGCCAGTTGCCAAGGGTGGTTTTTGACAGGGATTCGGCAGAGACCTCCACCGCAAACCAGTTTTCTGGCCAGTTTTGCGCTCCGGCGCCTTTTTCCACAACGGTCATACAGGCCCCGGCACAGCAAATGGAGGCACCGATGTCGATGGTTTCGGGGGCATCTTTGCAGGCGATATCAAAGCGCGTGTCACCGGCTTTGGTTATTTTCAGCACTGTGCCGATATCTGTTATTATTCCTGTAAACACTTTGGCTGCCTTTTTACCTTTTGCGCAGATAATGCTTTACCACATCCTGGCCCACTGTCTCATCGCTTTTGCAGACAAAACGCCCTTCTGTTTCGATATGTGACAAGGACATCTCGGCCAAAGCCGCAACACCCTCTTTGCCTATTTCAAGCGGGGCGGTGGCCAGAATAACTTCATCGACCAGACCTGCCTCAAGCAGGCTGCGGGCAATTTTTGCCCCACCCTCAACCAGCAACAGGTTTATGCCCTGTTTGGCCAGTTGCAAAAGTGATTCATTAAAATCGACCAAGCCTTTGAAATGAATGGCAGGTTTTGGAATTTCCAGAGAATCATCTCCGCCAATGATGACCCGCGCAGGTGAGCGATCTGCCAGTCCTGGCAAACGGCAGGTAAGGGACGGCTTGTCAGCCCGCACGGTCCCTGCACCGACCATGATGGCGTCAACCCGAGCGCGCAACAGGTGAACACGCTGATGAAATTGTGGTCCGGTGATTTGTGTGCGCTGGCCGGGACCGGCGGCGATTTTGCCATCGGCTGATATTGCCAGTTTGAGAATTACATGGGGGCGGTTTCTAAGGATGCGTGAGAAAAATCCGCGCAATTGGTATCGGGCTTCCTCTTCCAAAATGCCGGTTACTGCTTCAATTCCTGCATCCTCCAGCATCGCAATACCCTTGCCACTCACACGGGGGTCCGGGTCTTTTGTGGCAATGACCACGCGCTTTACGCCTGCATCAATCAACGCCGTCGCACAAGGCGGGGTTTTTCCCTGATGGGCGCAAGGTTCAAGGGTGACGTAGGCAGTGGCACCTCTTGCGCCCTCACCTGCCCCCTCCCTGGCCATAGCCAATGCCTGTGTTTCAGCATGTGGCCTGCCGCTGGCAGCGGTGTGACCAACGCCAATAAGATGGTTATTTTTTGAAACGATTACACAGCCAACAGCCGGGTTTTCTGCAGTGTTTCCGCTGCCGCGCGCCGCAACACGCAGTGCCTGCCTCATCCAGTGCTGGTCTGTCTCATTCCTCATCCGACAATTCGTCGATCAGATCTTCAAAATCCTTGGCTTCGCGGAAATTTTTATACACCGAAGCAAAACGGACATAAGCAACATCATCGAGAACCCGCAGACCTTCCATCACATGATGGCCAATAACTTCGGTTTTAATCTCAGGCTCACCAGCTGATTCCAGCCGCCGCACAATACCTGAAACCATGCGCTCTATCCGTTCTGGATCAACAGAGCGTTTGCGCAGGGCAATCTGGACCGAGGCCATCAGCTTGTCGCGATCAAAGGGAACCTTGCGGCCAGTGGTTTTTATAACCACCAGTTCGCGCAATTGCACCCGCTCAAATGTGGTGAACCGACCGCCGCAATCAGGGCAGTAACGCCGCCGCCGGATGGTGGCGTTGTCTTCGGTCGGGCGGCTGTCCTTGACCTGCGTGTCATTGTTTGAACAATAGGGACAACGCATCAGACTACCCCTTATCCTTTGTTAAAGCGGTTTATTTATAGATCGGAAAACGACCGGTAAGTTCAATTACCTTGTCTTTGACCGTCTGCTCAACACCAGCATTACCTTCTTGCCCGTTTTTGGCAAGCCCATCAAGCACCTGGGTGATCAGTTCGCCAATATATTTAAACTCATCAAGACCAAAACCGCGGGTGGTGCCGGCTGGTGAGCCAAGGCGAATGCCCGATGTCACCATGGGTTTTTCAGGGTCAAAGGGAATACCGTTTTTGTTGCAGGTCAGATAGGCCCGTCCCAATGCTGCTTCTGCCGCCTTGCCGGTCAGGCTTTTGGGCCGCAGGTCAACCAGCAAAACATGGGTGTCAGTGCCACCGGAAATAATGTCGAGCCCACCCTCTTGCAAGGTTTTGGCCAGTATTTGAGCATTTGCCACAACGTTTTTTGCGTATTCCTTAAACTCAGGCCGCAGGGCCTCGCCAAAGGCAACCGCTTTACCGGCAATAACATGTTCAAGCGGTCCGCCCTGAATGCCGGGGAAGATGGCTGAGTTGAATTTTTTGCCAAGGTCATCGTTATTTGACAAGATCATGCCACCGCGCGGCCCGCGCAGGGTTTTGTGGGTGGTGGTGGTTGCAACATCTGCATATTCAAGCGGATTGGGGTGCTGGCCACCGGCAACAAGACCGGCAAAATGGGCCATATCGACCATGAACCAGGCACCAACCGAATCAGCAATTTCACGCATGCGGGCAAAATCAAAAGTTCGTGGATAGGCCGAACCGCCGCCAATGATCATTTTGGGTTTATGCTCTTTGGCAAGTTCTGCCATCTCGCCATAGTCAACCGTATGGGTATCGCGATGAACGTTGTACGGCACCACATTAAACCATTTGCCCGACTGATTGACCGGTGCGCCATGGGTCAGGTGACCACCGGCAGCCAGATTAAGACCCATATAAGTATCTCCAGGCTGCATCAGGGCAAAAAATACCGCCTGATTGGCCTGTGAACCGGAATTGGGCTGAACATTTACATAACTACAATCAAACAATTGTTTGGCGCGGTCGATGGCCAGTTGCTCGGTGACATCCACATGCTGGCAGCCGCCGTAATAGCGCCGTCCGGGATAGCCTTCGGCATATTTATTGGTCAGTACCGACCCTTGCGCCTGCATGACAGCGCGGGAAACAATGTTTTCTGACGCAATCAGTTCGATTTCATTTTGCTGACGGCCCAGCTCGGCATCAATCGTTGCCTGGATTTCAGGGTCGGTATCAACCAGATTGCCGGTAAAAAAGTTTGGATAAAGGTCGCGTGCGCTACCTGAAGACTGATCGGACATGGCCTACCCCAGAAGAAAATTGTTCAAGATCGCTTCCTTAAGCTGCTATGGCTCAAAGATCAACTGGACAAAATGTCAGGATGGGCGTTACCTGTAATCAATCGCTCTATCGAAAGCCCCGCGCTGAACTTTACCAGGACGCGAGCGTTTTTTGCTGGCCGTGCGTTTGGGGCGTTTGGCTGGCTTGAAGGCTTCACGCACCAGCGGCAAACGGCGCAGCCGCTTTTGCTCAAGCGCATCAAACCTGATATTGCGCTTTTCGCATTTTGCCCATTCACTGGTAATGATATTTGCGGCTTGAGCGTCCAGCCGGGTGCAGCTTTTTACCCGCAAGCGTTTGATACGGGCTTCGGCACTGCGCAGGCAACGGGTCCAGATGCTTCTGTGTGTCAGTTCATGTTTGCGCACATAAGAGACAAAGTTGCGAAATTTTCGGTTCAAACTACGCGGCAGCTTTACGCCGCTTTTGAGTTTTGGCAATCGCACCACAAACTCCCCATTGATACCAAAGCCTTGAATACGGCAGCTTTTTCCCTTCCTGCCCGGTTTGAAAGTCCCACTGAAACTGGGGCTCATGGTAATATTACCATAAACCCGCTCGGATGAGAAAAACCCGGTGGGAACGGTCATATTGCGATGCAGGGTAGCAGCGGTTGAACCCGACACAGAATAATATTTAAATTTGGTGACAAGCTTGCCTTTGGTCTGTGCGCCCGACGCCACAAAACTCATCGCCAGGGCAGCAACAAAAACTGGTAAACCGATGCGGATCATTTATTGCCCCTCAAATTTTTCAGTTTGGATTTACTGAACTATATGAGGCCGTTGTGATGTTGGCAAGTCAAAGACTTCTGTCAGGCAGCTTTTGCACGCTTCAAGCCAAAACTGCTCCACAATTCATCAAGGGCATTGGTCAGCCGGTCCAATTCGTCAGGTCCGTGCAGCGGAGTCGGCGTCAGGCGCAAGCGCTCGGCACCACGTGGAACTGTTGGATAGTTGATCGGCTGGACATAGATGGCATATTTATCCATCAGGGCATCGGTGAGATTTTTACAAATCACCGGGTCGCAAACCATGACCGGAACGATGTGACTTTCGCTATGAATGACTGGCAAGCCGCGCTCGGCCAGTTTTTCTTTAAGCATTTGTGAATGGAGTTGCTGCAAACGCCGCTCTTCATCGCTTTGTTTGAGATGGCGAACACTTGCCAGCGCGCCAGCAGCCAGCACCGGAGCCAGCGAGGTTGAAAAAATAAAACCTGATGCATAAGAACGAATGCAATCAACAATTTCAGCCGAAGCGGTAATGTAACCGCCCATGACACCAAATGCCTTGGCCAGTGTGCCCTCGATAATGTCAACCTGATCGGCAACACCGTCACGATCAGTAATGCCGCCGCCGCGCGGGCCATACATACCAACAGCGTGTACCTCATCAATATAGGTCAGGGCGTTGTATTTGCGGGCAAGGGCACAAATTTCAGCAATCGGGGCAATATCGCCATCCATTGAATAGACCGATTCAAAGGCAATGATTTTGGCCCGGTCAGGATCAAGAACTTTGAGTTTTTCCTCAAGGTCCTGCAAATCGTTATGGCGCCAGATAACTTTGTCAGAACGACCGGACTTGATGCCTTCGATCATTGAAGAGTGATTGAGGGCATCCGATAAAACAATGCAGTCGGGCAAAAGCATTGCCAGTGTGGAAAGGGTTGCCTGGTTCGACATATAGCCGGAATTGAACAACAGGCCTGCTTCCTTGCCGTGCAAGTCAGCCAGTTCACGTTCCAGTTCCACATGATAATGGTTGGTACCGGCAATATTGCGAGTGCCGCCTGCCCCGGCGCCGGTTTCATCAAGGGCAAAGTGCATGGCATCAAGAACTTTTTTATTCTGGCCCATGCCAAGATAATCGTTGGAACACCAAACGGTAACCTCTTTTTCACCATCAGGGCCAAACCATGTGGCCTTGGGAAATTGTCCGGTTTTTCGTTTTAAATCGGCAAATTCGCGATATCGACCCTCATCACGCACAGCAGCGATGGCTGATAAGAAGATATTTTTATACATACGCGACGCCCTTTTACCCATAAATAGCAGACTAAACTGCTTATATTAGAATAACAATATGCATGTAATTGATCTGTGACAAGCTCAATAGGGTCGCATAACGAAAATTTTAATCAACTGGGTTAAATTTAGTTCGTTCACGTTTCAAAGAAAAACCCGCCGCGGCTGAGCCGGGCGGGTTTTTTAAATCGGTAATTTTCGACCTGATTACATTCTGTACAAGATCTGATCTGTCCAGAAACGCTCAAGACGAACCAGAGCCTTGTTGATGCGCTGAAATTCATCGGCATCAAAACCGGCAAGGTTTTGAATGGATTGCATCTGGCGATCATACAGCTTGTCGACTTTAGCGCGAATGGACTGGCCACGTTCGGTCAACTTTACCCGTACTGAACGGCGATCGGTTTTGGAGCGCTCATGGGCTACATATCCGGCATCAACCAGTTTTTTAAGGTTATAAGAGACGTTTGAACCGTGGTAAAACCCGCGGGTTTTCAACTCACCAGCTGTCAGTTCATCATCGCCGATATTGAACAACAACAAAGCCTGTACGGAATTGACTTCCGGCTCTCCTGCACGATCAAACTCGTCTTTGATAACATCCAGCAAACGACGGTGAAGACGTTCGATGAGTGTCAGTGCTTCAAGATAATGAGGTTTGATGTCACTATCGTTTTGTTTTTTCTCTACGTTGTCAATTGCAACGCCTATCATTTCACTTTGCATTTTAACACCTGCCCTTGTTTTGGTGATGAAAGCGGGAGGATTTTTGTTTTTTCCCGTCCTTCGATGAGGCCAATCTAAACGCAACCTGTTAAAATCATCTCAAATGATAAGGTAAATTTGTCGTAACTTTTCGGCAAACCAGCAATAAGCTGACTCTTGGTAACCGAGAAGTTAAATGGATAATGAAAGTTTTAAACGCTTATTTGCGCAGATGTTTGATGATGCCGGAAAAATCAACATCACCATTACCGGCAGTTTCAAATGCATCATAGAGCTCTGTTGCGTGAGCGCCCAAAGGGGTGTCGACCCCGGCGCTGCTGGCTGCATCCTGCGACAACTTAAGGTCCTTGAGCATCATGGCAACGCTAAAGCCGGGTTGGTAATCATTGTTGGCCGGTGATGTGGCAACCGGACCTGGCACCGGGCAATAGGTGGTCAGGGACCAGCACTGGCCAGAAGCCGTTGAGGAAATGTCAAACAGCTTTTGCCGGTCAAGGCCAAGCTTGTCGGCCAGATTAAAAGCTTCGGAAACACCAATCATCGATATGCCCAGCAACATATTGTTGCACACCTTTGCCGCCTGACCATTACCCGGCCCTCCGGCGTGAATGATGTTTTTGCCCATTTGTGCCAGGACCGGTTCGGCCCGGGCAAAGGCTTGATCACTTGCGCCGGTCATAAAGGTCAAGGTTGCCCCCTGCGCGCCCATAATACCGCCCGATACCGGAGCATCAAGCATGTCAAAGCCACTGGCTGCTGCCTGTTCGGCGATTTCTCTGGCGGTGGTGACATCGATGGTTGAGCAATCGATCAGCAGTGCGCCATCGGCGACATTTTCAAGCACACCCTCGGGGCCACTATAAACAGCCATAACGTGTTTTCCGGCTGGCAACATGGAAATAACGATTTCAGCGTCGCCTACAGCATCTGCAACAGTACCTGCCGCCTTGCCGCCCGCTACAACAAAGTTTTCAAGGTTTTCAGAAACCAGATCAAAACCTTTAACCTCATGGCCAGCCTTAACCAGATTTGCTGCCATCGGCCCGCCCATATTCCCCAGTCCGATAAAACCGATCTTTGACATGACTAGCTCCCGAGTTTGTATTTAATTTTGGATATGCTTGCCGTTTATCCCAAAACAATGCAAGTGGCCGCGCATAAAAAAACCGCAGGCCCCTCGCGGACTGCGGTTTTTGCTGGGAGCCTCCCAGATTAACTTGTCTGTACGCCCCAGCATACAGGGTTTTCAGGAAAACTCTTAGCTGCGAAGCCCTGACTGGACAATGCGGGCAGTTCGGGAACTGCAGGGACCGCGATTATTGGCGGCCATTTCAGCACCATTTTTGGCCTTTTTCACTTGCGATGGGGTATATTTTTTCAGCACTGCATTGTGGCTGGCGACGACCTTTTTCCAGAACCGAACCGCTTGTGAGCGCGGCAGGGTTTGGCAGCGGCGCTCAAGGTAATAAGCTTCTGTAACCCGCCGATAGCGCGTCAGGCTGGTGATGTTGCCGATCGTTGCCAACTGCCGGTCAGACTGACGGCGAACCACAATCCGACGCTGGGGCTGTTGACGAGTGACAACTTTTTTTGATTTTTGCTGCGCGCGGGCTGCCGCCATGGCGCGCCGGGCCGCATCAAGAGTAGCGCGAACGAGGCCCTCACCGGTTTGGCCGCAAGCCATGGTTTTACCAAGCTTTTTACCATCTCGGCGGGCCTGTTGGGCATCACCAGCTGTCGTCATTCCTGCTGCTCCAACTTCTGCCTTGGTGAGGTAGTCACTCAGTTCTGCGTTCTCGCTGCGTGTCAAATACCGGCATTTGGCATCAGCCGTGGTGCTCTGGGCCAACAATTTTACCGCACCGGTTGGGCCGACATTCTGAACTTGCTGGGCCTTTACAGGCGCAACACCGACCAAAGCCAGCGGGGCAACCAATAAGGGCAGAGAGATAACCATGTGTGTCAATTTACGCATTACAAATTCCATTACTTTTTTACACGCTACAAACTAAAAGCCATAATGCGCGTAAGGGTGTTAACGCCGGTTCAAAGCCAGTGATTTGTTAAAGTAATGGTTAATAAATTCTGTAAAGTTTTAGGGGAGTAACAACTCATTTTTCAATGGAGCAAAATAGGCATCAATGTCAGCTTTGCTAACTTCATCCAGAGTCGCCGGGTTCCATTGCGGATTCATATCTTTGTCAATGACCACCGCCCGCGTGCCTTCAAGAAAATCCACACCCTGCACAATCCGGCTGACAATGCGGTACTCAAGCCGCATGGCTGCTTCGAATGACAAGCCAACACCGGAAATCATCTGGCGGTGGGTAATCAGCAGGCTGGTGGGAGATTTTTGTTTAAGTGTTTTGAGCGTTTTAATGGCCCACTCGCTGTTGTCAGCAGCCAGACTTTTAAAAATTGTCTGAACTGATACCTTGCGAAAATGGCTGCCAATCAGGTTTTTCAGATCCTGCAACGGCGCTTTCCCGGGGTCTTGTACATATTCAGCAATGGTAGCGTCCACATCGTCGCTTAAATAAAGTGCAACCTCCAGTTCGCCGAATTTTTCTGCCGGGACGAAATGAGTGGCCAGTTTGCAATAAAGAGCATCTGCTGCTTTAACCCGCGCGCCGGTCAAACCGAGATACATTCCGATCGCGCCGGGACAACGGGGCAAAAACCAGGTGCCGCCAACATCAGGGAACAAGCCAATGCCGGTTTCGGGCATGGCAAAGGTCAGGTTTTCTGTCACAATACGATGCGAGCCATGAAACGACACCCCGACACCACCGCCCATGACAATCCCGTCAATCAAGGAAATATAGGGCTTGGGAAACCGCTTGATGGCAACGTTAAGCGGGTATTCAGCCGCGTAAAACGCTGCAAATCGCGGGTCTTTGTCCAATCCCCACTGGTAAAGCTGGACAATATCGCCACCGGCAGAAAACGCCCGGCCCGGTGCGGCCTTGATAATGACATGGGAAATTTTGTCATCTTTGGCCCACGCGTCAAGCTGTGGTCCCATCAACTCAATCATGTTCAGCGTGACTGCGTTAAGAGCCTCAGGGCGATTAAGGGTGATTACGCCCGCTTTACCGCATACTTCAAAAAGGATTTCGTCTGGCATCAGTTTCAGTCTTTCAGCAAATCTCTGGCGATGATCAATCGCATGATTTCGTTGGTGCCTTCCAGTATCTGGTGCACCCGCAAGTCACGCAGATAACGCTCGATGGGAAAGTCCTGCAAATAGCCATAGCCGCCATGCATTTGCAAGGCACTGTTGACCACCTCAAATCCGATATCGGTGGCCTTGCGTTTGGCCATGGCAGCATAGCGAGTAGCATCGGGTGCCTTGGCCTCAACCAGCGTTGCTGCCTTGTGCAAAAGAAGCCGGGCAGCTTCCAGTTCGGTGGCCATGTCAGCAAGTTTGAATTGCAGCCCCTGAAAGCTTGCCAATGGCTTGCCAAATTGCTTTCGTTCTTTGAGGTAGTTAATTGATAATTCCAGACATTCCTGCGCTCCGCCGATGGAGCATGCACCGATATTCAGGCGTCCACCGTCAAGCCCGGCCATAGCGATTTTAAAGCCATCTCCCTGCTTGCCAACGAGATTTGATTTTGGCACCCGACAGTCTTCAAAAATCACCTGTGCGGTGGGTTGTGAATGCCAGCCCAGCTTCTTTTCCGGTGCCCCGAAAGACAGACCGGGTGTGCCTTTTTCAACCAGTATACACGAGATGCCGTTTGGTCCCTTTTCACCGGTACGGACCATGGTAAGGTAAATATCTGAAACACCGCCGCCCGAGATAAATGCTTTTGTGCCATTGAGAATGTAGTCATCACCATCGGCCTCGGCTTTGGTGGCAAGGGCTGCTGCATCGGAACCGGCATTGGGCTCGGTCAGGCAATAGCTGGCAATTTTGCCCATCGATGTCAGGTCGGGCAGGAATTTCTGGCGCAAATCGTTACTGCCAAAGGTATCAATCATCCAGCTGACCATGTTGTGGATGGAGATAAAAGCCGCGGTAGAGGGGCAGGCGCGTGCCAGTTCCTCAAAAACCAGTGTTGCATCAAGGCGGGTGAGCCCTGAGCCTCCAACATCATCGCGAACATAAAGCCCGGCAAAACCAAGGGCAGCGGCTTTTTTGAGCTGCTCACGCGGAAAATGGCCCTCTGCGTCCCATTTTGCTGCATGGGGGGCAAATTCATCGGCTGCAAAGGCTGCGGCCACATCGCGAAAAGCGCGCTGATCCTCATTTAGTTCAAACTTCATTAACCCTGTTGCCTCACTTTGGTCAAATCGTGCATCATGGTACCATAATCAATGATGAAATGTAGTTTTAACAAAGCCAAGTGGGGCAATAAATGTCAATACGACTGACGTTTATTTTAGTTTTAAGTTTTGTGCTTGCCGGAACCGGGCTGGCCCAGAGCGCCAGGGACGACGAACCGGATATCCAGCGGGATAAGCTGAAATTTCGGCTGGGCGGTCCGCAAAACAACAACCAGCCGTTTAAAACCCCCGAAACAGCCGTGTCCGTGGTGGTCGCAAACCCACTTAACCTTCCTTATGTGCCATTGCCACGTTACAAGCCCGGCACGCCCTCCTATCAGCCCCCCACAAGAGTTGCAGCACCACCGCAACTGGTGGAATCTGACCAAAGGGGCCAGGTGTCGATCGTGCTGGACCGGATGGCCCGCGAACGTGACCAGACAGCCGCTCGTGAATTGCGCCCGACTCTTAAAACCTCCTGGTCAACGGCCCAAATTACCACCGCTGCAAAACGTTGTGATCTGGTGTTGGCAACCACCAATATTGATGCCAAGCGGCTTGACCCCATTGGCGGGGCCGGTGGTTGCGGTATTGCAGCGCCCGTGCTGGTTTCATCCTTTGGGGCGGTAAAAGTAAACCCGCCTGCCAAGCTCAACTGCAATCTGGCCCTTGCCACTTACAAATGGCTGACCGACAAGGCCCAGCCTGTTGCCCGCAACAAATACAAATCAGCCATTGTTTCCATCCAGCAATATTCTTCTTATACCTGTCGGTCGCGGCGCGGGGCTGGCACCAGCCGGATTTCCGAGCATGCTTTTGGCAACGCGCTGGATGTCGCCAGCTTTACGCTCGCCAACGGCAAAAAAATCTCGATCCTTAAAAACTGGAGCACAGCCGGTCTGATTTTTGGTCTTGGCAAGGATGCAACCTTCCTTAATGACGTGCATAAAGGAGCGTGTGAGTCCTTTGCAACCGTGCTCGGTCCCCGTTACAACAAAGCCCACGCAAATCATTTCCATATGGACATGGGCCGCGGCGGTCGTTACAAAATCTGCAAGTAATATTGTTGATTTTCACAGACGGCACAGACGGCAGCGAGACCCCAGATGAGTAAACCGAAATTTCCGGCCCTTAGAATGCGGCGTAACCGACGGGCAGACTGGTCGCGGCGATTGATTCGTGAAACCACCTTGGGGGTTGATGATCTGATCTGGCCGCTCTTTGTTATTGAAGGCAGTAACCAGCGCCAATCTGTCCCCTCCATGCCGGAAGTGGAACGCTTGAGCATTGATCTGGCCATAGAAGCGGCCCGGGAAGCAGCGGAACTTGGTATTCCGGTGATCGCGCTATTTCCAAATACACCTGATGAAGCCCGGTGCGAGCAGGGCAAAGAAGCTCTAAACCCGGAAAACCTTGTTTGCCGGGCGGTGCGGGCCATAAAAAAGGAAGTGCCTGATATCGGTATTTTGTGCGACGTAGCGCTAGACCCTTATACCTCGCACGGCCATGACGGGCTGTTGAGTGGTGATGAAATTCTCAATGATGCAACGATAGACGTGCTTGTCCGGCAAACCCTTAATCAGGTGGAGGCAGGGTGCGATATTATTGCGCCTTCGGACATGATGGACGGGCGCATCGGGATGTTGCGGGCCGCACTTGAAAAAGACGGCCACAAGAATATTCAAATCATGGCTTATGCGGCCAAATATGCATCGGCATTTTATGGCCCGTTCCGTGACGCGGTTGGTTCATCGGGCGCGCTAAAGGGCGACAAGCGCAGCTATCAGATGGATTATGGCAATAGCGATGAAGCCATGCGCGAGGTGGAGCTTGATCTGGCTGAAGGAGCTGACATGGTGATGGTTAAACCGGGCATGGCCTATCTTGATATTGTTGCCCGGGTCAAACAGACCTTTGGCGTGCCAACATATGCCTATCAGGTGTCGGGGGAATACGCCATGTTAATGGCGGCAGTGCAGAACGGCTGGCTTGATCGCGACAAGGTGGTGATTGAGGCATTACATGCTTTCAAACGCGCCGGAGCCGATGGTATTTTGACCTACTTTGCCCTTGATGTTGCCCGACAACTCAAGGTCTCTCGGTAATGAGCGGGCCGCGCTATACCAAGCTGGTTGAAGGCCTGCCCGCCAGTGTGCCCTTTGTCAGCCCGGATACTCAGCAACGCTTGCGCCGCGCGCCCTTTGTGGCGCGGCTTGGGGCCAATGAAAACGGTTTTGGCCCCTCGCCCAGGGCAATTGCGGCTATGGCAGCGGCGGCACCTGATACCTGGATGTATGGCGATGAGTTGAGCTTTGACTTGCGCACTGCGCTGGCAGAAAAACATGCCGTAACGGTGGACAATATTATCGTTGGTGAAGGCATTGACGGGCTGCTGGGCAATCTGGTTCGCTTGCTGGTTGAGGCAGATGTCGATGTGGTGACATCTGTCGGGGCTTATCCGACATTTAATTATCACGTTAATGCCTTTGGCGGACGGTTGCATACGGTACCTTACAGGGATGATTTTGAAGACCTGGACGGCCTTGCCGCGATGGCGCGTAAAACCAATGCAGCACTGGTTTATCTGGCCAACCCTGACAACCCAATGGCTAGCTGGCATTCCGGCGATGCGGTAAAAGCGTTTCTTGATCAATTGCCTGAAAATTGTCTTTTGTGTCTTGATGAAGCCTATGTGGAATTTGCCCCGCGCGGAACTTCGCCAGAAGTTGATATAAATGACCCGCGCCTGATCCGTTTTCGAACATTTTCCAAGGCCTATGGGCTGGCGGGCATTCGTGTTGGGTATGGCATTGCCACCAGTGACCTGATCAGCGCCTTTAACAAAATCCGCAATCATTTCGGCGTTAATCGACTTGGGCAGGTTGCAGCGCTGGCAGCACTGGAGGATCAGGACTGGCTGAACCAGACCCTGGACAAAGTTGCTGCGGCAAAAAAACGAGTATCTGAGATCGCTCGTGAAAACCATATGACCGCCCTGCCCTCAGCAACCAATTTTGTTGCCATCGACCCTGGCCGCGATGCCGACTATGCCAAAGCTATCGTCAAGGCCTGCGATGACCGGCACGTTTTTATCCGCATGCCCTTTGCCGCACCGCAAAACAGGTGTTTGCGGGTTTCGGTCGGGCCGCCTGAACAGATTGAGCTGTTCGCAAAGGCGCTGGCGGGAGCCGTGGCGGAATTAAACTGATGGCCCGGCGCCCCAACATTTTGATGTTTATGACCGACAACCAGCCTGCCGAACTGCTGGGCTGTTATGGCAACAACGAAATCAGTACACCTCATATTGATGGCCTTGCAGCAGATGGCTTTAAATTTGACAATGCTTTTTGTGTGAACGGCATGTGTTCGCCGTGCCGGGCATCGGTGATGACCGGGCTGATGCCCTCACAACACGGCATTCACACCTGGATCGATGATCGCCTGCGGGATCAGTGGCCGGAAAACTGGAACGCCATTGGCGAGTTTAAAACCCTGCCCGGCCTGCTGGCTGATCACGGATACAGCACGGCCCTGATTGGCAAATATCACATTGGTGCCCCGGAAATGTCGCAAAACGGCTTTCAGCACTGGGTGACCAGCCCGCATGGTCATGTCACTGACTTCTGGAACAATACATTTATCAATAATGACCGGCTGGAAGACTATGCCGGGCACAGTGTTGATTACTTTACCGACAAGACGGTCGACTTTCTGGAAACATGCGCTGGCAAAAGGGATCAGCCGTTTTTTGCCTTTGTTCCCTATAACGCCCCTTACGGTCATTGGCCGGCGATAAAGGGGCGGGCAAAAAACCGCTTTCGTGATCAATATGACGAAGTGCAGATGTACTCAATTCCGCGCGAGGGTCTGCACGAAAATGCCATAGCGCGGTTTCTGCGCAAGGCGGCTGATAGCGGTGGTGGCGTGGACCACAGTTCTGAACTGCAAATCCCCAATGATCTTGAAACCCTGCGCAATTACTTTTCGGAAATGAGCATGGTTGATGATGGCGTGGGGCGAGTATTGGCAGCGCTCAAGCAACTGGGCATTTATGATGACACGCTGATTATATATACCACCGACCACGGGTTTTCCCTTGGCCATCACGGCATATGGGGCCATTCACAGGCAACTTTGCCGTCAAATGCCCATCGCGCGACGTTTAATATTCCGCTGATATTTCGCCATGGAGAACGGTTTGCCACAACCGCCCGACCTGAGCTGGTCAGCCAAATTGATCTGTTTCCAACGGTGCTGGAGCTTGCCGGTATCGAACCTGATGACCACAACGATAACTCACCAGCCCGCAGTTTTGCAGGTTTGTTGGCGGGTAGAAGTTTTGCCGGAGACAATTGCGTTTTTCTGGAACAGGAAGAAACCCGCGCCATTCGCACCGATCGCTGGCTTTACAAACGCCGTTTTCAAAACGCCCCGCAACCACCCTACCCTGATGAGCTTTACGACCTCAAAACCGATCCGCTGGAAAAAACCAATCTGGCTGGTGATACAAAACACCAGGACATAGCCGATACCCTGATTGCGAAAATTGATGCCTTCTTTGATCAATTCAACGAACCCAAGTATGATTTATGGCGCGGCGGGTCACCCAAATCAACTACCGACAAAGCCTGGTTATGGCAACAGGCCTGGGGCGATGACTGGCGGCCAGGGCACGGTTAGGGCTTTTTTTGTCTTTCAAGCCGGGCCAATAAACTTGAGGTATCCCAGCGGTTTCCGCCCATTTTTTGAATTTCTGCATAAAACCCATCGACAATTTTGGCAACCGGCAAATCGGCTCCAATGCGCTCGGCTTCATCCAGACAAATGCCAAGGTCTTTGCGCATCCAGTCAACGGCAAAGCCAAAATCGTATTCACCTTTGATCATCGTCTCGTAACGGTTTTCCATTTGCCATGACTGGGCCGCGCCCTTTGAGATGACACCGATAACCGCCTCCATGTCGAGACCAGCTTTTTTGCCGAAATTTATGCCCTCGGCAAGGCCCTGCACCAGCCCTGCGATACATATCTGATTGACCATCTTGGTGATTTGTCCGGCCCCTGAAGGACCAAGCAACCGGCACATTTTGGCAAAATTGGCGATCAACGGTTCAACTTTGGCATATACCACTTCATCGCCCCCGCACATTACTGTCAACGCGCCATTTTCGGCACCGGCTTGTCCACCCGATACAGGCGCATCAATGAAACCGATGTTCTTTTCAGCGGCAATGCCATGCAACTCGCGGGCAACATCAGCAGAAGCTGTGGTGTGATCAACAAAAATGCTGCCCTCTTTCATGGTGGCAAAAGCACCCCCCTCACCGGTTGTTACCGAGCGAAGATCATCATCATTGCCGACGCAGGCAAAAACCACATCAGCGCCAACGGCAGCTTCTGCCGGTGTCAGGCCGTGTGCGCCGCCATATTCAGCAACCCATTTGACAGCTTTTTCTGTGGTACGGTTATATACCGTTACATCAAGGCCGCCCTTTGTCTTTAAATACCCGGCCATCGGATAGCCCATTACCCCAAGACCGATAAAACATACTTTTTGCGCCACGCCCGTTCTCCCTGTTTTCTGGTTGTGCTGAAAAGTACCATCGCCAGCTTTAACCATGCGTGATATCTGATCTGCCTATTGTAAATGAGATTCCATTACAGACAACACCTGATGCTCCGATGACCGTTACATTTCAAGATATCAAAGACGCTGCTGACCTGCTCGAAGGCAAAATCGAGAAAACCCCGCTGGTTTTTGCCCATGCGATTTCCGGGATGGTTGGGGCCGAGATTTTTATCAAACTGGAAAATCAGCAAATTACCAGTTCGTTCAAGGACAGGGGCGCGCTGAACAAATTGTCGTCGCTGACAACCCAGGAAGCCGCCCGCGGTGTGGTTGCCATGTCAGCGGGCAATCATGCGCAATCAGTTGCCTATCATGCCAAACGCCTTGGCATACCGGCAACCATTGTCATGCCAAAAGCAACGCCCTACACCAAAGTTGAACGCACTGAAAAGCATGGGGCCGAAGTGGTTCTGGAGGGTGACACGCTGGTCGAGGCCCAGGCCAAAGTCGAAGAGCTGGTTAAAACGCGTAACCTGACACAGGTTCATCCCTTTGATGATGACAAAATTATTGCCGGGCAAGGCACAGTGGCGATGGAAATGCTTGAGGCCCAACCTGATCTTGAGGTGTTGGTGGTGCCCACCGGCGGGGGTGGCTTGATCTCAGGCTGTGCCATTGCCGCCAAATCTATCAAAAACGATATTGAAATCATCGGGGCAGAAGCAAAATTGTTCCCGTCAATGTACCACGCCCTGCGCGGCGAGCCATCAGTTTGTGGCGGCGCAACGCTGGCTGAAGGCATTGCAGTGAAAGATGTTGCAGCGCGCACGGTGGCAATTTGCAAGGAATATGTGGATACGGTGCGCCTTGCTGATGAAACCAGCATTGAACGGGCGGTGTTCCTGTTGCTGTCGCAGCAAAAAACCCTGGCAGAAGGGGCTGCAGCGACAAGCCTGGCGGTGATTTTATCTGATCCTGACTACTTTTCCGGGCGAAAAATCGGCATTGTTTTGACCGGTGGCAATATTGACCCGCGTATTCTGGCTTCGATTTCCTATCGCGAACTGGAGCGCGAACAACGGATTATCAATTTGCGGTTTTCGATTGATGACAAACCGGGCATTCTTGGACGAATCACTACTCTGCTGGGTGATCAGGGCGCCAATGTACTTGAGGTCTCCCACCACCGTATGTATCTGGATATTTCTGCCAAGGGCGCGCAACTCGACATCATGCTGGAAACCCGCGATGGCAAACACGCTGGCGACATTGTTGCGTTGATCCGCGCCGAAGGCTTTAGCGTGAAAGTTTTGAACAGCTCGCAAGACAACGCCTAAAGTATCCGCGTTTAGTGATTTACATTCCTCTATCCCTCATTACCGGGCTTGTCCCGGTGATCCACAATTGCCAATGGATCACCGGGACAAGCCCGGTAATGAGGAGGAGGTGACTAAGCACCTAAAGGCTTTAAACAGCCGTAGTTGCATGTTATCGTTTGACCATGCACATGTGGATGACATTTGCGATTATCGCTATTGCCATTGCAATGTTTGCGGGGGAATGGCTGGCGCTTGAACTGGTGGCGCTTGGTGTCATTGCTGCCCTGCTGCTCTATTTCAATTTTCAACCACTGCTTGAAAACGGCGAAAACCTGCTTAGTGCGGAGGTTTTGCTGTCGGGATTCTCCAACACGGCCTTGTTGACCATTTTGGCCTTGCTGGTGGTTGGGCAGGGTTTGCATCAGTCCGGCGCGCTTGACGGGGTTACGCAATTTTTATCGGCAACACGGCGTTCACGGGCCAAGATGATTCTTTTGGCCTGCCTGACAGGGGCTGGCGTGATGAGTGCGTTTTTAAACAATACACCGGTTGTGGTGATGTTTATTCCAGTGATCGCAGCACTGGCCAACCGTTATGGCCCTGGAGCTGGACGAATGCTTATTCCCCTGTCTTACATTACCATTCTCGGCGGCATGGTGACGTTGATTGGTTCTTCAACCAACCTATTGGTTGCCGGACTGGTTGCTGAAGGTAATGTGATGACCATTGGGTTTTTTGACCTGTTCATGCCGGGTATTATTCTGGCCGGGGTCGGTGCTCTTTATGTTTTGTTCGTTGCCCCGCGGTTGCTGCGCCATGATGAGGACGACGGGCCGGCACAAAGACATGCCCGAGACGGTGTACAGTTTTTGGCCCGACTGGAAATTCATGCCCAGCACAAATTGATTGGTGAACAGAGCAACGGCGGGTTGTTTCCCTCACTGACAGATGTTGCAGTAAGGTTGGTCAAACGGGATCATCAGATCATTCTTCCGCCGTTCGATGATGTTACTTTGCAGGTTGGTGATATCGTACAAATTGCCGGTAGCCGAAAGCAGGTTACCCAACTGATTGACCTGGATGACCATGGCGAGCATTTAATGATGGCAGAGGCTGCCATCGCGCCTGCCTCGCGGTTGGGTGGCCGTACCATTGTGGATGAAGAGTTCACCGACCAGACCGGCTGCCATATTATCGGTTTGCAACGGCACCGGCGGATGAAGCGGGATTTGCGCAATCGCATTCGGCTGCGGCCCGGAGATGTTTTTCTGATTGCCGGCACCCGCGATAACATCAGAAGGTTGCGCCTTGATCGTGATCTGATGGTTCTGGCCGGGTCGATCTCCACGTTGCACGCCTTTACCAAGGCCAATGCTGCGCTGGCGATCTTTGCGACCGTCGTCGTGGCTGCAGCAACGGGAGTGGTGCCGATTGTGATTTCTGCTGTCACCGGGGCGCTGGCGATGATCCTTTATGGTTGTTTGAACATTGGTCAGGCGGCACGGGCCATTGACCGGCGCATTGTCCTTCTGGTTGTTGCCAGTATTGCCATGGCGCACGCCCTGGACAAAACCGGAGGGGCGACATTTCTGGCCCAGACAATGGTCGGCGCTTTGAGCGATCAAAGCCCGGCGGTTATTCTGTCGGCGCTATTTTTGGTGGTTGCGGTGCTGACCAACCTTTTGTCGAACAATGCGACGGCCCTTTTGTTTACACCAATTGCCATCAACATTGCACTGTCGCTGGGCGTTTCGCCGGTGCCCTTTGTTCATGCGGTGATTTTTGCGGCCAATTGTTCCTTTGCCTCACCGATGGGATATCAAACCAACCTGCTGGTCATGGGGCCGGGGAACTATCGCTTTAACGACTTTTTGCGCACCGGCGGCCCATTGGTGATTTTGATCTGGTTGACATTTTCTGCCATTGCGCCCTGGTACTATTCTCTTTAGGTTTGACGTATGAGTATCGAACGTCGACAGTTTCCACAATTTTTTATCACCCGGCCAACACCCTGCCCTTATCTGCCGGACCAGATGGAGCGCAAAGTGTTCACTCATCTGGTTGGCAATGATGCGTGCCAATTGCATGATGTGTTGAGCACTGGTGGTTTCAGGCGTAGTCAAAATATCGCCTACCGCCCGGCTTGTGAGGACTGTTCGGCTTGTGTTTCAGTTCGGGTTGTTGTTGACAAATTCAACTGGGCGAAAAGTTTTGTCAGAACCTTCCGGCAAAACCGGGACCTGAATTCACAATTTGTCGAGGCAAAGGTCGAAGGTGAACATTATTCCTTGTTTGCCGACTATATCAACTCGCGGCATCAGGACGGCGGTATGGCCGATATGACAGTACTTGATTTCTCTGCAATGATTGATGAGAGCGCCGTGCAAACCAATCTGGTCGAGTATCGCGTGGGCCCGGCAGTGGCGCTCACTAACTCTGACCGACAACAGGGGCCGCTGGTTGCCGTCGCACTGACGGACACATTAAATGATGGTTTATCAATGATTTACAGTTTTTTTGACCCCGACCAAACCAAACGCTCGCTTGGGACCTACATGATCCTTGATCATATCGTGAAAACTCAAAAACTCGGATTGCCTTATCTTTATCTGGGGTTTTGGATAGATGGATCACCAAAAATGGCCTATAAAGCCCGGTTTCTCCCGCAAGAACGGCTCTCTGAGAGTGGTTGGAAATCTAGCTGACAGCGTTAGTTGAATTTTATTTCGTTTTGTTGCCAAATTCCCCCGTTAAGGTAAACAACAGAATAGTTTTATGGTGCGTTGCTTCAATTACTTCTTGCGGCTAGTTTGTGGCACTACGGGAAGAGAGACACTAAATGCAAGAAGGTTTGAAAGACCCGCTGGCGGTCGTGCGTACGATGACGGCCCTCGAACAAGCAATTGCCGAAATGGGCTTGACGATCGTCTCCTCAGGGGACTTTCAAGTTTTTTCTGACTTGCGAAAAACAGTCCGTAAGGGCTTGGTCTCTCCCATGTTTGATACATCGGTAAACGCTTTGGATGATATGAATTCGTTCTGGATCGAAGCCCGGGACCAGCAAGGAAACCTGATTGCGCTGCAAGCCTGCCGTCGCGATTATATCGACCGGAATCTGGCAGAATGGGTGCCAAGATGGATGGGGGGGCTTTATCTGTTACGCTCAGAACTGATCATTCCCACCAGATTGGTTGTGCCAGCCAATTCCATTACTCATCGCCTTCAGGGACCGGGCGTTTATCATGGTGAGGTCTGGATTGATCGTGATTTTCGCAACGCCAAATTATGTGGCACATTTGTCCGGATCGGAATGATTGTAAGCCTAATCAAATGGCAACCAAACGTTATTTGGGGACTAACCAGCGGCAATAGAGCCACACGGGGATTGTCAATACGCATGGGGTACCCACATGCTGAACGTGGTTTTCTTAAGTGGGATATTCCACCCCACGGCGCTGATGTAAATGAAGTTATTACAATTGCTACCAGATCCGATCTGGAATATCTCGCCCATGAGCGTATTGCTACACTACCTTGATGTCGACTGTCGCCAATTGGGAACTGATGGAAACGCCTTTTTTTCCGTTCGGAAACCTGTGTGGCAAAATTACTCTCTGGTAAGTAATCCAGTTAACTGACTGATCCGGTAAACGCATTGCAGCTATGACATGATCATAGCAGGGCTTGTCGTTGGAAAGTACATTTAGATAGGCCTCACTGACAATCTCGTCATAAGAGTTCCCGGTGAGGCAGGGAACAGAAACCGGGCTGATACCGAAAACCTGCGCTAATGCAGATTGTGACCCCACACGATTCACCAGGAATTTTGATGTTTCAGTATCAAAAATACAGTCCACACTAAATTCAGGCAATGCAGTCATGTCAGTCAGCGTGTCGCGCAAAACATGGGGCACATAGGTTTTGCCTGGGTCGGCACGTTGCACAAATGTATGCTGAGACACATGAACATCGCTTTTTGCCATCAGCTGCTTTGCTCGAGAAGTGGCACCTTCTATCGTTTCAATTGTTTCAGAAAACCAACCAGACAAGAAATAACGAAATGTTATCGGGCCCGAATAGAGATGAAGGCTTTCAATCAAATAGTACATCGAGGCCCAGTTTGCCGAAAACATTACCCACTTGATTTCAACACCCTTGTCAGTCTCGGTAATTTTAATGGCTCCACTACGTCCAAGGAGCTGCAACTCGGAATTGGAAACACCGACCGACTCAGGCAAAACGTGAGTCAGTTCGCCATTGAGAATCCAGCTTATTCGTCTATCAGGGATCATCGATCCATAGTCCGCCCAAAAAATTTACGTTGCCAAATAAATCTCTTCCCCGACTGGCACTGCTACCAGCTGTTGAAGAGATTTTCGATGATTAGAACAGTTTAGTGCAAATTTTCGGTTAACCGTCCGCGTACAGATCGAATTAAATTAGTTTTTTTATTATACTTTAGTCTAATGATGCGCGCAGATCACGAAAACCTGTTATTTCGTGGGAAACCCTTGGGGGGCAACCGTCCGGCCTGGGCTCGGGCGCCCTGCCATTCTTCCAGTTCTGTCACTGTCCACAAACGGTTTGATGAATCGCGCCAGGAAAGACCCTCTGCCAGAACAAAGGGTTGTACATCTGACAGGCCGCCGTCTTTGTATTTTTGCAGCCTTATGCCCTTGCCACGGGACATTTCGGGCAAGTCGGCAAGGGGAAAAATCAACAGCTTGCGGTTTTCTCCAACCACTGCAAGCTGGTCAGCCCCTGGTGGAACCGCGACACAACTTTGGGCTTCGACCGGCATTTTGACATTCAAAATCTGCTTGCCCTTGCGGGTATTGGCCAGACAATCGATTTCATTGACAACAAACCCGTTGCCCTGACTTGATGCAATAACCAGCTTGCGGCCGGGCTGGTGAATGAAAAGATTTACCACACCATCGGCCGGGTCCATGTCAGCCATCAAACGCACCGGCTCACCATGGCCGCGTCCACCGGGCAGGCTGTTGGCATCAACGGTGAAAAATTTGCCCGATGAGCATAGCAGCAAAATTTTGTCCGTGGTCTGAGCATGAAAGGCAAACCGCTTGCGATCACCGTCCTTGTAAGTCAGAGCAGCGAAATCTTCCATATGGCCTTTCATCGCCCTGATCCAGCCTTTTTCCGAGCAGACCACGGTGATCGGTTCTTTTTCGATCATGGCGGTCTCAATGTCGATGTCGATGACCGGTGCGGTGGCAAATTGCGAGCGGCGAGCGCCAAGTTCGGTATCTTTGCCCCATTGCTTGCGGGTCTGGCGAATTTCATCGGCTATGGTGTTCCACTGGGCGTTTTCATCGGCCAGCAGGGCTTCCAGTTTGCCTTGTTCTTGCGTCAGACTGTCAAACTCTTTGCGGATTTCGATTTCTTCCAGTTTGCGCAAGGAGCGCAGACGCATGTTGAGGATGGCCTCAGCCTGGGTATCGTTGAGTTCAAAACGTGCCATCAGCTGTTGTTTGGGTTCATCTTCATATCGAATGATGGCAATAACTTCATCAATATTGAGGAAGGCAATCAGGTAACCACCGAGCAATTCAAGACGCTTGGCAATTTTTTCCAGCCGGAATCGAGTGCGGCGCACCAGAACCACCAACCGGTGATCCAGCCATTGTTTAAGCACCTCGCGCAGAGGCAATACATTAGGCACCCGGCCATGGGACAACACATTCATGTTGAGCGACGCGCGCGCTTCAAGGTCGGTCAGTTTGAACAGCGATTCCATCAGCACCTGCGGATCGATGGTGCGTGATTTGGGCTCCAGCACCAGACGGATATCTTCAGCAGATTCATCGAGCACATCGCCCAGCATCGGCAACTTTTTAGCGGTCAGCAATTCGGCAATCCGCTCAACCAGTTTGCCCTTTTGCACCTGATAGGGAATTTCAGTAATGACAATCTGCCAGGTGCCACGAGCAAGATCTTCCTTGTGCCAAACCGCCCGCACCCGAAAACCGCCCTTGCCGGTTTCATAGGCTTTTTTGATTGAAGCAGCATCTTCAACAATGATCCCACCGGTGGGAAAATCAGGACCGGGAACAAATTGCATCAGCTTGTCCATACCGGCGTTGGGAAATTTGATCAGGTGTAGAGCAGCATCACATAATTCTGCGGCATTGTGGGGCGGGATGGAGGTGGCCATGCCTACCGCAATGCCGGATGAACCATTGGCCAGAAGGTTGGGAAAGGCGCCGGGCAGGACGATCGGTTCTTCGTCTTCACCATTATAGGTTTCGCGAAAATCAACCGTATCCTGATCAATACCATCAAGCAGGGCCATGGCCACATCGGTCAAACGGGCTTCGGTATAGCGATAAGCCGCCGCGTTATCGCCATCGATATTGCCAAAATTGCCCTGGCCTTCTACCAGCGGATAACGCACAGCAAAATCCTGGGCCAGCCGGACCATGGCGTCATATACCGCCTGATCACCGTGGGGGTGATATTTGCCGATGACATCGCCAACCACACGGGCGCATTTTTTGAAACCTGATTTGGGGTCGAGCTTGAGCAGGCGCATGGCATGCATCAGGCGGCGGTGGACGGGTTTCAGTCCGTCACGAACATCGGGCAGCGCCCGGTGCATGATGGTTGACAGGGCATAGGCAAGGTAGCGCTCTTCCAGCGCTTCGCGCAGGTTGACGGCTTCGTATTCATCTGGCCCATCTGGACCATCTGGGGGAATCAGTTGGCTCATGGTCGTTTTATATCACAAAACCAGGTGGTGGTATCTGCCCCAATCAAGCGACTGAGGCGTTCAAGTTCACCGTCCAGTTTCTGCCACCGGGATCGCGTCCATTTAATCCCCTGCTCTGACCAGACGTTGATTACCTGCAACTCTCCCTGTTTGCGATCGGCCTTGAGTTCGATGCGACCAACAAAACGGTCGCCCTCAAGCAGGGGGTAAACGTAATAACCCCATCGGCGTTTGGCGGCGGGGACAAAAATTTCTATGCGGTATTCAAAGCCAAAAAGACGTTCGATGCGGGCGCGATCACGAATGGCTGGATCGAAAGGATTGAGAATCCTCATCCGTGAGGTCGGGACTGCAAGCTCTGACAAACGTTGTTCAATGTCGGCAGGGGCAAACATTTCTGACCAGCTCTTGTCGGTGTTCTGAATTTCCACCGGAACCAGATCGCGTTCTGAGTTCTGCGCCCATTGCTTGACTTCACCAACATCGGTTGCATCCCAGAATCTTTGGATGTCGCCCAGAGAGCCGAATGACAACCGCTCCAGGGCAGCGTTGCACAGCCAGTCGATCTGCTGTTGGTCGTGATGCACCTGCGCCCTCACCTGGCTCGGAATAACCCGCTCTGACAGGTCATAAAACTTTTTAAAGCTTTCACGGTGCGATGTGGCCAGTTCACCTGAATACCACATGTAATCCAGCGCCAATTTGTGTGGCGGGCGCGACCACATTTTCTTTTTGCCACTTACTTTGGTGTCAAAAGCGTGGGTCGAGAGCGGACCTTCTTTGGCAATGCGGGCCTTGATTGCCGCCCGGCCCCTGGCATCTGGCATACCGCTGTAATATTTCAAGCGATCAATTTTTTCTTTCAGGCGGCGAAATTGCCGTTGCCACATGGGGTAAAACTGCGTGGGAATAACCGAGGCATCATGGGTGTAGTGTTCAAACACCGAACGGTCTTTGCCGAGTAGTTTGTTCAACATCGGCTCGCGATAATTCTGGTTGCGACTCCACAAAATATGATGCTGGGCGCGGGTGACATTGCGGATAGTATCCAGCTGGACGAAACCCAGATCATTGATGATTTGCAAGACATCCAGTTTGCCGGTCGGGGTAGCGGCGAGACCGGTTGAATTCAGCCATAGCCTGCGGGCCGTGCGGTTGTCGATTTTTAACGCCATTCAAACCCTGTCAAACCCTGTCAAACTCTGTGAACCATGACGTGAACAACAGGCCGTTTGCCCCATAATTCTGAACAGGTGCGTTTGACCGTGCGCTTGATGTTTTCAATGATGATGTCATCATTGCGGGCAGCTTTCCTCGGCACTTGCTCAATGGTGTCTTCGATATCATCCAGCAGGGTTTCTTCAATCAAATAACCCTCTTCATCCTGCTCTGGAATACCGTCAAGAACGATCTGTGCGTCACTCAACAATACGCCGCGGTCTGACAGGGTGATGGAAATGGCAATCAGGCCGGAAAAGGCCAGTTTGCGCCGCATGCGGGCCGGACCGCGGTCGGATTCCACAAACAACCGTCCATCAATGTGAGTGCGGCCAGATTCAATATCTTCAATTATTTTTGCCGGTCCGGGCAGCAATTGGGTAAGCTCGCCATTGGAGACGCGCAAAGCATGTGCAATGCCAGAGCGTTTGGCAAAACCGGTGTGGTAATCAAGGTGGCGCATTTCGCCATGCATGGGGATCAG
>UOEC01000057.1_pt1 | contig 42811 bp, 47 predicted proteins | sample 1988601 | NCBI WGS metagenome assembly UOEC01 (sample SAMEA4712195, study PRJEB27164) | hydrothermal vent metagenome | biome: marine basaltic hydrothermal vent biome; feature: marine hydrothermal vent; material: mineral | place: Pacific Ocean | collected 2011-06-14/2011-07-23 | depth 1719 m
GAGAGAAAAATACCAGCAAAAGTGCCAACCAGCGCTGCGCCAATCAGTTGCCCGAGCACTTCAGGTGATTGGTCCAGGGCACCCATTGCCTTGATAACACCAAGCACGGCTGCAACAATGCCAAGTGCGGGTAAACCTTCGGACATGGCCACTAGCGAATGATAAGGTTTAAGAGTGTCCGCAGTCATTGTTTCAATTTCTTCATCTATAAGGGATTCTATTTCGTGACTTTTGGCATTACCAATCAGTATCAGGCGGAAATAGTCACATATGAATGTCGTTAGTTCTTTGTTGGCCAGAACACTTGAAAAAGTCTGGAAAATGGGTGAATCTTCCGGCGCATCAACATGGGCTTCTGCTTCATTGCGTGATTTGCCGCGAATTTCGCGCATCAATGCGAATAAAACCCCCAGAATGTCCAGATAGTCGCGCAGGGTAGGGGTCTTGCTTTTGAAGGCTTCACCAAGTGCTTTACCAGAATCTTTTACAACTTTCATCGGATTGGCAACCAGAAAAGTACCAAATGCAGCACCGCCGATAATGACGTACTCCCATGGTTGCCAGATAACACCGACGTTCCCGCCCATAGCCATAAAGCCACCGAGCACACAGCCCAGCGTAACGATCATACCAAGCATAATGCTCAAATCAAAATTCCTTCCAAATCGCTCAAGTTGTTAAAATTGTTAATACAAGATTAAGATTCAAGTCTTGCGCGAGACTTGGCAAATGGAAATTTGAGCGGGTAGATCAAATAAAATTTCCACCCGGCGACAAGGTTTAGGCAAGGCCGGAATGCGAGCCTGCCTTGCAAACCAATTTGGGAAAGGCGCCGTCATGCCAACTGCCATAGAATCTTTTCAGTCAATAAACCGGGACTTGACTGCTACGCTCAAACGCACCTCTGAACAGCCGTTGGTGGCGCGCGAAAGCCAGTATTATCTTGAAAATATCGCTAACATTGACTCGATTGACGAGTTCCTCGCCGATGATCGTATTTTTCGGTTTGCCATGAAAGCATCTGGTTTGGAAGAAATGACTTATGCCAAAGCGTTCATTCGTAAAGTGCTTGAAGAGGGTATTGATGACACCAAAAGCTTTGCCAACTCGTTGACTGACAAGCGTTACAAGGATTTTGCCGAAAGGTTTAATTTTGAAAGGTATAATGCCACAGCTACAACATTCAACCGGGCCCAGCAGGGAACCGTTGATGCATATGTTCAACAGGTGCTTGAAGAGGGAGCCGGTCAGGACAATGAAGGTGTTCGGCTGGCGTTATATTTTCAACGCAAAGCTACCAGTATTACCAAAACGGTAGAGTTGTTAGCTGACCCCGCATTGTTAAAAGTAACCGAAACGTTGCTGGGCATAAATCTGTCTTCCGGGGACATCGACCGCAATATTGCCAGGATTGAAAAACAGATTGATGTGACTGATTTGCAAGACCCGGCGAAACTGGGAAAGTTGCTGACCCGCTTTACTGCCATGTGGGAAATATCGCAACCATCGTCAACAGCTGCAGGCGGCATAGCTCTTTTGTTCGCGCAACCAACTGAAGCAGGTGTTGGCCAAAACCTTCTCAGTTCAATTCAAAACCTTAAATTGAACGGTAATTAGAAGGGTTTAGATAAATGAAGGTTAGTTTTCCTGTTATTCTCTCAAGCCAGATGGCCCTTGAGAAACGGCTCGATACCGTGGCCAACAATGTTGCCAATGCCCAAACAGTTGGGTTTCGAGCAGAGGGAACCCGTTTTGAGGCGGTCTTTTCGCGGGTAACCGGAGAACAGGTTGTTTATTCCTCAGTGGGCAAAACCCAGTTTTCCAGACAATCAGGACCGATGGTCAAAACCGGTAATATGCTGGATGTTGCGGTGCAAGGTGATGCCTGGTTGGCCCTGCAGAGCCCGAAAGGAACAATCTATACTCGCGATGGCCGAATGAGTATTCTCCCGACTGGCGAACTGCAATCCATAAATGGATACTCCGTGCTTGATGTCGGTGGTGCGCCGATTTTGTTGAACGCTGGAGATGGTCCACCAACAATTTCCCGTGATGGAATGATCACCCAGGCGGGCAAACAAGTGGGAGCGATAGGCCTGTTTGAAATTCCTGTCGGTGCGAACCTTACCCGCGTTGATAATTCTGGCGTTATTTCTGACCGGCCCGCTGTTGCCGTTATCGAGTTTTCTACCAACGGTATTGCGCAGGGTTTTGTTGAGCAATCCAATGTCAATCCAATGATGGAACTGTCGCGGCTGATAGAAATTAGTCGGGCATTTGAAAGTATGAATTCAATGGTTGAGCAGTTGGAGCGAACGACTATTGATACGATCAAAACGCTTGGACCAGGTTCGTGACATCTGAGGTAATGGAAGCTTTGGTTCGGTCGAAAAAACCGCAAGAGCAGAAAGTGGAAACTGACCTGGATGTGCTTGTAAAGGCAGTAAGCAATATCGAGAGTCAAATTCCTTTTATCCGTGGCGGTGGGCGGGTTGCAGAAATTTCGGCATCTTCATACGGCGTCAGGGGTTTGTCCAAATTCGTGAAACTTGGTGAATGTGTTTCGGTTTGCGTGGGTGAAAAAAGTTATCTTGGCCAAGTCGTTCGAATTGAACCGGAACTTGTAACAATTAAATCATTCCGCTCGAATCTTGATATTCGTTTGGGCATGACGGTTTGGCAATCAGGTACATTTTCTCTTTGGCCCGACCATAGCTGGAGCGGCAGGATTTTAAATGGTCTTGGCCAACCAATTGATGGTGGAAAGGAGCTGCGTCGGGGCCCCCGCAAGATGGACGTCGATGCGTTGCCACCTGATGCCATGACACGTCGCAGAGTGACCAAGCCGGTCAAGACCGGGGTAAAAGCAATCGATATTTTTACGCCAATTTGCGAAGGGCAAAGGATAGGTATTTTTGCAGGATCAGGGGTTGGCAAATCAACTTTTCTGGCAATGCTGGCCCGTTCTGAAGCTTTTGACAAAGTTGTTTTTGCGCTGGTCGGGGAACGCGGGCGTGAAGTGCGTGAGTTTATCGAAGATGCATTGGGTGAAAAACGCAACGACACTATCGGGGTGATTTCGACCAGCGATGAAAGCCCGATGATGCGACGCATGGCGCCAAAGGTGGCACTGACCATTGCTGAATACTTCCGTGATCGGGGCGAGCATGTGTTGCTGATACTGGATTCCATTACCAGATATGCCCATGCCAGCCGGGATGTTTTGTTGGCTTCGGGCGAGGTGCCTGTTGCGCGCGGCTATCCGCCCGGGGTTTTTTCTGAAATGCCAAAATTACTGGAAAGGGCGGGTACCAACGCCAATGAAACCGGTGCGATAACAGCAGTTTTTTCTGTGCTGGTTGATGGTGATGATCACAATGACCCGGTTGCAGATAATATTCGCGGGACGCTTGATGGTCATATTGTACTCGACAGATCGATTGCTGAACAGGGTAGATATCCGGCTGTAAACATACTTTCCTCTGTTTCGCGTTTGGCCCGAAAAGCATGGTCACCTGAGCAGGAAAAACTGATCCTGATGCTTCGGTCTTTTGTTGCCCGATATGAAGATACCCGAGATTTGCGTTTGATGGGTGCTTACAAACAAGGCGTTGACCCTGAATTGGATCAGGCTGTTTCGTGGGTGCCAGGGATATACCAGACCCTGCAGCAGGGGTTAGAGACCCCGGCTGTACATGACGCATTTGTAGAATTGTCAAAGTCGCTGAACGATCACGCTGGCGCAGAGGCAACTACGGGATAATTTTCAGGCAAAAAGAAAGGGATGAAAATTGACATTTTGCAACGAAATTTCCTGGCGCGGTGGCAACCTGGAAAGCTATCAGATACCTCTTTGGAGATTGCTGGATGAGGGACATAACCTGATGTTCCATTGCCAACGTTGTGGGCGAAACCAGCTACTTGAACTGTCTGCTCTCATCGGCAAGCATGGGCCGGAAACAACCGTTGAGTTCATCCGCAGAACGCACCAGTGTCAATGCCAATAAATTTTCGATTGATGTAGGGCCAGTTGTGGAAAATTTACGATGAAAAAGGTGCTATGCGGCCACGCGGTTGCGGCCTTTGTTCTTGGCTTCATAAAGTTGCCCGTCTGCGCGCGCAAAAATCGTATTGGCATCATCGCCAACCCGATATTGGGCAACGCCGAAGGAAGCAGTAACTTTGCCAAGCGCCCGGCCATTTTTGGTAACCTGCAAATCTTGTGACTCAATATTTTTTCTGACAAGTTCAGCAACCTGGATCGCCCCGTTGGTTGTTGTGCTGGGTAGAATGATTGCAAATTCCTCACCGCCATGGCGGGCAACGGTGTCCTGACCTTTTACGCTGTTTACGACGACCTTGGCGAAAATTTTCAAAACAGCGTCGCCAACCAGGTGACCAAAATTGTCATTTACTTGCTTGAAGTGATCAAGGTCAGCCAGAATAAGACAGAATTCTGTACCGTTGTCCCGGGCCTTTGCCAGATTGGCAGCCAGTGTTATGTCGAATTTTTTTCGGTTGCCGACCAGGGTCAAGGGGTCGGTAAGACTGGATTCCCTGATCTTTTCAAGGTCTTTGGTCAGATTGCTCAGCTGTTCTTTTGATTTATCAAGTCGATTTGTCAATTTGGTTGTATGGTGCCGCATCTTTTTGTTTTCCTGCAACAACGTGTTGACAACCACCTTCAGGTTTTCCGGGGTTGGTTCAGCTTTCAGTTTGTCATTGGCATTGGCCAGCGCGCCGGCAAATCCATAGTTTACAGCGATATGGGAATCCAGCATGGTCATCAATGTGGTACAGGCATCTGTCATCTTTTGCCCGGCTTCTTCATGTACTACCGAGTACTGGTCTTTGTTTGCGATGCAGTCTTGAAAAATTTGGTTGGCATCGAATTCGCTCAACACGCCGGTGCTGCTCACAGCTTTATCGATTTCTTTTCTCAGTCGCGGGTCGTCGTTCTTCACATATGAAAACCAGATGTTGTAATTTTGCGGATGGGGCGGTGAACAATACCTTTCCACTAACTTGAAAACTTCCCCTGCTGTCTCGACTGCGTGTGTGTAAGCGGGGCTTTTTTCGCCAGTGGGCGTAATTGAAAACGGGTTATTTCTGTTTTTCTTTTTGAACATTCTGCTTTGGCCTTTTTACCGGTCTAAAGGGGAATTTTGTCAGCGACAACTTTGTGAAATTGCTTTTTGCGGGGAGCGAAAACAATCTGCGCTTGGTGTGCAAAACAGCTTGTCTATTTTCGAAAAACTGATCACACCGTAGTTTGTTTTCCCCCCCGGCTTCTGCTGGCATTCAATCGTCAGCTCCACAACAAGGTCATTTCTATAAAATTCACCGTCCAGTTGCTGGCTGCCAGGTGGAACATCCGTTGCCAATTGGCTTCTGAACATTGCAAAGGCGATAAGTGCTATTTTCGACATGGTTCAATTCCTGTTTGGAGGAATCGCAACTAAAATCTGGCTACCTGTTTCGATCAGCGATCAAAAGGGAAACTGTTTGTAGTCGGCCATCCGCCATCACGCAAAGCTACGCCAGCGCGTTAAAGTTGTTTTGATGTGAGAAAATATCGGATTTGAGACCGATGTGGCAGGACGGCATCATGCCAGCCATATGTGGCTGTTAAACTCTGTCACGGTCTTCAATATGGCTTTCAGTGGTTGATAAAACGTAAATATGGAAATCTTTTGGCCGAGATGTTGCGCGCCAGACCATTACGCTTTCAAGCCTCGGGCAAGCTCTGGCCTGTAACTTTTTGTTAACGAAATCTAGGGTGTGGAAATGGGTGAAATTCAGGTTTTTAGTGTAGCGTCGCAAAGAGCCAAATGGCTTGCCGACCGTCAGGCTGTTGTTGCCAGCAACATCGCAAATGCCGTCACACCGGGCTTTAAGGCCAAAGATGTTGTACCGTTTTCTGTTGTGCTGGGAGGTGCAGAAGGCGGTTTGAACCGCACCAACCCGCGTCACCTGGATGTTGCGGGTATGGACAGCGTTACATCGGCAACCGCCACCCAGCTTGATCCGACAGGTAAAACTACAGAGTCTGGAAATTCAGTTTCCATTGAGCGCGAGCTGGTCAAGGGCGGGCAGGTTGCAGGAGCGTACTCGTTGAATACCAACGTTATCAAAGCCTTCCACAAAATGATGTTGATGAGTGTGAGGGGTTAAAAATGTTGGATACACTGCTTGCACCTGGAAAAATTGCTGCTGCCGGAATGTCGGCGCAAAGTGAACGGCTGTCGGTCATTTCGCAAAACATTGCCAATGCCCAGTCTACAGGAACGACACCGGGGGGTGATCCCTATCGCCGCAAAACGATCAGTTTTAAAAGCGAAATCGACCGGGTTTCCGGTGCAACCCTGGTAAAGGTTGCTGAATATGGTTTGGATCAATCTCCTTTTGAAGTGGAGTGGGGTCCGGAAAATCCTGCGGCCGACAAAAACGGTTACGTAAAAATGCCCAACGTGAACTTGCTAACAGAAATGGCCGACATGCGTGAAGCTAACCGGATATATCAGGCAAACCTGCAGGTTTTTCGCCGGTCACGTGAGCTGGTTTCCATGACAATTGACCTTTTGAGGAATTGATAAATGATTGATGCAATTTCGAAAACATCAAACTTGCCTGGTTTGCAAATGACTCCGGCAGCTTCATCAGCGCCGGATAAAACAAGTGGTGCAGGAGGTTTTGAAGCGACTTTGAAAAACATCGCCGCCAATTCAGTTGACACTGTTTACAAAAGCGAAATGACGGCAATTGCCGGTATTAAAGGGCAGGCGAGCGTTCAACAGGTGGTTGAGCAGGTAATGGCTGCTGAGCGAACCTTGCAATCAACAATTGCTGTTCGCGATAAAGTTGTTGCTGCGTATCAAGAAATCAGTCGAATGGCAATATAAGGAAGAACAAATGAGAGCCCTTGCGATTGCTGCCACAGGTATGGCAGCGCAACAACTCAACGTCGAAGTTATTGCAAACAACATAGCCAATATCAACACAACCGGATTTAAACGGGCCAGAGCGGAGTTTACCGATTTGCTGTATCAGGCAGAACGATTGCCTGGTGTTGCCAATCGTGGTGGCGAAAACCCGATTCCTGAAGGCGCGCAGGTGGGCCTTGGGGTGCGGGCTGCAGCAATACGCAAACTGCATATTCAAGGATCGCTGGTTAACACATCAAACCGGCTGGATTTGGCCTTGACCGGCCGCGGCTGGTTTCAGATTACCGGGCCTGGGGGTGATACAATTTATACCCGGGCCGGTTCATTTAACAAGAGTGCAACCGGACAACTGGTGACGATTGACGGGTACATTGTGCAGCCCGAAGTTACTATTCCCGAGAATACGGTTGAAGTGATTATAAACGAAACCGGTCAGGTTTTTGCTCGCCTTGATGGTCAGACTGAATTGCAGGAACTTGGCCAGTTGTCGCTTGCAAACTTTGCCAATGATGCTGGTTTGGAGCCACTGGGTGGAAATCTGTACAGGCAAACCGCGGCATCTGGAACGCCAGTAACCGGCGCGCCGGGCGATCCCGGTTTTGCCAGGGTAAATCAGGGCTTTCTTGAAAATTCCAATGTTGATCCGGTAAAGGAAATCACTGAGTTGATTGCCGCCCAAAGGGCTTATGAGATGAATTCCAAGGTCATTCAGGCGGCAGATGAAATGGCCGGAACCGTAGCAAAGGGAATCCGTTAGCATGACTGAAAAAGTAGCAGGCCCCATTATCGCGATTTTGTTTGCAGGTCTTGCTGCGATTTACAGTTCAGCGAATGTTGCCAAGGCAGCCGAGACACTTCCGGTTCCTGTCGTGACAATTTACCCTGGTGATACCATCGCACCTCAACTGCTGAGAGATCGCCGGTTCTCAGCCCGGTTTATGGCGCTTGGCGGGTATATGCGCAGTGCTGAAAGCCTGGTCGGAAAAGTTGCCCGTCGCACGTTAATTCGTGGCAAGGCAATTCCCGAAAACGCTGTGCGCGAGCCCTATGCGGTACGGAATGGCCAGTTGGTTACGTTGCGCTATCAAACTGGAGCCCTTTCGATTGTTGCCAAAGCCATCTCCCTGAAATCTGGCAGCGTGGGCGACTATGTTCAAACACGGAACCTGGATACGAGACGGACGGTTGCTGGAATAGTGCAAAGCGACGGTAGTGTATTGGTTTCGTCAAAATGATTTTTCGAACCTTTTTTGTCGTGCTGGGTTTTGTGGCGTTTACTACCGAGGTTTTTTCGGCAGCTCGCATCAAGGATATCGTTACGATCCAGGGTGTCCGTGAAAATCAGCTTATCGGCTATGGTTTGGTTGTCGGCTTGCAGGGGACTGGTGACAATCTGCGAAACTCCCCGTTTACTGAACAATCCTTGCGCGCGATGCTTGAAAGATTGGGCGCCAAATTTGAAAAATCGACTTCACAGACAAAAAACGTTGCCTCGGTGATGATCACCGCCAAATTGCCGCCATTTATCCAGAAGGGGTCGAAAATTGATGTCAGTATTTCTTCTCTGGGAGATGCCGGATCATTGGTCGGTGGTACATTGGTGCTAACGCCTCTCAAAGGCGCTGACGGAAAAGTCTATGCTGTAGCGCAAGGGCCGTTGACTGTGACGGGCTTTACCACACAAGGCCAGGCCGAGCAGGTAACACAAGGTGTTCCAACCAGTGGCCGAATTCCCAATGGTGCGATTATTGAGCGAGAGGTCGCTGGTGATTTTTACAAGAAACAGATCATAGTTCTTGAGCTTAGAAACCCGGATTTTCGAACAGCAGTCAATGTCAGCAATGCAATTAACGAGTATTCGCGCAAAAAATTTGGCAAAGCGGTAGCTCGCGAACGTGACTTGCGGACGATTTTTCTGAAGCGCCCCAAAAATATTTCTGTTGCCCGGTTTATATCTGAATTGGGCGCCTTGAGAGTTGTACCAGATACTCCAGCGCGTGTTGTTATTGATGAACGTACCGGCACGGTGGTCATTGGCAGTGAAGTGAAAATTTCGACCGTTGCTGCGACCCACGGGAACCTTACAGTGCGGGTGACAGAAACCCCGAAGGTTTCGCAACCGGCACCGTTTTCCGATGGCGAAACAGTTGTAACACCAGAAACATTCGTTTCCAGCAATGAAACGGGCGGATCACTTTCTGTTCTGCAAGGAACGGATTTGTATGAGCTGGTAAGCGGGTTAAACAGCATTGGATTAAAACCAAAAGGTGTGATTGCAATCTTGCAGGCAATTAAATCGGCCGGGGCTTTGCAGGCCGACCTGGTGGTCCAATGATACAGCAACACCTGCATAAGTTGGGAGCAGCGGATTTTAAAACCGTTTGGCTGTTTACGTTTGTTTTGGCAACGCTGGTTCTTGCTGGAAATACGCTGGCGCAAGAGAAAAAACCCAGGATGGCAAAAGCCGTCAGTCCTGAATTTGCTGAAGATTTTCAAAAGTACTGCTTCAATAACAGTGACGCTGTAAACGATGCAAAATTTTCCTGGCAAGCCAAAAGAATTACCGACATGGAAGCTGAACTCAAAACGGTTATTGCGCGTTTGGAAGTCAAGCAAAAAGAATACAAGACATGGGTGACACGCCGGGAAGAATTTATCAGCAAGATGACGACATCGCTGGTGAAAATATACTCAACCATGGAGCCGGAAGCAGCAGCTGCCCAGATCGCCATTGTTGACTACGATACAGCAGTATCAATTCTCACAAAACTGAAACCGCGGGCTGCAAGCGCGATCCTGAATGAAATGGACCCGCTGCGGGCCAGCCAATTGGTCAAAGTGATCGTCGGATCGGTTTCAACCGAACAAAAGGAAACAAACTGATGCGTTCTATAGGTGTGATGTTGGCTTGCCTGGTCGTTTCTGCCTGTGCCATGCGGGTTGATGAAATTGGCCGGGCACCGACATTGGCTCCTGTTGGTGCGGGCATGAGAATGCCCGTCCAAAGCAACGCCATACTTGCGCCCGCCAAGCCACCGGTTGTGCCTGCCAACTATTCTTTGTGGCCAGGAAACAAGGAAAGCATTTTCAATGACCAACGGGCCAAATCGGCCGGGGACGTTCTTACAGTAAAAATTGAGATCAATGACCAGGCCACCCTTAACAACAAATCCAAGCGGTCTCGCGAGTCAGATACCGAGAGTCAGTTCGGCATGGACTTTTTTAGCAGCACAACACCGCCTGGCACATCATATAGTACCAGCGGAAAAGGCAGCGGAAATATAGGCTCAACTTCCGGATTTAACGGCAGTGGGGCGATAACCCGTGCCGAAAAAATCAATCTCAGTGTTGCTGCTGTGATTACTCAGGTTCTGCCAAATGGCAATTATTTGATTTCGGGAACCCAGGAGGTGCGGGTCAATTTTGAATTACGGGTTTTGAGTATTGTGGGGATTGTCCGGCCGGAAGATGTTTCCCAGGACAATTCAGTTTCATATGAGAAAATCGCAGAGGCACGCATTTCCTACGGTGGCAGGGGGCGCTTGACAGAAGTCCAGCAACCCGGTTTTGGCCAGCAAATTTGGGATGCGATCAATCCGTTTTGATCGGCTGAGGTGTTATGGGAAAGAAAGGGGAAATATTGTCGGCTGTCGAACCTGAAAAAAGTTCATCAAAGGGGATGTTCGCCGGTGTGGCCATTGCAACGATTGTTGCAGTATCTGCCGGTGCGGGAATCGGGTTTCAGTTTAGTTCAATGGTTCCGCCGCCTGCGCCAAAAGAAAAGCAGGAAAAGAAAACAACATCCAAGCCAATAGCTGAAACCTACATCGATGAGCGAAGTGTAAAATCCCTCCCGGCGATTGTTACCAATCTTGCCGGACCAAAAGGGGCATGGGTGCGGATGGAAGCTTCAATAATTGTCAAGGGGACAGAAGAGGGAATCGAAGTTCTTGCCGCAGAAATAGCTGAGGATACGCTGGCTTATTTGAGAACTCTGACATTGTCCGATCTGGAAGGTGCAAGCGGTCTGGCCTATTTGCGCGGCGACCTTAACGAACGTGCCGTGATCCGTTCCGAAGGCAAAGTCCTTGAATTTGTTATAGGAACGTTAGTCGTAGAATGAGGCAGCTATTTTTAATTTTCTCCTTTATGGTGATCTTTTCCGGCCATGCAGCAGCCCAGTCAGTGGACCTGAACAATGTTATTCCACCCATAGAAGGTTTGGCCACCGGTCGAATTGTTCAAATGGTGGTGTTGCTGACAGTGCTGGCGGTAGCGCCTGGCCTGTTGATCATGGTAACAAGCTTTACGCGGATCATTGTTGCCTTGTCTTTCTTGCGTTCGGGACTTGGACTGCAATCCACGCCGGCCAATTTGATTTTGATTTCCCTGGCATTGTTTATGACCTTTTTTGTCATGGGTCCGACGATGGATAAAGCCTGGCAAACCGGGCTCAAGCCAATGATGGACAATCAGATATCGCAAGAAACCGCCTATAAAAATGTGGTAAAACCTTTTCGCGAATTCATGCTGGAGCATGTGCGAGAAAAAGACCTTGCAATGTTTCAGGGCATCGCAGACCGCAGTTTCGGGACAGAGGAAAAAACCGGTGAGGATCAGGCGCCTGAAGTAAACCTGAGGGTTCTCATACCGGCCTTTATGATTTCAGAACTCCGCAGGGGCTTTGAAATTGGTTTCCTGATCGCATTGCCGTTTTTGGTTATCGACCTGATTGTTGCAACGATAACCATGTCGATGGGCATGATGATGTTGCCACCAACCGTTATTTCACTACCATTCAAAATATTGTTTTTCGTGTTGATTGACGGATGGAACTTGTTGGTAGGCGGGCTGATAAGATCGTTTTTCTGATATTTGAAAATATTAGGAAAAAATTAACAAATCCACGGTAGTTTGAGCTTGTATAGCAAAGCTGGACGCCCTCGTGGATTCCAGCAGGCATGAAGCCGTATTGCTATGTCGGTACAAGTCCGACATGTCCTTCCAAAAACATTGTATAGTAAAGGGACTTGTTCATGGCGAGTATCAACACAAATGTGTCTGCGATGACGGCACTTCAAACTTTGAATCAAACAAACAAAAATCTGGAAACAACGCAAAGTCGTATTTCCACCGGTTTTCGGGTGGCTACAGCGAAAGACAATGCTGCATATTGGTCTATCGCAACCACAATGAAATCTGACAACAAAGCTCTCAGTACGGTTACTGATGCTCTCGGCCTTGGCGCTGCAACCGTTGATGTTGCTTATACAGCCCTTGAGTCCAGCATGGACGTCGTTAGTGAAATCAAATCAAAACTGGTTGCTGCCCGTGAGCCTGGCGTCGACCGTTCTGCCATCCAGGCAGAAGTCACTGAGCTGCAAAACCAGTTGATCAGTATTGCCGATTCTGCTTCATTTTCCGGTGAAAACTGGCTTTCAGTGGATTCAGGTGCTGCTGGTTACAATGCAACCAAATCAGTTGTGGCCTCGTTCACGCGTGATTCAACTGGTGCCATTTCTATTGGTACAATCAGCATTAACACTGCCAACACCCAGCTCTTTGATGCAGATGCCGGCGGAACTGGTATTCTTGATGCTCTCAGCACGACAACAAATGGTGGCGTTTCGTATTCTGTATCAACCCTTGATATTTCAGCTTTGACTGACTCTGCTGTTGATCTGGCTGATCTCGAAGAAGTCATTGCAACTGTGGATACAGCTTTTTCAAGCATGACAGATGCAGCAAGTAACCTTGGTGCGGTTTCCAAACGGATCGATTTGCAGTCTGACTTTATATCGAACCTGATGGATGCAATTGATCGTGGCATCGGCAAACTGGTGGATGCAGATCTGACCAAAGAGTCGACCAATCTGCAAGCATTGCAAACCCAGCAACAATTGGGTGTTCAGGCTTTGAGTATCGCAAACGCATCCAGCCAGAATATCCTTTCACTCTTCCGGTAGTATCTACCTGAAAGTTAGTGTGCGTTGGCTGCGGTGGTTTACCACCGCAGCCATTTTTTTGATGGCAGCAACCTTCACACAAGCCCAAAAGGCGAAAATCCACCTTCAATATCAAAACCGTTGAAGGCGAAAAAATATGAATTGGAATGTGCATGCTGAAAAGCTTTCCAGCAGCATGGCTGCACTTGGTGCAAAACGGATTGCCATCCTGGCATTTGTCGGAACACTGGTCTTTGTGATTGTTGCTGTTTCGAGTGTTTTTCTCACGCGTCCGCAATATGAAGCCCTTTACACCGGCCTTGATCCACAAGACGTAAACAACATCGGGATCGCGTTAAATGAAGCACAAATCCCGTTTGACGTCAGCAAGGACGGCAAAACAGTCAAGGTGGCGTTTGGCAAAACCTCAAAGGCGCGTATGTTGCTGGCGGAAAAGAACCTGCCGCGCAGTGCCAAAGCTGGTTATGAGTTGTTTGATAATTTGGGCTCACTTGGCCTGACGTCTTTCATGCAGGAAATAACGCTGGTTAGAGCACTGGAGGGTGAAATCACCCGGACGGTTCAGCAATTGCGCGGGGTAAAAGCTGCCCGGGTTCATATTGTTATGCCAAAAGGCCGGTCTTTTCGCAGAAAAACCCAAACGCCCACGGCGTCGGTGATCATCCGAACAGATGCCAGCTACAGCTTTTCTTCAGCTGAGTCTATCAGGCATTTGGTGGCTGCTGCGATACCCGGCTTGACTGTAGATGCTGTCACAGTGATGAACACAGATGGTTCCCTGCTGGCATCTGGAAAGAACCGTGACTCGGCAGTGCCGCGCCAGTTGATGAGCCTGGAATTGGGGGTGAGCAATCAGATAAAAGAAAATATACGCACCACGCTCACGCCTTATCTGGGGGCAGAAAACTTCCAAATCTCTGTTGCTGTGCGCCTGGATACGGACAAGCGAAAAACGACACAAACCATTTTTGATCCCGCCTCGAGGGTTGAACGCTCGGTCAGGGAGATCAAGGAAAAGGGATCGGCTGAAAATGCCAATACATCTTCAGCCGTGAGCGTTGACCAGGATATTCCGGAAACCAAAACAGAGGCCGGTCCGTCTCAGAAAAACAGCGAAAACAAGGAGCGAAAAGAAAAACTGATCAATTATGAAGTCAGCTCCAAGACCGTTACGACCGTTGGCATGGGGTATCTCATCAAAAACATTTCAATTGCGGCAGTTATCAATGAAGCGGCATTTAAAAATGGCGCAGGCAAGGCATTGTCAGCAGAGCAAATGAAAGTCCAACGGTTGGAAATCGAACAGCTGGTTTCTTCAGCAGCAGGTTTTGATGTTAGCCGTGGTGACAAATTGAAAGTCACTGCAGTCAAGTTTCGCACCCTTGCCGACCCCCTTCAACCGGTAGCGTCTGCCGGGATCACAGAATATCTGTTTCGTATTCTTCCCAACTTCATTAACGGGCTGGTTTTTCTGGGTGTAACCGGGCTGGTTGTGTTTTTCGGATTGCGGCCGGCAACAAAAGCGTTGTTGCTGGTTGGAGAGCAGGTTGAAAGCAAGCAGTTGGAAAGAGCTCAGACCCCGGTGAGTTTGGACAGGGTGGATGAAGTGCCAAAACTCGGAAACGAAGGGGCCGCAGCTCAGGCCTTAAAGAACCAACAGGCGCCCGTAAACCTGATCGAAGATGTTGTTGGCAACGTTTCGGAAACGCCAGTCAAGCGGCTTGAGCAAATGATCGAGTTTGACGAAGAACAAGCTGCCTCTGTCTTGAAAAACTGGGTGCATGAGGAGTCTGCGGCATGAAAATAGTCCCGGCTTCGGCCTATCTTTCTGAGTTTGACAGTGGGGCATCAATCGAATTTGAAATTTCTGACTTACCCGAAATGCTGGAAACACCTCTTCTGCCGGCCACCTCGGAAAAGAACTTAAATGGAGAGCACGACGAAATTTTCAAAGCAGGGATCAAAGAGGGAAAAAAACTGGCAGAAGCAGGACATGTCTTGCAACTGGAAGAGCAGAAGTCTCAATTGACAGAACAATTCAATCAGGAAATTAGTAATCTGCACGACAACATCGCCCGACAACTGGCCAGCCAGCTGGAGGTCGAAATGGATAACCTCAATACAGAAATTTCCAATCTTGTTGCCGCAACGCTCAGGCCTTTCGTGACAGAAACCATCAACACCAGAATTATCGATGAGTTAAAGGTAGCGATTGTTGATGTTTTGAATGACCCGCAGGCTTGTCAAATCATCGCGTCCGGGCCTGCTGTTATGCTGAACAAACTGGCAAAGTGCCTGGATGAGACCGGTGCTTCCATCCAATACATCGAAACAAATGATCCGGAAATTATGATTGATACCGGTCAGGAAAAAATAGAGTCGCGAATTCAGGTCTGGTCAAAATTGATGAATAGAGAAATCGGATAAGCGATGCTCAACGAAGAAGTAAAACCTGAAATTATAATCATTAAACGCAAACGCAGTGGCGAAGAAAGCCACCACGGTGGTGTGTGGAAAATTGCTTTTGCTGATTTCATGACAGCGATGATGGCATTTTTTCTGGTGATGTGGCTGATCAATGCCTCAAATGAAGAGACCCGTTCACAGGTGGCTAGTTATTTTAATCCGGTCAAACTTGTTGATTCAACAGCGCAACCGCGGGGCCTTGATGAAAAGGAAAATAATGACAAATCGGCCGAGAGCGCGGGTGAGAAAGGCACTGAAGAAAAAGGTGACAAAAGTGCCGGTGACAATACAGAAAACCAAAAAGGTGAAGCCGAGTTATTTCGCTCGCCAATGGAAAGTCTGGATAAAATTGCTGGCGGACCTCCAAAAAGTAAATCGGACCAGGCAGAAGGCTCGAAAAGTGGCACCAATATTGGTGACATGAAGGTTTATAAATACCGTGATCCCTTCGCACCCAAGAACTGGCAGGTTGTGAAGGTTGAAAAACCGGATGTGAAGGCTAAAGCAAAGTTCGCCAAAGAAATAAAAAGGCCCCCGAAACCTGTAATGGTAACTAAAGTTGCATACCAACCTCAAAAGTTGCCAGGTGGAAAAAAAGACAAAATCGAAACGCGTAAATTCGAAAAGGAAAAACTGGGGACAAATCAAAAACCGATGGCCATAAAGCCTGCTCCCCAAAAGGGCCAAAATGCTAAAAAGGCGCCGCCAAAGCAGGAAAAGGTCAAGCGGCTTTCCCGATTAAAATCTGAAATTTTGGCAGTAAATAAGGGAAAGGGGCCACGCGTGGAAGTCGTGCAGACCAAACATGGTATTCTGGTAAGCCTGACCGATGATGCAAAATTTGGCATGTTCAATGTCGCTTCGGCCAAGCCAGCAAAGGAAATGGTTTTGCTCATGGAGCAAGTTGCTAACATTCTTGCATCCAAATCGGGAAAAATAATCATCAGGGGACACACCGATGCCCGCCCGTTCAATTCAAAGGATTATGACAACTGGCGGCTGTCGACGGCCCGTGCCCAGATTGCCCGGTATATGCTGATAAGGGGTGGCATTAAAGAGGACCGTTTTGCACGAATTGAGGGCTACGCTGACCGTAAACTAAAATTTCCGGACAAACCTTACGATGCCCGAAACCGACGAATCGAAATTCTGATTTTGGACAAGGACAAGTGACCAGATTAAAAAGAGCAGCAGTTGTTTTAACAATTTTTTCCATCTGTCTGGTGAGTGCCCGCTCAGTGATTGGTGCGCCTCTTGAACCTTATCAGTATGTATTGGCTTTGCAGCGGCTGCAAGACCAGGTTGTTGCAGGGGACCAGCTTGCTCACAAAGCACAGCAAGAAATGCTACAGTATATGGCAGGTGATTTTTCAAAGGTCCGTATTGTTGATTGGCAAAAGCAAAAAAACGCCGAAGCTTTACTGATTTATTTGTTGAGCGGCGGTAACCCGGTTTTTGTCGGAGAACTTCTCGAAATCAAAAATCCTCCGAAATTGCCAGACGGGGTGATGGCTGGTGCGCTGGCATTTGTAATGGGTGATTTTGGGCGTGCCAAAACCCTTTTGGCCACAGCTAGCACAAAAGAACTGTCAATAAATGCCCGGTCGCAAATTGCGTTGCTAAAGGCGGCCATATATGCCGAAAAAGATTACAAAAAAGCACTGGGGTATCTAGCCGAGGTGCGGTTATGGAAACCTGGCACTTTACTGGAAGAAGCTGCCTTGCGGCGGGCAGTATCTCTGGCGGGTGCCAACGGAGAGATAGAGGGTTTTTTGCGGTGGTCTTCTCAATATGTGCGGCGATTTGAAAAGTCATTTTATTTACCGGACTTTGTCTCCAAATTTTCGTTTTATATGAGCAAGCTGAATTTGGCCGGTCGACCGAAATTCATAAAACCGGTTGTCAAGATTTTAAGTCAGTTAAGCCGGGAACAACAAGCCAGCATTTATTTGACGGTGGCGCGGGCGGCTGTTTTGGATGGAAATAACCAGCAGGCCCAGTTCATGGCCACCCAGGCCCAACTGTTTTTGGAAAAGGGAACCAGCTATTCAGCCCGGGCAAAACTGTATTTTACCGCGTCACAAGTTACCGCTGCCAAACCGGAAAAAATCACCAAATCACTGACTGAAATCGACCGAAGTCTGCTTATCGAACAAGACAAGAAAATCTTTGACACGCTGGTCCTGATGATGGCTGAGGTGCAAAAAGAACCCCAGACAGAAAATATGACGAAAGAGAATTCCGGCGTTCCCCGATTACAGGGAAAGCCTGGGGAAAGGCAAATGGAGCAAGTATCACCTGTTGTGGCGAAAGCCCAAGAACTCATCGCCAGCGCAGTCAAACTTCTGGGAGAAAATTGATAATGAGCCCAATCCCTCAAACTCATCAGCCAATACTCAGGTCAGCCAACCTTGCCCCGCAAACCCAAAGCCGGGTGGAAACGGTTGTTGATGACAATGACGTTGTTGAAAAATTTTCCGGTTTGGTAAAGGCGTTGAATTCCAGGCAGGAGAAAATGCCAGATCAACCTGAAAGTGAAAAAGATAATTCATCGGCCAAGGCAGTTGCACAGCAAGGTGCAGATCTGACGGAGCAGGGTAATGCTGTCAAGCTGGTAACGGTTGCAATTGAACAACAACCACAGCCTGATAAAGTTGATATTGCTGCTATGGCCGATGCTGCAATTCCAGCGGCAACGCCAGTATTGCGGGAAAGCACAGCGAAAAACCAATCGCAGGACCCACAACCAGAAAACCGGACTTTTCCGAACGACAGTGGATTGCAACAGGCTGTGGTGAGCAGCAAACCGGCCTCCAATAATACTGTTGGGCAAAACACCACTGTAGCTGATAAAAATGCCAGTCAAGTCTCTGGCAAAGTTTCTGGCGATGCCCCTGTTGCGAAAACAGTTGCCGAAAATGATGTTGCCAATAACCTGACTGTTGTCGATCCTGTGGCGACCGCTGCTGCAGCCAGCAGTGTTGCTGTTAGCAATCCGGCGGCAGCTATCATAGCGGGGGGCAGTGCCGATAAACCGGTGCCGAGACAGAGGCCTGCCAAACCTGCCAATGCAGATGTATTGATCGCGAAACAGGACAAACCGGTTTCCCAATCTGATGCAGAAACTCAACTGCCGCTCAAAACACTGGCTGAGAGCGGACAAGAGTTGGCAAAAAGGACTGCTGGTACATCGAAAGATTTACCCCAGCAACTGATGCCGAAATCCCAGGTTGAAGTTGTGGCTGTTGCAGACAACAGGGTGGAAAAACACTTTCCTGCCGACACCGTACAACAGGCCTGGCAACAAATTGGAAAAAAACTGGTTCAGGAACTTGCCAGCACAACCAGCAATCAAAATAAAGCAGCACCGCTTGCAACGGGCAATTCTGGTGAAATGTTTACCAGTAGCGCCAAGACCGTAAAACACCTGACCATTCAATTGAAGCCGGAAAACTTGGGAACGGTGGTTGTGAAATTGACGATGGTAAACGGTGGTCTTGAAGTAACCCTGTCGGCTACCGATCGGCATCTGGCGGGCAGGCTACTAAGAAATGCCAACAGTTTGTCCAGCCAATTGAAGTCGGCCGGTTTTTCTTTTGAAAACCTCTCAGTTCAGTTTGCAGATTTGGACTCATCGCAACCGGTGAGAACGGCTGGCAATTTGGCAAATGGTGACGGCAACCAAACCCTCAATGGTCAAAACAATCAGCGCCAGTCACAAGCGCCTGAAACGGCTTTTGGCAATTCAAAAGAACAAAAGTCAGGGCAGAATTCTGATGAGCAAAGCAATTATGAAAAGAATGAAACATTACACCAACCGATGGATATTGATGACCACCCTGATGGCAGTATTTTCATTTAGTCTGCCAGGATCAGCAATTGCTTCGACCGATTTGGTTTGTGAAAAACAGATGACAATCGCTGCTAAAAAGCACGGAGTGCCCCTTGGGATACTTTATGCAATTGGTCTGACTGAAACCGGCAGACGAAATACATTGCACCCTTATGCCTTAAACATAAGCGGCAAATCGGTCTTCCCGAAGTCCAAAGATGAGGCCCTGGAAAAACTTCTTGAAGCGCAAAATCAGGGCAATAAACTGATTGATCTGGGTTGCATGCAAATCAATATTTATTATCATGCGCGCAAATTTGCTTCGGCAGGTGATATGCTTGACCCGCAACAGAATGTTAATTACGCAGCACTGTTTCTAAAAAAGCTATTCAAGCGTGAAGGAACATGGACTCTGGCCGCGGCCCGCTATCATGCCGGGCCAAATAATCTGCCCGCCCAAAAGAGATATGTCTGTATCGTCATCAGAAATCTGGTTGCAAGCGGTTTCGGGCAATGGACTACTAATGCAAAAAATTTTTGTAAGTAGTTGATTTTATTGTAAAAAATTTCCTCCCTAGCTTGGTGTTAGCGCGAATCAATTTAGCGAAACCGAACCATATTTCATATATTTTGAAATATTACAACCCTGCTAAACCTACAGGTGAGGGCGGATTCCATAATGATTCTAATGAACTGATTCGGTACGTTCATTAGCTGGGGAGTTCAAAATATGATTGTGATAGTTGACGAAAGAGAGATGGTCGTTGAGGGATACCAATCCGGTTTTAACCGGGAAGGGATTGCATCGGCAGGTTTTCAACCAGACGAATTTTGTGGTTGGTTCGGTGCTGTTTCCAAAACTGATTTATCAGCAGTGGAAGCATTTTTGATTGGTGACAGTGCGCAACGTGAGGAGATACCACAAATCATCAAATCCAAAACAGGTGCACCAGTGATTGCCATGAGTGAAGGTTTGCGCCTGAACAGCGTGCTTGCCTTGTTTTCTGCAGGTGTTGATGATGTGGTTCGAAAGCCGGTTCATGTGAAAGAAATAATTGCGCGCATTCGGGCAATACTGGGTCGCAAGAGTCTTAACGAGCCAGAACATGAAGCAGGATTGATCAAGATTTTTCCGGATGGCCGGATGCCGCAAGTTAATGGTCAGCCTTTTCCTTTGCCTCGTCGTGAATATCGAATTCTCGAATATTTGGTTTGCAACAAGGGCAAGCGGGTCACAAAATCCCAACTGTTTAATGTTGTTTATGGCCTGTTCGAAGACAACGTTGAAGAGAGCGTTGTGGAAAGTCATGTTTCAAAATTGCGCAAAAAATTGCGGTTGGCACTTGGCTATGATCCGGTGGATTCAAAACGTTATCTTGGATACTGCCTGCATCCAATCTGCCCCGACAAACTCCATTCATAAGCCTAACGCAAGATTAACTTGGAATGATGTGCATTGATTCATTGTTTAGGAGATCAACATGGGTATCGGAAACGTAATGCGTACAGGTGTTTCAGGAATGAGTGCGCAAGGTAACAAACTTTCAGCGGTTGCCGACAATATCGCAAACGCTGATACAATTGGCTACAAGCGGGCCGAGATAGAGTTTTCCTCGCGGATCCCTCAATCAATCACTGGTGAGTATGTTTCTGGTGGGGTTGATTCAAATATCCGCCATGCGATTTCTCAGCAAGGCAGCCTTCAGTTTACAGATTCTGTAACTGATCTGGCGATCCGGGGCAGTGGTTTTTTTGTTGTTGAAGACGGTAGTGGGTCACCATTTCTGACACGGGCCGGCTCGTTTGTGCAGGACTCTGATGGATATCTTGTAAACGCTGGCGGATTTTACCTGATGGGGTTTGATGTCTCAAACGGAGCAGTGCCAGCACCCACTGCAAATGGGTTCGCCGGATTGGATCGCGTTAGAGTGACAGATTCATCGTTGACTGCGCGCGCATCAGATGTGGGTGCGCTTCAGGTCAATCTTGAATCAAATGCAAATACTGTGGCGGCAGCTCAACTGCCCTCAACAAATGGTGTTCTCAGCGAATTCACGTCAAAAACTTCTTTGGTGTCCTATGATAACCTCGGAAACCAGGAACTGGTTGATGTGTATTATTCCAAAACCGCGGCAAATACCTGGGAAGTTGCTGTCTATGCACAGTCAGATGCGGCAGCAAATGGCGGGTTTCCTTATTCCAGTGCGGCGCTGCTGACTGATACCCTGCAATTTGATCCCTCAACCGGTGACTTGACAGGCGGTAGCCCAAGCAATTTGGTTTTCAATATTCCAAACGGTCAGGCATTGACGCTCGATATTTCTAATACCAGTCAGCTTGCGGCCGATTTTACCGTTCTGAACGCACAGGTAAATGGCAATGCCGCATCAGGGTTTGAGCTTTTGGAAATCGATGAAAACGGGACGATGTTCAGTTCCTTTAGTGATTCATCGCGCGTTGAAACTTTTATAATTCCCCTGGCGAGTGTCCCGAGTCCGGACAATCTTCAGGTATTGCCTGGCGACATTTTTCAGTCGGGTAAAGGGTCTGGCGAAGTATTGATGGGGTTTGCAAATTCTGGTGGTCGCGGTTCGATAATTGCCGGAGCAAAAGAACAGTCAACTGTTGATTTGGCGACGGAACTGACTTCGATGATTGAAGCTCAGCGTGGCTATCAGGCCAACTCAAAAGTATTTCAGGCGGGTTCAGAACTTATGGATGTCGTCGTTAATCTGAAACGTTAAACTTCTGGAGTGTAATTCATGATGAATTTGACAGCTGCGCTGAATGCGGCACGCTCATCACTTGCTGCCAAATCTGTACAGACCGCAATAGTGGCCGAAAATATTGGCAATATTGATAATCCCAACTTTGTTCGCCGCCAAACAGAATCCGTCTCAGCCGGCGGATTTGGAGTTGGCAGGGTCTCGGTCACCCGTGCTGACAACAGTACATTGTTACGAGAATTCCTGGGAGTTACATCGCAAACAACAGAAAAACAAGCGATCCTCAATGGTTTGACTTCACTTGAAGCAACCATTGGTGATCCTGCACTGGAAGGCTCGCCTGCGGCTTTGATGGCGAAATTTCAAAATTCGTTGCAGTCATACGCAACGTTGCCCAATGACCCGGTTGTTGCGTCAAATGTTGTGCAGAGCGCCGTAGACCTTGCTGCAAGTTTAAACAGCGCATCTCAAACAATAACCCAAACCCGTGCGCAGGCCGATGCTGATATTGGCCGTTCGGTTGACCGGGTCAATAATCTACTGGAACAATTTCATACGGCAAATCAGGCAATTGTTCGCGGTGTCGGTTCTGCGTCCGAACTGGCTGGTCATCTGGATAGCCGCGATGCGGTTCTGGCAAAGCTTTCAGAAGAAATGGATATTTCAACCGTTACGCGAAGCAATAATGATGTGGCAATTTATGCCAAAGGCGGTGCGGTGCTTTATGAACAAAGGCCGAGGCTGGTTTCGTTTCAGGCAACACCAACATACAGCCCCTCAACGGTTGGCAATCAGGTTTATATTGATGGTGTTCCCGTTACCGGTGATGTGATCACCATGGGCATTGGTTCGGGACGGCTTAAAGGCCTGGTTGCATTGCGCGATGATGTATCACTTACCTATCAAAATCAGATTGATGAGATTGCTCGCGGGCTGATTGAGGCATTTGCTGAACAAGACCAAAGCGCCTCACCCAGCCTTCCTGATGTTCCCGGCATGTTTACCTATCCCGGGGCGCCAGCAATACCGGCTTCCGGGGTTGTGGTAACCGGGATCGCCGGACAAATCACTGTCAGCACAGCGGTTAACCCGGCAACCGGTGGTGATGTAAACCTGATCAGGGATGGTGGCATATCCGGTGCGGCCTACAACTACAACCCTACTGGCAATAGCGGGTTTGCCGACCGGTTGACGCAATTGTTTGAAGGGCTGAATGCGTCACGTTCTTTTGACCCTTCTGCTCAAACTGAAGTCACAACATCTTTGACGAACTTTTCATCCTCGTCGGTTTCCTGGTTTGAAAGCACGCGCGCCCGGGCAGTGGATGATGCTGGATACCAGATGGCACTTTTGGCCAGATCATCTGAATCTTTGTCCCGCGCCACTGGCGTGGACCTTGATACCGAACTGGCCAAAATGATGGAAATTGAGCGATCCTACGAAGCTTCAGCCAGGTTGTTATCGACAATTGACAACATGTTCTCCACCCTTTTGAATTCAGTGTAACACGCCATGCGATCTACTCTAATTCCACAAAATCTGCCATCGACAATATCACCAATATCGGTGCGTTCGATACAGGATAATCTGGCCAAGGCCCAGGTGGAATTATCGTCGGGTCGCTGGAATGATGTTGGTTACAAATTGGCAGAACAGACAGGTTCTGTACTCAATGTCCGCGCTCAAATAAGTCTGATTGATACTTTTGAAAATACAAATTCCATTGTTTCGGCAAGAGCAGATGTAACCCAGAATGCCCTTGCCAATATTGCCAGCGAAACCCAGATATTTTTCGAAGCTGTTATTGCCGGAAGAAATAACCAGGTCTCGTCTGAAGTTGTTGCAAAGACCGCCGCCGACGGATTTGGCGCGGTTATTTCCAGCATTAACTCAACCATCAATGGCGTTTATGTTTTCAGCGGAATAAATTTTGATTCCCCACCGTTGCAAGACTATTTCGGCACGCCGCAACCCGCTTCAAAATCAGCGGTAGATGCAGCTTTTCTGGCTGAATTTGGTTTTGACCAGTCGGACCCTGCTGTGGCTGGCATAACGCCGGCAGCGATGGAAAATTTTATCGACAACGCATTTTCAGATTTGTTTGACCCGACCAACTGGCAAAACGACTGGTCTGATGCAACTGATGAAACTTTGAAAACCAGAATAGCTTTTACGCAGTTTTCGGAAACGTCACAATCGGCAAATGAGTCAGCGATACGCAAGCTTGCAATGGCATATACGATGGTAGCTGATCTGGGCATTGGCAGCTTGAATGATTCAACGCGTGAGAGGATGATGGAAAAAGCAGCAGACCTGACAGGCAGCGTAATTGGTGAGTTGAATGTACTTAGAGGCAAGGTTGGCGTCACTCAGCAAAGGATAGAAGTTGCGACTGACAAATTGGCAATACAGAAAAATGCTTTTGAGCGTTTGGTGGGTGACCAGGAAAACGTTGACCCATATGAAGTTGCAACCAGGATCAGTGTGTTATCCAACCAGCTTGAAGCGTCCTACACACTGACCGCAAGACTGCAACAGCTCAGTCTTGTGAAGTTTATATAACAGAAAAAAGATGATGCAGGTGGCTTGAAAATGTACCAGAATAGATACGAAGAGATAGTTGAAAGCAGCTCCAAAACCGAAAGAGAAAACGAAGGACTGGCGCTCGACCGATCAATTGAAATGATGGAAAAAGCCCAGGAGACCGGAATGGCTTCTCCTGAAGCAATCGAGGCCCAGTTCTTTATCAATCGGTTGTGGATGTTTTTTCTTGAAGACCTGTCGTCGCCAACCAATGCCTTGCCTGAACAAATTAGGGCAGATGTTATTTCGATCGGTATTTGGATCCTTCGCGAAGTTGAGCAGATACGTCAGGGTCAAAGTGCCGATTTTCTTGGTGTCATAGAGGTTTCGCGCGCAATAAGGGAGGGGTTGCGATGAACAAGTCCATTCACATTTCTCTGCGTGCGGGCGAGTCAGTTTATGTCAACGGTGCGATTTTGCGGGTTGACAGAAAAACCTCACTGGAATTTCTTAACGATGTGACTTTTCTGCTTGAAAGTCATTTTCTCAAACAGGCAGATGCGACAACGCCGTTGAGAAAAATGTACCTGCTGATCCAGCGTCTTCTTACGGAACCGGCAGCAGGTTTCGAGGCCCGGCAGTCATTTTACGAAGTCCATACGCATTTGATTGCTGCCTGCGATAACGAAGAACTGAGTGATGGTTTGACCGAGGTTAAAGGCTTTGTCAACAACGGCAGAAATTTTGAAGCGCTCAAAACACTACGGAAGCTGTTCAAGGTTGAGGCTGACTTTTTGGCCAGTCTTGAAGAGCGTGAACCAGTGGCTATGGCTGCTAACCAAAGGAGATAGAAATGCCTGTATCTGGTGTTAACGCTACCCAGCAACCAACCGCTGTTTCGTCAACTGACACGTCATCGAAAACGTTGGACTACGATGCGTTTTTGCAATTGCTGGTGTCGCAAATGAAATATCAGGATCCGACGGAGCCGACAAATAACGCAGAATATATGGGGCAGTTGGCCTCGTTTTCATCGGTTGAGCAGGAGATTCAATCTAATGCAAAGCTGGACAAAATTCTCAACTCTCTGGCGATGAGCCAGGCAACCGGCGCAATTGGAAAAACGATTACTTCAGCAGATGGTTCTGTGTCTGGCGTTGTCACCAGTGTTAAGTTTTTTTCTGACGGTGTAACAGCAACGCTGCAAGACGGCAGCAAAGTTACATTTGGCCCTGGCGTTACGGTGTCCCAGTAATGAACCAGGCCGATGCACTTGACATGGTCCGGGCAGCCATTTGGGTAGTGATAACGGCATCTGGCCCGGCGGTGCTTGCTGCAATGGCAATTGGCCTTTCCATTGCGCTGATTCAGGCACTCACGCAAATCCAGGAAATTACCCTAACGTTCATCCCGAAAATTGTTGTGATCTTTTTGGTGCTTATTGCAACTGCTCCTTTCATTGGTGCGGAAGTGAACAAGTTTACCGACATTGTTTATGGGCGGATTGAACGTGGGTTTAGCTGAGGTGGCAGCACCCTGTGTCAGATAATACTGTTAACGAAAGTCAGCCTGTCAGGTCAGCGCCTAAACGTGAGATAGGTTTTGCCATCGGCATTGTGATCATTTTGATGATCCTCTTTTTGCCGATTCCAACGGCGCTTCTTGACCTGGGTCTGGCTTTGTCGGTGGCCTTGTCTGTACTTATTTTGATGGTGGCTTTGTGGATCGACAAGCCCCTTGATTTTTCGGCGTTTCCAACTGTTTTGCTTATCGTAACAATGTTGCGATTATCCTTGAATGTTGCCTCAACCCGCCTGATTTTGACCAATGGTTCTGAAGGTTACACCGCAGCTGGCCAAGTTATCGGTGGGTTTTCCACATTTGTCATGGGTGGTGATTTTGTCATTGGTCTGATCGTATTTGCCATTCTCATCACGATCAACTTTCTGGTTATAACCAAGGGTGCAACACGCATCGCAGAGGTTGGTGCCCGCTTTGCCCTGGACGGAATACCCGGCAAACAAATGGCGATTGACGCAGATTTGTCAGCCGGGTTGATAGATGACAAGCAGGCACAGGCACGGCGTCGCGAACTGGAAGAGGAAAGTTCTTTTTTCGGGGCAATGGATGGCGCCTCAAAATTTGTTCGCGGTGATGCAATTGCAGGACTTCTGATCACTGCGATTAATATTTTTGGCGGGATCATTATCGGTGTTACGCGCCATGACATGCCGGTGGGACAGGCGGCAGATATTTTTACCAAACTGTCTGTTGGCGACGGGTTGGTGTCGCAAATCCCGGCCCTGATAATCTCGCTTGCAGCAGGTTTGCTGGTATCCAAAGGTGGTAATCGCGGGTCAGCCGAGCAGGTTGTGTTGGGTCAGTTGGGCGGATACCCGCGGGCGTTGTTTGTTGCAGGTGGGCTGATGCTGGCGATGTCGCTGGTGCCGGGATTACCTTTCATACCGTTTTTCCTGTTGTGCGTAATTCTGTCGACCAGTGGTTATGTCATTCGCAATACAACCCTGAAAAAGCAACAGGCAGTCGTTGCCAAAAAGCAGATGGTTGAAAATGAAGAAAAATTGCAGGCACAGAACTCTATTCAGGACTCTTTGGAACTGGCCAGCATAGAACTTAGTCTGGGCAAACAACTGGCGTTGTCATTTTCAACCTCGCGGGACGAGTTAACCAACCGGGTTGCAAAGATGCGAAAGAAATTTGCGGTCAATTTCGGCTTTGTGTTTCCTGAAATCGAACTGTCAGACAGTTTTGATGTTGATGCAAAATCATACCAGATCAAGCTGCACGGGACGATCGCTGCATCAGAGAAACTTAAAATTGGTGAGTTGTTGATTATAACGGGAGAACGGGCGGTGCCCGACATTCCGGGAGAAGAAACTCGCGAACCAGCTTTTGGCATGAAGGCTAGGTGGGTTTCCAAGGTTTTTGAAAGCGAAGCCAAAGCTCTCGGGTTTGACACTGTTGATCCAATGTCAGTTATGCTCACCCATCTGAGCGAGACCATACGAAACAATCTGGCTCAACTACTTTCCTACAAGGACATGCGCAAACTGCTTGACCGTCTTGACCCGGAATACCAGCGCCTCATTGACGAAATCTGTCCAGCCCAGATTACCCATTCTGGTATTCAGGCAGTTTTGAAATTGTTGCTCGCAGAACGAGTTTCTATTCGTAACCTTGAACTGATTTTGGAGGCGATTGCAGAGGTTGCTCCCCATGCCCGCCGGCCAGAGCAAATTGTCGAACATGTCCGCGTCAGAGTTTCCAGGCAAATTTGCGGTGATCTGACCGAGGGTTCAAGTTTGAAAATTTTGCGGTTGGGAAACCGCTGGGATCTTGCTTTCCATGAAAGTATCAAAAGGGATGAGAACAGCCAGTTGGCCCAGTTCGATATTGAACCGCGAATGATTGAGGAATTTTCAAGTGAAGCATCCACTGCCATTCTAGAGCAAATGGACAAAGGGCATCAATTTGTCATTGTCACTGCGCCCGATGCACGCCCATTTGTCAGGATGATCACCGAGCGATTGTTCCCGACCCTGCCTGTGCTTTCACAACTGGAAATAGCGCGCGGTGTGGAAATTGAAACATTGGGTTCAGTTTCGTAATGTTTTTTGGGCCGGAAACAATTCAGTGGACGTTTCTTTTTTTCTGCCGGATCGGTTCATGTCTGATGGTTATTCCCGGGTTTTCCACTCAACGGATCCCGGGCAAAATACGGTTGTTTATTGCCATAGCCGTGACCCTTGCGCTTACTCCCATATTACTTTCCATGGTGGAGGGCAGGGTGCCTGAAACGAGTCCGGCTGGAATGATAAAGGAGATTTTTGCTGAGGTGTTCAAGGGTATTACCATCGGCCTCATGGGGCAAATGTTTATGCTCTCGCTGCAGTTTGCCGCCTCTTCGGTTGCTCTTTTTATCGGCATGGGAACAATGCCGGGAACGCCAATTGAAGGGTCAGAACCTGTACCGGCCCTGGTTTCGCTATTTACACTTACAGCAACCGCACTGGTTTTTTTGATGGACCTGCACCTTGAACTAATTCGCGCATTGCTGGCATCATATGACGTCTCTGTGGTTGGGGAAATGCCGTTGGCGCGAATGCAACTGGATGAAATTGTCAGCAAACTTTCAACCGCAGTATTTTTGTCGATGCAGGTCAGTGCACCGTTTTTGATCTATGGAGTTATTGCCAACCTGGCGATCGGTTTGACAAACAAGTTGACCCCGCAGATACCCATCTACTTCATATCATTGCCGTTTCTATTGTTTGGCGGTTTGTTCCTGCTGTTTTTTGTTTCAGGCGAAATGTTGCAGGTATTCATGCGCGGCTTTGCAGATTGGCTCCAAAATGGCTGACAGAAAACGCTTGAAACGCTTACAGCGGATGGTTGATCTGCAAAAAAAAATCAAACAGTTGCATGAGTGGAAGTTGGCCGAATTGCAATATCAACAGACCAAGGCCGAAAAGGATAGCGCGATGTTAACGGAAGCGCTTGACCAACCTGGATCCAGTGGCGAAAGACTGCTTGAGATGATTGGTCAGCAGCTGAAGAAGGTCAATGAAAAAGAACACCGGATTAAGACTGTTAAAACTCAACGTCATAATCTGAAAAAAGAGCAGCACCGTCAGCTCAGGTTTGTCGAACAGCTTGAGCAAACTGCAATGGGCGGGTATCGGCGCGAAGAATCAAAGCGCGAATTGTCGGAAATCATTGATATTGCTCTACTGAATAAATCCCGATGAAGTGTCCGGCAAGTTTCCGGCAAGGTCCCTGTGGGATATTTTGTTACCTAACAAAAAAGGTTCGCCCCAATGTCCATTTCGCCGCCTTCTGATATTGTTTTGGATGTCGTTAATGCTGCCAAACCAGCCAAACGTGCTGTTGCCACCGAACGCCTTACTCAACTGGCGCAAGGTGTGAGGGCCGATGCGGTTTCGTTTTCAAAAACTCTGGAGGCTACAGCTACGGAGGCTACAGCTACGGAGGTTACAGCAGCGCGCTCAGAACCGGCAAAGTCGTTCCTGGAAGCAGAGAAAAGAATTTCGGAATTCAACAATGACCTGCTGGTCACGACACGTCGAATTTCGGAGAGCAGTCCCGATACCCCATTAAAGCTGGCACATAAAAAACTGGAAAGTGTTTTCTTGCAGGGGATGATTAATTCGATGTTGTCCTCGCAGGAGGACAAACTTTTTGGCAAGGGAATTGAAGGGGGTTATTGGAAATCATTTATGGCTGAAGCGATTGCGAACCAGGTTGTAAAGGGCAAAGGTCTGGGAATTGCAGAAAGTTTTGGCAGCAAGCAAGGTGCCCAATTGCCACCAACAGCAAGCCTCCAGCCTGCCACAGATACGGGCGTTGATTACAGGCACTTTTTCCAGAAAATTTTCATGGAAGAGTTGAAAGCGCCAGCCAACTCATAAGTGATGAAAATCTTGAAAAGGTAAGTGATGGAAAATCAGGGACAAGCCGCACAAATTTCCTCTTCAACCAAAGGGTTGAGGGAAGTCATGAAACGCCTGGGGGCGTTAATCGATGAAGAAACGATTGCCTTGCAGGCCAACAAGCTTGAAGAACTGGAATATTTCAGCGAACAGAAAAACCGCATTTTGTTTGAATTTAACCGGGCGATGATTGCAGCAGGCAATGTCTCTGGAATACCAGGGCTTTTTAAAGATGTTGAAAGGCTTCGTTCACGGTTGGCCAAAAACAAGACGATGCTTAAACAGCAATTGGCCGCAGTTAAAGAATTTTCCGGGTTTTTGGAAGGTGAAGCCCGTCGGCACGAAACGGATGGTACTTATTCCCAATCCATTTGCCGGTTTGGAAATGGCGGATGATAAAAATTGTATTCACCGGCTTGTGGATTTCTCTTGCCACGCTTGGCTCTCTCTATGGTGTGGTTATTTGGCAAGGTGGGAAAAACGCTGTTGCCCAACCGCAAAAGTTTTTCGGTGGATTGGACTATGTCAAAACAGATACTATAAGTGTGCCGATTATTTCCAAAGGCGAGATCGCTGGTTATGTCCTGGCCAGATTTGTTTATCTGGCAGATGGTAGAAAGCTGAAACTTTTGTCGGTTCCCGCAGACCTGATTTTGGCTGATGAGGCCTTCAGGATCATTTATGCGGGGTCTTTACGGGACTTCAGACGTATTGAGAGATATGACCTTGCGGCGCTTACAAAGAAAATGCGGGAAAGCGCCAACAAGCGTTTTGAAACAAATCTGATTGAAGATATTTTGATCGACTCAATCAATTATATTCCAAAAAGCGAAGTAAGGTTCAGGGGGCCGCCGGAGAAATGAGTGTTTTAGTCAGCGTTGCAACATTCGTGGAAACTTATTCAACCGGGGTTATTGCGGCGACTATTTCGGCCGGTTTTGCCGGTTATATGGTGATCCAGGGGCAAGTCGCGACAGAGCTCCCGAATATTGTGGTGCGTCACAGCCCGGTTGTGTCGCCATTGAAAGGCAGGTTGCCTGGCCGGATTGCCCCCAAACAATGGTCACCTGAAGAATTGCAACTCATCGGGGTGGATCAGATTATTACCGGCAGCCTTCCAGAGAGAGAAAAAAAATCCTCCAGCCGGGCGGCCAAGCAGGATATGAAAAAATTCTCTCCCAGTCAGGCCGATGGCACAGAGGGCCGCTATGTCTTGAGGGTCGCGACCCAGGAAATTGCCCTGGTGGAGGGAAGGGGTAAACTCTGGAGTGTCAAACCGGGTGGATTGTTGCCAGGTTCCGGGCGTATTTTAAAAATAGAGCAACGGGATGACAAATGGGTTGTAGTTACCACCCATGGCGAAATCAATTAAGGTTACGGGTCAAAAACCGATATTTTCATCATTACCGGATCGCGCGGCCGCAGGGTTATGCCGGGCTGGAAGCGTAAAGGTTCGGTATCACAGCGTGCCAAATCAAATGACCGGGCAATTTCAGCAAGTATGAGTGCGCCCTCATCCAGAGCAAAATTCATGCCGATACAAGAGCGCGGCCCAAGGCCAAATGGAAAATAAGCGTGTTTGGCAAGTTTGCGTTTGTTCTCTGATGTCCAGCGTTCTGGTGAAAAGGTTTGGGGTTTTTCAAAAAAGCGCGGGTCATGATGGACAACTGCCGGGCACATCATGATTTGCGTTCCTTTTGAAATTGTATAGCCATCGATATGGATATCTTCCAGCGCCTCGCGACCAATACCCCAGGCAGGGGGATACAAGCGCATGGACTCCATAAAAACCTGCATGGTGTAGTCTGTGTCACGCTCGCAGGCGCTGGCCTCAAACTGGCTGGCTTCGTGCCGCATACCATCCCAGATTGGTTTGTCCGATGCTGCTGCAACGCAGGCATAAACCAGCGACAAAGCAGTAGTTTCATGTCCGGCAATAATCAGGGTTGTCAGTTCATCCTTGATTTGCCGGTTTGAAAGCGGTTGCCCGTCGCGACCTTTGGCCTGTCTGAGTCGGGTGAGAAGATTTGTTTCGCCATCGTTGGTGGTTTTCGTTTGTTCGAGAATGTCATCGACAACGCGGGAAATCTTGCCGACGGCTTTCCATGCTTTCAGGGAACCGGGTGTGGGGAATTTGAGCGGCAGGCGCAAGCGGGCTGAAAACAGTTTGGAAAACAACTCGGTAAACTGGTCAAGGGCATCTGTAAGGATGACTGAATTGTGTGACAAGTCGTGATTGAAGAATGCTCTTGAAGCGATGTCTGCTGTGATGGTGGACATCTCTTTACCGAGATCAACGATGTCTCCGTCCTGCCAAGTCTGGAGGTGGCGGTGGGTGCATTCCAGCACGATTTTTCGATAGTCCCGTATCCGCGATTTGATGAATTCCGGCTGCATGATCCGCCGGTTGTGTTGCCACTCCTCACCCTCTGCCAGCAACAATCCGTTGCCGAACACGCCGCGCAGTTCCTGATAGTCTTTCGCCTTGCATGTGGATTTTCCGTGTTGGACCAAAATCTCGCCAATCAGCGCGGGGTGATTAAGTAACACACAGGGAATTCCAAAAAGGGAAAATTTTGAGATGTCTCCGTATTGGGCTGCAGTCTCTCTAAGAAAGTTAAGCGGATCTTCGATGAACGCCCAATAACATCCCACAACAGGTATGCCGACAGGGCCAGGGATTTGGGTTTTGTCGTTCAAGTTGCTTACTTTCCGCCCCGGAAATGATGCATTTTTGAAACGGCCTGGTGCGTTTCACATCTGCAAATGTTAATACAATTGCCAGTAATTTGTCTACCGTTTCAATTCGCTTTTCCAATTGTTTTGCTGGTAAATCCAGCCGTTAACAAAGCCAATCCTGTCGGTCAGGGTGTTCTGCTTCGCGCAAGCCAGAATATATATCTGTGAAAATGTGACCGAGTTGAAACTCGCAATTCTCCTCTTTCGGTCATACCTAGCCGGGCTGTCTTTGCATAGGGCAGCCCGGATTTTTTGGAAGAAAACGATATGTTTCGCACAAGGTTGATTTTGTATTTCTTTCACTTGTAGCGCTGAATTGATCCAAACATAACCGTGCTGCATATGGGCCAGGTTCCTTTTCGAAGTAATCTGGCCCTTTTGTTTGCATGGTTCGCGCAAGCTTTGATAACTATCAATGATCTGTGCACTGTCCATTCTTTCCAAATCTTGTGTGTGGTGCATTAGAGCCGGGTTTTCATGTTAAGTGAAACCCGGCTTGTGAGCGTTAAGTCATTATTTGGAAGGTGCAATGGCAACAGTTCTGGTTATCGATGACGACCTCGTTTTATGCGAATTGTACAACGCCTATTTCAGTATAGAGGGCCTTTCTGACTGGCACGCGCTTGGGGAATCAGACATTGAAAATGCCTTGAAGGTGATCAGGTTGAATGTCCCGGAATTGATTTTCTTGGACAACAGATTACCGCCGTTTCAGGACTTTCGCGAACCTCTGGAAAAATTGATTGCATGTGGTTATGAGGGTCCGATTGTGGTGCAATCGGCATGTACCGATGATGACGTTTTTGACTTGGCTATCGAGTTGGGAGCAGCAAAGGTATGGGAAAAGTGGAGACTTTCCAGTGGTGACCTGGCTGAAATTGTAACGCAGCTTCCAAAACACTTCCAATCGCAGGTTAAAGTCGGCGTGGTGAGTTGAAACCCTTCTTTTTATTTGCCTAAAATTGTTTTCGGCAGTGATGTGATTGCACGGGTCGTTGAACCGGTTCCGTTAACCAATATGTAATGCCTTCACGCTAGTTTTGATGGTACGGCAGCTTGAAACCTGATGGATTCAATGGCATGAAGCCCCGCTGCCGGGTCGGTCAAAACCCGACATGAAAACCCCAAAAATTCAGATCAAGCGGCATTGCGCCGGTTTGCGGTTCGAAATTCGGGCTGCAACTTCCTGGCACCATGACGTCAAAAAATATGAAACCGAAATCCCTGTTTTGGCGCTGCAAGGCTTGTTCGAAACATGGGAAAAATGAACCGTGCGATGTTGCCTTACGCAGAAGTGCATATAAGCGACAGCAAAATAATGGAAGGGAAAAAGAGATGATGCTTATGGGCTTCAACGGTTTTATAGCCATGCTTGTCATCGTTTTTGGCGTGATCAATCTTTTGATTTACCTGAAATTAAAACAAAACATCGAGCGCTTGAATGAACGCTCTGGCATGATTTTTAATCTTTTTCTCGAACACTACGCAGATAGTGCGCCGGGAAACGACAACATGGAAAAAATAAACCAGCACACAGATAAGGTACCAAAGGTTTAATGGTATTATAGAATACAAGTCTGGTTTTGAACCTTTGGGATGCCATGGCCTCTCCACCTTTAAAGATACTTTAGCTGTCCCACGCGCACTTTTAGGGTAAAAGTGTTACCCATGTATCTGGTTAGGATCCGAAAGTGACTGGCTGGGGCGGCAGGATTCGAACCTGCGCTCTTCGGCATCAAAAGCCGCTGCTTTACCAGCTAAGCTACGCCCCAAGGCAGCGTGCAGGAATACCCTGCAAGCGCCGCGCACAATAGCGTCTGATTCTACATTCGGCAATGGCTGATTTGGTGTTTTTTTAGCCTTTTTACACCCCTTGAAAATTGCCAAAGTCGGTTATATGTTTTTGCCATAAAACCCGGCCTGAGTTGTTGGTGTTTCAAGGTTGGTCGCCACAGTCGGAGTGTAGCGCAGCCTGGTAGCGCACCTGCTTCGGGAGCAGGGGGTCGTGAGTTCAAATCTCGCCACTCCGACCACCTTCTTTGAGATTTTACCCACTGTTTCCGGGATTATTGGGGTGCGTTGTCCAGTTGGCGTAGTTGGGATCTATTTTCTGTCCAGTTCGCGGGTCAACGCCTGATGTCATCGGTTCAAGGGTAATACAACCTTCAACCGGGCAAACATTGACACACAGGTTACAGCCAACACATTCTTCATCAATAACCTCAAAGCGCCGCTCACCATTCACTTCCAGAGTGATGGCCTGATGGGAAGTATCCTCGCAAGCGATATGGCAGCGCCCGCATTTGATACACTGGTCCTGATCAATCACCGCCTTGGTGATGAAATTGAGGTTGAGACGCTCCCAGTTGACCACATTAGGCACCGCCATGCCGATAAAATCATCCAGGTTTTGATAGCCTTTTTCATCCATCCAGCGTGACAGGCCATCGATCATTTCTTCAACGATTTTAAAACCATAGGTCATGGCTGCGGTGCACACCTGCACATTGCCCGCCCCAAGAGCCATAAACTCAGCCGCATCGCGCCAGGTTTCAATGCCGCCAATGGCAGAAATCGGTAGATTGGCAGTTTGTTGATCGCGGGCGATCTCGGCCACCATGTTAAGAGCGATGGGTTTGACCGCCGGGCCGCAATAACCGCCATGGCTGCCCTTGCCATCGGTGTGTGGGTCGGGTGCCATGGCATCAAGGTCAACGGCGATAATTGAGTTGATGGTATTGATCAGCGAAACCGCATCTGCGCCATTCTCGTGCGCGGCTCGCGCCGGTTGGCGTATGTCAGTAATATTTGGTGTCAGCTTGACAATGACTGGTTTGTCATAATTTTCCTTGCACCACTTGGCCACCATGCCCACATACTCCGGCACCTGACCTACAGCAGAACCCATGCCGCGTTCTGACATGCCATGCGGGCAGCCGAAGTTCAGCTCAATGCCGTCTGCGCCAGTTTCAGCCACCAGCGGCAAAATCTTCTGCCAGGCCTCTTCTTCGCAGGGCACCATAATTGAGACAATTATTGCCCGGTCCGGCCAGTTCTTTTTGACCTGGGTAATTTCCTCCAGATTGACCTCAAGAGCCCGGTCGGTAATCAGTTCAATATTATTAAGCCCCATCAGGCGGCGGTTGTCGCCGTGCCATGCGCCATAGCGCGGCCCGTTGACATTGACCACCGGCGGCCCGGCTTCACCAAGGGTTTTCCAGACCACGCCACCCCAACCCGCCTCAAAGGCGCGCTCAACATTATAGGCTTTGTCAGTGGGAGGAGCTGAAGCAAGCCAGAACGGGTTGGGTGACGAGATACCGATAAAGTTTGAACGAAGGTCGGCCATGTGGTTATTCTCCTTTACCGGCAAGAAAGTCATTGATTGCATCTGCTGCAACATTGCCGTCATCAACCGCTGAAACCGTCAGGTTTTCTCCACCAATGATACAATCACCACCCGCCCAGACATTGGTAAGGGACGTTTTGCGATTGTTATCAACTTCAATACGGCGTCCGGCCATTTTCAGGTCGCTGTCTGTGAAAGGTGAGGGGTCGAGAACCTGTCCGATTGCGGCAAAAACCTGATCGGCCGGAAGTGTAAAAGTTTCCCCGGTGCCGCTAAGTTTTCCATCTGCCAGGTGAGTACGTTCGAACTCTACTGCAGTTACTTTGCCGTTGTCGCTGGTGATTGCTGTCGGCATGGCCCAATGGGTGATTGTAACCCCGTTGTTCAGCGCCAGCTCACATTCAAAATCGCTGGCCCCCATTTGCTCAGGGCCGCGTCGGTAAACCATGGCCACATCGCGTGCACCAAGGCGCTTGATCTGAACTGCAATGTCAATGGCGGTCATGCCGCCGCCAATCACCACAACCTGCTGTCCGACCAGCAATGCTGCCAGATCATCGGCCTGTCGCAACTCGGCAATATAGTCGACTGCGTCCTGCACGCCATCAAGATCATCACCGGCAATACCAAGGCTGTTGGTTGCATCCAGCCCCAGGCCAACGAACACTGCGTCAAAGTCGGCGCTCAATTGTTCAAGCCTGATATCTCGGCCCAGCTTCTTGCCGTGTTCAATTTCGATGCCACCAATCGACAGCACAAACTCAACTTCGCTTTGAGCAAAGTTATCGGTTGTTTTGTATGCGGCCAGCCCGAACTCGTTCAGACCGCCCGGCTTTTCTCTGGTTTCAAAAATCGTTACTGAATGACCGTTTGCAGCAAGGCGGTGGGCGCAGGCAAGACCGGCAGGTCCGGCACCAATGACCGCAACCTGCTTGCCACTTTCTTCAGCCCGTTCAAATGTAACCGCGCCTGATTGCATGGCGTGGTCGGTGGCATAACGTTGCAATTGGCCGATTTTGACCGGCAGGTTACCCTGTGCCACATGTACACAAACTTCCTCACACAAGGTTTCGGTTGGACACACCCTTGCGCACATCCCCCCAAGAATATTGCTGGTAAAAATTGTTTCGGCAGCACCATCGGGCTGGCCTGTGGAAATCTGGCGAATAAAAAGCGCGATGTCGATGGACGTCGGGCAGGCGTCCATGCAAGGAGCATCATGGCAGAAATAACAGCGGTCAGCTTCCACATGGGCTTTGTTTTTGCTGAGAGGGGGGTGCAGGTCACGAAAGTTTTCCACATACTGATCGGCATCCAAACGCCCGGCAACGACCCCTGATGTTGAAACGTCTGCCATATTGCGTCCTCCAAAAGCGCTGATACTTGCTATTCTTTTTTGTTTATGGTTGAGTATGTCAGGAAATTGACCGTTTGGTCAATAAATTTTATAGACAGTTTATGATTACGATTGACCGGGGTGACGTAATTGGTCAGAGTTCAAAAATTAAAAACAGGGAGATCAATAATGAAACGAATTGGAAAGCTAGACCGACGCACCTTTGTACAACTGGCAGCCGTTGCGGCCGGGGTAACAGCATTGCCGACATCGGCATTTGCAGCCAAAATCAAGGTAGCAGGTATTTACACCCAGCCCATTCAACAGAAATGGGATGCACGCCTGCATTTGGCACTGGATGCAGCGCAAAAAGCTGGCGCGGTGGAATATAAATATTCTGAAAAAGTTGCCAATACCGACTATGTGCGCGTGCTGCGCGAATATTGCGAATCCGGTGTGCAGCTGATTGTTGGTGAAGCCTTCGGGATTTCCAAGGAAGCCCGCAAAGTTGCCGATGATTACCCCAAAGTGGCTTTCCTGATGGGCGACCCGTTCAGGCCCCATGGCAAAAACTTTGCTGTATTTGACAATTACATTCACGAGCCCTGTTATCTGATGGGCATGATTGCCGGTTCGATGACCAAGTCCAACAAACTCGGCATGGTCGGTGGCTATCCAATTGGCGAAGTGAACCGTTTGTTCCATGCCTTTATGAACGGTGCCTTGTCCATCAATGACAAATGCCAGTTCAAGGTCAATTTCATCGGCTCATGGTATGATCCACCCAAAGCAAAAGAAGCAGCCTTTGCCCAGGTTGAAACCGGTGTTGATATCCTTTATGCCGAGCGCGCCGGTGTGGTTGATGCCGCCCGTGAAAAAGGCATCTTGGCCTTTGGCAATGTCAATGACATGAACAAGGAAGAAAACGGCACCGATGTTGTTGTGACTTCAGCCTTGTGGCACATGGAAAACGCCATTAATTATGCAATCGAACAAGTAGCCGCTGGAACATTCAAGGCTGAAGATTACAAGGAATGGACCATGATGGCCAAGGGCGGTGCTACTCTTGCGCCTTATTATGAGTTCGAAGATAAAATTTCCCCGGAAATCAAGGCCAAGGTCAAAGCCCTGTCAGCAGACATCATTGCTGGCAAATTTGTCGTCAAGATCACCGACGAACAACCCAAGTCGACGTTTTAGGATTTTCTTTTCCCTCCCCCGTTGGGGGGAGGGATCAGAATTTATAAAACATCATGGCAGACCTGCACATCAAGGGCGTGACCAAACGCTTTGGCTCGCTCACCGCCAATGACAATGTATCTCTGCGTGTCGCGGGCGGTGAAGTTGTGGCATTGCTGGGCGAAAATGGTGCCGGCAAAACCACCCTGATGAACATTTTGTTCGGCCACTATGTTGCCGATGAAGGTTCGGTTGAAATTGATGGCAATACCCTGCCACCCGGCTCGACCGATGCCGCCATCAAGGCAGGGGTTGGTATGGTCCACCAGCATTTTACCCTGGCTGAAAATCTCAGTGTGCTCGATAACATCATGCTGGGGACTGAAAGCCTTTTTGCGCTGACATCGAAAGTTGGTGCGGCACGCAAAAAACTCAGGCGTTTGGCGACAGAATACAATCTGGAAGTCGACCCCGACGCACTGGTCGGTGCTTTGTCGGTGGGCGAGCGCCAACGGGTGGAAATCCTGAAAGTTCTTTATCGCGGCGCAAAAATTCTCATTCTCGATGAGCCGACCGCAGTATTGACCCCGGCTGAAACCGATCAGCTTTTTATCAATCTGAAAAACATGGTCGCCAAAGGCATGTCGATTATTTTCATTTCTCACAAGCTGCATGAAATTCTTGCCATCAGCGACCGGGTGACGGTTTTGCGTCATGGCGCGGTTGTTGGCGAAGTGGAAACCAAAAACGCCGACCGGGCCATGCTGGCCGAAATGATGGTCGGTCGAAAGGTTACCCGACCCAAGGCAGAAACCATGCAACCTGGTGCCACGGTTGTTGAATTGCAAAACATTACCGTCAACGCCAGCAAAGGCATGCCAGCGTTGCTCGACAACGCCTCACTGACTGTCAGGAGAAATGAAATCGTTGCTATTGCCGGGGTTGCCGGAAACGGTCAGAGGGAGCTGGCCGAATTGCTAAGTGGTGTGCGTCCGCCCGACAGCGGCTCAATTCTGGTCGAAGGGCAAACCGTTACAAAACATAACCCGCGTCAGTTTCTGCAAATGGGTTTTGGTCGCATTCCAGAAGATCGCCACCACACCGGAACGGTGGGTGAAATGAGTGTCTGGGAAAACCTGATTTCAGAAAAATTGCGCCAAAGCCCTTTGTGGCGTTATGGCTGGATTATTGATTTTGCTGCCTGCCGGGCTAAAGCAGGTGAGTTGATGAAACAATTTGATATTCGCTGCAACGGTATGGAAATGCAGGCCCGCCTGTTGTCGGGCGGTAACATGCAAAAGCTCATATTGGCTCGCACCCTGACCGCTGACCCAAAGTTTATTCTCGCCAACCAGCCAGTGCGCGGGCTGGACGAGGGGGCTATTGCCTTTGTCCATGAACAACTGCTCAAGGCGCGTACGGACGGTGCGGGAATTTTACTGATTTCAGAAGACCTTGATGAGATTTTTTCCATCGCTGACCAGGTGGCAGTGATTTACCACGGTGCCATCAGTCCGTTATTAAATGTACGTGAAACCAATATCGGCCAAATCGGTGCGATGATGGGTGGTGACATGCAGGCGGTCGCATAAATGCAACTGGAGCCGCGCGAAAATATTTCAACCCTGCGGATAATCACCGCGCCGGTTCTGGCCATATTGGCAGCCTTTATCATTTGTTCCGGCCTCATCATGTGGACTGGCGAGCCGGTCCTTGAAGCCTATGGCTACCTGTTCAAGGGTGGCTTTGGATCCCGCTTTGCCATTTCCGAAACCCTTAACCGGGCCACGCCGCTGATCTTCACCGGTCTTGCCGCAGCTGTGGCTTTTCGGGCCAAGTTCTGGAATATCGGGGCAGAAGGCCAACTCTATTTCGGCGCACTGGCGGCAACCATATTGGGGGCAGGGGCCATATCAATGCCATCGGTCCTGATGATCCCGTTTCTGTTTCTGGCCGGCGCCATTGCCGGTGGTTTGGCCCTGCTCGGCCCGGTATTTTTGAAAACCACGCTGAAAGTTGATGAGGTTGTCACAACTCTGCTGCTCAACTTTGTCATTTTGCTATTTGTCAATTACCTGCTTGAAGGTCCGCTCAGAGACCCGATGTCGCTGGGTTGGCCGCAAGCTGCCCCGATCATAGATGAGGGTGTTCTGCCAGCCCTTTTGCCCCGTACCCGTCTGCACATCGGTTTTCTTGTGGCGATTTCGGCAGCGGTAATGATCTGGGGTCTGATGCGCTACACCATTTGGGGGTATGAAATTCGCGCCGTCGGAGCCAATGCTACTGCCGCGCGCTTTGCCGGTATCAGCATTAACCGCACGGTCATATTGGTGGCGATGTTGTCAGGCGGTTTGGCAGGCATGGCAGGCATCACCGAAACCGCCGGGACCAAAGGCTATCTGACTCTCGATCTGTCACCCGGATTTGGTTATTCCGGCATCGCAGTTGCCATGCTGGCCAATCTCCATCCGATCGGAGTCATAATCTCGGCAATATTTCTGGCCGGGATTTATGTCGGCTCTGATTCCATGAGCCGGGCAGTAGACATCCCTACTTACATTGCCGATGTCATGGTTGCGATCAGCGTTCTTAGTGTATTGGTGTCGTTGATGTTTGTGCAATATCGAGTGAGGTGGAAATAATGGATTGGATTGAATTATTCGTTTCCGCGGGTTTCTGGGCCGCCATGTTGCGCATTGCCGCTCCATTGATATTTGGCACCATTGGTGAGTTGATTTGCGAACGGGCAGGGGTTTTAAACCTGGGCATCGAAGGCATTATGACCATGGGTGCCATGACCGGGTGGATGTGGGTTTTTCAGGGCGGAAGCCTGTGGGGCGGCGTCATGTTTGCAGCATCGGTCGGTGCGATATTTGGCCTGCTGCACGCCATCTTTGTTGTCCATCTGGGCTTGTCCCAACACGTTTCTGGCATCGGCATAACCCTTCTGGCCTCGTCTCTCAGCTATTTTATTTTCCGCATGATGCTGCCCGACAGCACTACGCCACCTAAAATAGTTCCGTTTCAACCGGTCAAAATTCCCTGGCTTTCAGATCTGCCGTTTTTTGGTCAGGCATTTTTTTCTCACACGCCGCTGACATATCTGGCTCTGGCCATCATTCCCGTTGCTATTTACATGATTTACCGCACCCCGGTCGGGCGTGCTGTGCGCATGGCCGGTGAAAATCCAGTGGCTCTGGAAGCACAAGGTATCGATGTTTTGTTAATTCGTACCGGCGCCGTTATGGTTGGTAGCGCCCTGATGGCCATCGGCGGGGCTTACCTGACCATTTCAGCTTTTGATGCATTTTTCTTTGGCATGATCAATGGCCGCGGCTGGATATGTATCGCGCTGGTGATCTTTGCTTCATGGAAGCCGGGTCGGGCGCTGTTCGGGGCCTTGCTGTTTGCCGGGCTTGATGCCTTTCAGGTTCGCGCCCAGCAACTTGCCGGGGGCGCCATCCCCTATCAGTTCTTCCTGATGCTGCCCTATCTGCTTTCCATCGGTGCAATGATTGTCATTTCCAAATCCATGCGCTATCCAAAAGCATTGCTGGTACCGTTCCGGCGTGGTGACAGGATTTAACAATGTTTGATCTGCTGATTAAAAATGCTCGTCTTGCTGAAGGCCTGATGGATATAGGTATCAAGGATGGCAAAATTAAAAGCCTGCGTCGTAACCTTGATCAACAGGCGACACTGGAGATTGATGCAGAGGAAAATTTCGTAACACCGCCCTTTGTTGACCCGCACTTTCATCTTGATTCAACCCTGTCTTATGGCCAGCCAAGGGTAAATGAGTCCGGCACCTTGCTGGAAGGCATCGCGCTATGGGGTGAACTGAAACCAACCCAGTCGGTGGAAATTTTTCGCGACCGGGCGCTGGAGTTTTGCCAATGGTCGGTGGCCCGTGGCACGCTGGCCCTGCGCAGTCATGTGGATATCACTGATGATCGTTTGCTGGCGGTCGAAGCGTTGCTGGATGTGCGCGAAAAAATGAAACCTTATATGGATATCCAACTGGTGGCTTTTCCGCAGGATGGCTTTTTGCGTTCGCCAAAATCAAAAGAAAACCTGTTGCGCGCGCTGGATATGGGCGTTGATGTGGTCGGCGGTATCCCGCATTTTGAGCGCACCATGTCAGAGGGTGGAAATTCGGTCCGGCAGTTGTGTGAAATTGCCGCCGACAAGGACCTGCTTGTCGACATGCATTGCGATGAAAGCGATGACCCGCTGTCTCGCCATATTGAGGCGCTTAGCGCCGAAACGGTGCGCCTTGG
>UOEC01000058.1_pt1 | contig 42732 bp, 46 predicted proteins | sample 1988601 | NCBI WGS metagenome assembly UOEC01 (sample SAMEA4712195, study PRJEB27164) | hydrothermal vent metagenome | biome: marine basaltic hydrothermal vent biome; feature: marine hydrothermal vent; material: mineral | place: Pacific Ocean | collected 2011-06-14/2011-07-23 | depth 1719 m
TGTTCCTTCGGCTTGGGTGTCGCTTTCTGTATCACTGGCATTTTCGCCGATCACTGCAATTGGGGTATTGACCAGAACGCCCTCAGTGCCTTCAGCAATCAGGATTTTGGCCAGTACACCTTCGTCAATGGCCTCAATTTCCATGGTGGCCTTGTCGGTTTCGATTTCGGCAATCACATCACCGGAAGAAACCTCATCGCCCTCTTTCATCAACCACTTGGCCAATTTGCCCTCTTCCATGGTCGGTGACAGGGCCGGCATTAAAACATTTACAGCCATGATTAAGCTCCTGCCTCCAGATAAATGTCCGTCCACAATTCGGATGCGTCAGGCTCGGGATTGGCCTGTGCAAAGTCTGCCGCTTCTGAAACGATTTTGCGAATTTCTGCATCGGTTGCCTTTAATTCAGCTTCCGTTGCGATGTTTTCTTCCAGAATGCGCGCTTTGGCCTGTTCAATCGGATCGTGCTCCTGGCGCATCTTTTTGACTTCTTCCTTGCTGCGATATTTGGCTGGGTCAGACATCGAGTGGCCCCGGTAGCGATAGGTCATCATCTCAATGATAAAGGGGCCCTTGCCGGACCGACAATGATCAAAGGCACGCTCAGCTGCCTCTTTGACTGCCCGGACATCCATGCCATCAGCCTGCATGCCGGGAATGCCGTAGACAGAACCGCGATTGTACAGTTCTTCCGATTTTGCTGCCGAGCGTTTGACCGCTGTACCCATGGCATAGCCGTTGTTTTCGATGACAAAAATCACCGGCAGTTTCCACAACGCTGCCATGTTGAAGCTCTCATAAACCTGGCCCTGATTTGCCGCCCCTTCGCCAAAGAAGGTCACTGAAACAGCGCCATTGTCCTGATATTTGTTGGCAAAGGCCAACCCGGCCCCGAGCGGCACTTGGGCGCCGACGATGCCATGACCGCCATAAAAATGTTTTTCCCGGCTGAACATATGCATGGAACCGCCCTTGCCTTTGGAATAGCCCCCTGCCCGGCCGGTCAGTTCAGCCATCACACCCTTGGGGTCCATATCACAGGCCAGCATGTGACCGTGATCGCGGTAAGAGGTAATCATTTGATCGCCGTCGCGCTTAGCCATCTGAATGCCGGTGACAACCGCTTCCTGGCCGATATACAGGTGACAAAAGCCGCCGATTTTCCCCATACCGTAAAGCTGTCCGGCTTTTTCTTCAAAGCGGCGGATCAGCAGCATGTGGTAATAGGCCTTGAGTTCTTCTTCCTTGTTGAAGGTTGGCGATTTGGCTTTGGCCGCCTTTTTTGCTGCCGCTTTGGCCATATGGGCCTCCCTGATATTCAAAAATGCTTTGCTTCTTCTGGCCGCATCATATCAGGTTTTGGTAAAAATAAAAGCGTTGTAACTATTTGAAAAATAATAAGATTTATTGAATTAACTTGATAATGGTTATTTTTCTGATTTTAGCAATTTATTGTGGGCGCTTTTTATTCGCCAAGCTATGAAAAAACTCAATGCCACCAAAACCACCATAAAAATCACACCATTTCCCTCGGTGCCAAGTTCTTCAAAGGATTTGCCGCCTACCCACATTCTGCGCCACAGGATGAGGCCAATTATGGCGCTAATTATGGCTGCGCAGGCCAACAGCCCCCTGTATAAAAGTTTATAGAACAGCTTGGTCATTGGCGATTACCACCACTTGTCAGGTCTGGCGTTAAAGCTTGCGTCCTGCTCCATCACATGAGCGGTACGGAACAAGGTTTCTTCATCAAAGGGTTTGCCGATCAGTTGCAGGCCAAGGGGTAACCCCTCGCTCGACAATCCCGCTGGAATCGCGATGCCGGGCAAACCGGCCATGTTTACCGTCACTGTAAAAATGTCATTGAGGTACATCTCAACCGGGTCCGTGATGTCACCGGGCGCAAAGGCAGCGTTTGGGGTGGCCGGGGTAAGCATTACATCGACGCCTTTAAAAGCTTCGTCAAAGTCACCTTTGATCAGTGTGCGGACCTTTTGGGCCTTGCTGTAATAGGCATCGTAATACCCGGCTGACAACACATAAGTGCCCATCATAATCCGGCGTTGCACTTCGTCGCCAAAACCTTCTGCGCGGGTTTTGCTGTACATGTCATCAATATCATCACCCATAACCCGCAGGCCATAGCGGACACCATCATAGCGGGCCAGATTTGAAGAAGCCTCGGCAGGTGCAACGATGTAATAAGCCGGAAGTGCATATTTGGTGTGGGGCAGTGACACATCAACGATTTGTGCACCGCGGGCCTTAAGCCATTCTATGCCGGTCTGCCACAAGGCTTCCATTTCTTCAGGCATATTATCGAGCCGGTATTCTTTGGGGATGCCAACCCGCAGGCCCTTGATGTCGCCGGTCAGGGCCTTTTCGTAATCGGGGACCTCGGCATTAACCGAAGTTGTATCCATTGGGTCATGGCTGGCCATTGATTTCAGCATGATGGCGGCATCGCGGACATCGCGGGTAATGGGGCCAGCCTGATCAAGGGATGAGGCAAAGGCTATAACGCCCCAGCGTGATACCCGGCCATAGGTTGGTTTAATGCCAACGGTGCCGGTGAACGCTGCGGGCTGGCGAATGGAGCCGCCGGTATCTGTGGCTGTTGCGCCAGCGCAAATATGGGCGCTGACAGCAGAAGCAGAGCCCCCTGACGAACCGCCGGGAACCAGCGCCGTGTTGGAGCCTGAGCGCCGCCAGGGATTGATGACATTGCCGTAGTAAGAGGTTTCGTTTGATGAGCCCATGGCAAATTCATCCATGTTGAGTTTGCCGAGCATCACCGCGCCATCATCAAAAAGGTTTTGAGTGACGGTGGAATTGTAGACCGGCTTGAAACCATCAAGAACGTGGCTGCAGGCCTGGGTGTGGACACCTTTGGTGGCAAACAAATCCTTGATGCCAAGGGGCACGCCTTCCAGCGCCCTGATTTGACCATTGGCCTCACCCTTTGCCAGCCGTTCATCCGATGCCTGGGCCATTTCCAGGGCCTGTTCCGGGGTTTCCTTGACATAGGCATTCAAACCGCGCGCTGCCTCAACAGCTGCAATGTAAGCCTGAGTCAACTCAAGGGCAGAAAAATTCTTTGCCTTGAGGCCGTCGCGGATTTCTGAAATTTTAAGGGAAGTAAGGTCGGTCACGGATTTTCAGCCTATTCAATAACTTTGGGAACCAGGAAAAACTGATCTTCACTGGCAGGTGCGTTGGCTATGATATCTTTTGCCCGACCGCCGCGGTCGACCACATCTTCGCGTTTTTTCATTTCCATGTGCACTGCCGAGGTCATTGGTTCGACGCCTTCTGTGTCAACTTCCTGAAGCATTTCGATCCATTTTAAGATGGAATTCAGTTCGCCTTCCAGCCGGGGCAAATCTTCTTCCTCCACCTTGATGCGCGACAGGTTGGCTATTTTGCGCACGGTATTTTGGTCTACAGACATTTGACAACTCTAACATTTCAGGAAAACTTTGAAGTTAGATAGCATCAAGGCTGGATGCCTTCAATATAAATGGTTGCCCATATAAATGGTTGCCATTTTGTGGTGGTCATTTAAGAGGGAAATTATGAGCAATCCTCTTTACCTTGAACTGGAAGACCTGGAAGTTGAATCCGGTCAGCGTTTGCTCGGCCTTGATCTGGGATCAAAAACCATCGGCATTGCCCTGTCAGATACTTTGCAGCATGTGGCGACACCACTGGAAACCCTCAGGCGCAAAAAGTTTACTGCTGATGCAAAGCATTTGCTGGCGCTGGCTGAGCGCTTTGATATAGCGGCTTTTGTTATTGGCCTGCCGCTTAATATGGATGGCAGTGAAGGTCCGCGCATTCAATCAACCAATGCCTTCGTGCGCAATATGGCAGGTAAAACCGACATCCCGTTTATCAGTTGGGATGAACGCATGTCGAGTGTGGCGGTGGAGCGGGTTTTGCTTGATGCTGATTCGAGTCGGGCGGCAAGAGCGCGGGTGATCGATAAAATGGCTGCCGGGTACATTTTACAAGGGGCGCTTGATCGCCTTTCAGTCATCAGGGCGCAAAGACATTGATCGCCGTTTTTGAAAGCATCCTGCCGATTTTCGCCATTGTGGTGCTGGGCTTTGCCTTGCGCAAAAGCGATTTTGTGCCGGCTGAACACTGGCGGGTGGTTGAAGAGTTGTGCTTCTGGATTTTTTTCCCGGCCATTTTGGCGCTGACCATGATCAACGCCGATTTATCGTCTGTTGAACTGGGCGCGTTCACTCTCACATTATCAGCGGTTCTGGCTACCGTGGGTTTGCTGACCCTGTCGTATTGGCCGGTTCTGAAAAGAACACTCGGCACCAGCAAGCCGCAATATTCAACGATCTACCAAACCACAACCCGCTGGCACGGCTTTATTGCCCTGGCAATTGTGCTGAAGTTGTTTGGTGATGACGGCGCGGCGCTGGTTGCGGTGTATTTCGTGATTTCGGTGCCGGTGCTGCAAATCAGTAATATTCTGGTTCTGGTGGCATTTTCAAAAAACGCCCGAAAAGGTTCGCGGATTGATTTTCGCCAGATTGGCAAAACTATTATTATCAATCCGATCATCTGGGGGGTGTTGGGTGGCTTTGCTGTTAATCTGTCCGGGGTGACGGTTTGGGATCCGGTAATGACCGGACTTGACCTGCTGGGTCGGGCAGCTCTTGGTACGTCCCTGCTGGCGCTGGGGGCGGGCCTGAGCCTCAAGGCAGCATTGCGACCGTCAAAAGAGCTTTTGATTGGCGTGGTGGGCAAATTACTGATTACACCGCTTGTGGCGGTCGGCTGGGCATTGGTCTTTGGGGTGAGCGGGATGGCCTTGTCGGTGTTGCTGGTGGGTGCCAGTGTGCCAACAGCGATGAATGGCTATTTGCTGGCCAAAAAAATGGGTGGTGACGCTGATCTTTATGCCGCAACTTCGACAGTTCAGACGGTGGTTTCGTTTTTTACCATTCCGTTGATTTTGTGGCTGGCGCAAAATTGGGCCGGAGCTTTGTGAGAGAATCTGTTCTTGCCACTTGCGGTGTGGGCAAAAGCAAACTATAGAAGCATTTTTAATGGCTGACGTTAAAAACAAATCTTCAAACACATCAGGGCAAATCTTATCTGGCCGACATTTGTTGGCTATTGAGGATATTTCTGTCGCCGAAATCACCGCTCTTCTCGATCTGGCAGAAAGCTATGTGGAACTCAACCGGGCGGTGGAGAAAAAACAGTCGCTGTTGCGCGGCCGCACTCATATAAATTTGTTTTTTGAATCCTCGACCCGCACCCAGAGTTCTTTCGAACTGGCCGGTAAGCGGCTAAGCGCTGATGTGATGAACATGTCAGTTAAGGGTTCTTCGGTTTCCAAGGGTGAAACCCTGCTGGATACGGCAATGACCCTGAATGCCATGCAGCCTGATATTCTGGTGGTTCGCCACCATGCTTCGGGTGCGGCTGAGTTGCTGGCCCAGAAAGTTTCAGGCGCGGTGATCAATGCCGGGGACGGCCAGCATGAACACCCGACACAGGCTTTGCTCGATGCCCTGACCATTCGCCGCGAGTTGAAAAAACTTGAAGGGCTGGTGGTGGCGATTTGCGGTGATATCAAACATTCGCGTGTTGCCCGCTCCAATATCAATTTGCTGCTTAAAATGGGCGCTGAGGTGCGCTTGATCGCCCCCCTCACCTTGTTGCCTGCTGATATTGAACGCCTTGGTGTGAAAGTGTTTACATCACTGGAAGAAGGTATTGCGGGGGTTGATGTCGTGATGATGCTGCGTTTGCAGATCGAGCGTATGGACGGGGCTTTTGTTCCTTCGGCTCGCGAGTTTTATCATTTCTACGGACTGAACCAGAAAAAGCTCGATCTGGCCAAACCCGGTGCCATGGTGATGCATCCCGGCCCGATGAATCGCGGCGTGGAGATCGACTCAACCATTGCCGATGGTGTGCAGTCTTTTATTCAGATGCAGGTGGAAATGGGTGTTGCGGTGCGTATGGCGGTGCTTGATGCTCTGGCTCGTAATTTACCTGGTGGTGGGGTTCAAGCGTGATGGTTATTGCCAACAGCGACAAAACCCGGCGGGCTTATGTTAACGCCCAACTGGTCGATCCGGCCAATGGCCTTGAGGAAAAAGGCGGCGTATTGATTGAAGATGGCCGCATTGTTGCCATTGGCAAAGACGTCACCGCCAGCAATGTGGGTTCTGCCCACACCACGAACGACTGCAAAGGCCTTACCCTGTTTCCGGGACTGGTTGACATGTGTGTTTATACCGGGGAACCGGGAACCGAATACCGTGAAACGCTGGCCAGTGCGTCAAAAGCGGCGGCGGCTGGTGGTGTGACCACAATGATTGTTATGCCCAATACGGATCCGGTTATTGATGATGCAGCGATCGTGGATTTCATCTCGCGCCGGGCGCGTGATACTGCAACGGTTCGCGTTGCGCCCATGGCGGCGATCACCAGGGGCCTTGAGGGCAAGGCGATGACCGAGTTTGGCCTGTTGCGCGAGGCCGGTGCTGTTGCCGTTACCGATGGTCTCAAAGGGGTTGAGAATGCTGCGATTTTGCGGCGGGCCATGTCTTATGCCCACACTTTTGGTATTCTGATTGTTCAGCATGTGGAAGAGGCCAGCCTTGCTGGTGGGGTGATGAATGAGGGTGAAAACGCCACCCGCCTTGGTTTGCCGGGCATTCCGGTGCAAGCTGAAACCATCATGCTTGAGCGTGATTTGCGTTTGGTTGAGCTTACCGGCGCGCGATATCACGCCAGTCAGATTTCCTGCCGGGCATCGCTTGATGTCATGCGCCGGGCAAAGGATAACGGTTTGCCGGTTTCCTGCGGGGTGTCGATCAACCATCTGACCCTGAATGAAAACGACATCGGGGCTTACCGGACCTTTTTCAAACTTTCCCCGCCCCTGCGCAGTGAAGAAGACCGGGCTGCGCTGGTGGAAGGTGTTGCTGACGGCATCATTGATATCATTGTTTCCGGCCACAATCCGCAAAGCGCCGATACCAAACGCCTGCCCTTTGCCGAGGCAGCTTCCGGGGCTATTGGTCTGGAAACCATGTTTGCTGCGGCCATGGGGCTGGTGCAGAACGGTGATATTTCCATGTCGCGGCTGATTGAGGTGTTGTCGGCCAACCCGGCAAAGTTGCTGAACCTTGAGTCCGGCACGCTTGCACCGGGTCGCCCGGCCGATTTTGTTATCGCTGATCCGGGTAAACCCTGGCTGGTGGAAGATGACAAGCTGCGCTCCCTGTCCAAGAACTCGCCCTTTGAGCATCGGTCGCTGGAAGGACAAATAATGCAAACAATTGTTGCCGGGCGGCAGGTCTTTGCTTACGGTCAGTGATATGGCGATCAGCGATATGGATTTTACAATTTTAGCATTTCTGGCCCTTGGCTATTTTTTTGGCTCCGTCCCTTTCGGCTTGCTGCTGACCAAAGCTGCCGGTAAGGGCGATATTCGCGCCATCGGCTCAAACAGCATTGGCGCAACCAATGTTTTGCGCACCGGCTCAAAGAAGCTGGCTTTTGCCACTTTACTGGCCGATGTCCTTAAAGGCGCGGTGCCGGTGCTGATTGCGTTGTATATGGCTGACCAGATACATGCCATGGCTGCTGGTTTTGGTGCCTTTATCGGACATATTTTCCCGGTCTGGCTGAAATTTAAAGGCGGCAAGGGAGTTGCCACTTATCTTGGTGTGTTGTTTGGTATTTTTTGGCCGACGGCGCTGGTTTTTGCTGTTACCTGGCTGACCACGGCTTACCTGAAAAAAATATCTTCGCTGGCGGCGCTGGTTGCCTGTGTATGTGTTGCCATTGCCGGGTATTTTCTTTCCGGTCTGGCGATGTTTGTTTTCCTTGGTGTTTTGGCGGCAATCATTTTCTGGGCCCATCGCGAAAACATTTCGCGCCTTATGGCTGGCACTGAATCGAAAATCAGTTTCAGCAAATCCAAATGACCGGTGAATTACTCAGCTTTCAGCAACGCCGCGACTGGTTGCGCTTGATCAAGAGCGAGAATGTTGGCCCGGTTACATTCCTGAAACTGATAAACCGCTATGGTGGCGCCACCGAGGCTTTGGCAGCCTTGCCGGAACTTTCGCGCCGAGGTGGGCTAAAGCGCCCGATTAAAATCTGCCCGGCTGAAGCTGCCGAGCAAGACCTCGAAGCGGCTGAAAACATCGGTGCGAGGTTTATTGCCTATGGCGAAGCTGACTACCCTGCCCTGTTGCGGCAAACCGACGGTGCACCACCGCTGATTTGTGCCAGAGGCAGGTTTGACCTGCTCAATGAACCCTCTATCGCCTTGGTGGGTTCGCGCAACGCGTCTGCCGTTGGTCGCAAATTTGCCCGCACTTTGGCTGGTGCCTTTGGCAAAGCCGGTTTTGTTACGGTTTCGGGGCTGGCGCGCGGTATCGATACCAGCGTGCATGAAGCCAGTCTGGAAACCGGCACGATTGCGGTGGTTGCCGGTGGTATTGATATTATCTACCCGCCGGAAAATGACACTTTACACGGAGAGATTTTTGAAAAAGGTATTGTGGTCAGTGAAATGGTGCCCGGTGTTCGCCCGCAGGCCCGGCACTTTCCCCGCCGCAACCGATTGATTTCCGGTATCACGCTGGGAACCGTGGTGGTTGAGGCTGCGATGCGTTCAGGCTCCCTGATTACTGCCCGACTGGCTGGCGAACAAAACCGCGAGGTCTTTGCTGTTCCCGGCTCACCGCTCGACCCGCGGGCTGGCGGCACCAACAAATTGATCCGGGACGGCGCGGTGCTGGTGACAAAGGCCGATGACGTGATTGAGGTCATCAGGGATTTAAGCGACCGCCAAACAGAACATGGCGACTTTTTCGCCAGTCAAAGCAGCGATTTCACCGAATTTGAAAATGAAGACCTGCCCGATTTGTCCGTTCACGAACAGATTGTTTCACTGCTCAGCCCAACCCCGACCCATATTGACGACCTTGTTCGTGAATCCGGTGCAGGCATTGGCGATGTGCACATAGTTCTGCTTGAGCTGGAATTAGCCGGACGACTGGAGCGGCATACGGGGCACCGGGTTTCACTGGTTTGAACCAGTGTGTGCAATTTGGCTATTGATTTTCTTTGCGAAGTGCCGATTTATAACGGATATGTAATTGGCTCAGGGATTCCGGATAATGAATATTCATCAAGATGTGCTTTCAACCATCGGTAACACGCCGCTGCTCAAGTTGAAAAAGGCATCAGAGCTTACCGGGTGCACGATTTTGGGCAAGTGTGAGTTTCTCAATCCCGGACAATCGGTGAAAGATCGCCCGGCGCTTAGCATTATCACCCAGGCAATGGACAAGGGTTTGATTTCGGCCGGTGGCACGGTGGTTGAGGGTACGGCAGGAAACACCGGTATTGGCATGACGGTGGTTGCCAATGCGCTGGGATTGAAGTCGGTGATTGTTATTCCCGATACCCAGTCGCAGGAAAAGAAAGATGCCCTGCGATTGCTGGGGGCAAATTTGATTGAAGTTCCGGCCAAGCCCTATCGCAACCAAAACAATTTCATCCACTACTCCGAGCGTTTGGCGGCAAGACTTTCCAGCGAACTTGAAGGTGGTGCGATTTGGGCCAACCAGTTTGACAATGTTGCCAACCGGGAAGCTCATATTAAAACCACAGCGCAGGAAATCTGGCAGCAGACCGATGGCAAAGTGGACGGGTTTATTTGCGCTGTTGGTTCCGGCGGGACGCTGGGTGGTGTCAGCCTTGCCCTTAAGGAGCTTAACTCTGACATTCAAATCGGCATTGCCGACCCGCACGGCGCGGGGCTTTATTCTTATTACACCATTGGCGAGATCGCCATGGAGGGTTCATCGATTGCCGAGGGCATTGGTCAGGTGCGGATTACCAAAAACCTTGAAGATATTGTTGTTGATCACGCCTGGCGGATCAGCGATGCCACGGGCATTGAGGTGGTGTTTGACCTGTTGCAGGAAGAGGGCCTGTGTCTGGGCCTGTCATCAGGCATCAATGTTGCCGGGGCGATGGAACTGGCCCGGAAAATGGGTCCCGGGCATACCATCGTCACCATACTTGCAGATTACGGCAATCGCTATCAGTCCAAGCTGTACAATCCTGAATTTCTGGCTGAAAAAGAATTGCCGATTCCGCAGTGGCTGGTGAAAGAAAACCAGCAACAAATGCCCGACATGTTTGTTGAAGTTGAGGAAAGCTGAATGACCGAACCACTGTTCAAACAAGATGCCTATCTCAAGGAAACATCAGCGACAGTAGTTGAGGTCAATGACCGTGGCGGTATCGTTCTCGACCGGTCGATTTTCTATCCGACCGGCGGTGGTCAACCCGGCGACAAGGGCACCATGTCGTTCAATGGCAATGTGATTGAGATTGCGACAACGGTGAACGGGTCAGACAAAATCCAGATTATTCATGTGCCTGCCAGTCAGGATGTCATGCCAGAGGTTGGCGATGAGGTGCAACTGACTCTGGACTGGGAGACCCGCTATAAACACATGCGGGTTCATACCATGATGCACCTGATGTGCTCGCTGGTGCCCTTCCCGGTTACTGGTGGTCAGGTTGGAGCCGATGGCGGGCGGCTTGATTTTGATGTGAATGATCCGTCAAAGCTCGACAAGGAGCAAATCACTGCGGCACTCAACAAGATCGTTGAGGAAAACCATGCAACTGCCGATCGCTGGATCAGTGATGAGGAAATGGAAGCCAATCCGCAACTGGTCCGCACCATGTCGGTCAAGCCGCCCATGGGCCTGGGCAAGGTGCGCCTGCTGGCCATTGGCGAAGATGGCGTGGTGGATCTGCAACCTTGTGGCGGCACCCACGTGAAATCCACTGGCGAAATTGGTCCGGTTGTGGTTAGCAAAATTCAGAACAAGGGAAAACAGAATCGGCGTATTCGGGTCGATCTGATTTAGCCCCTCTAAAGGGAGGAAAATTTATGGGAAGTCCGATTGTTTCGACAGACTGGTTGCACGAACATCTCGAAGCGCCTGATATCGTGATTATTCATGCCATGTTGGCATTTGAGAAAACACTGGATGAGTTAAAGACTGAGTATCTCGAAACCCGAATTCCAGGTGCCCTGCCCTTTGATATTGATGAAATTGCCGATCAGAGCGCGCCGCTGGCCCATACCATGCCATCGGCGGTACAGTTTTCATCGCAAATGCGCAAAATGGGGGTGGGTGATGGCCAGCGTATTGTGGTTTATGATACTTCGGGCAATTTTTGTGCTTCGCGCGTCTGGTGGATGTTTCGCACCTTTGGCATTGAAGATGTTGTGGTGCTTGATGGCGGTTTGCCAAAATGGATGGCGGAGGAAAAACCGATGGCCAGTGGTGAGCCGCGGCCTTTCAGGGACCGGCATTTCACCGCCCGGGTTCAGTCAATGAATGTGCGTGACATGGATGATGTGCGCCAGGCACTTGCCAACGGCGATGATCAAGTGGTTGATGCCCGTTCGCCCGACCGGTTTACCGGCAAGGAAAAGGAAACTCGGGAAGGAATACGCTCAGGCCGGATGCCGGGCGCGCTGAATGTCTATTACAAGGATTTGCTGCACGAGGATCAGACGATGAAATCTGCTGATGAAATGCGAAAGATTTTTGAAGCGGCAGGTGTTGATCTCAAAAAACCGATTATCACGTCGTGCGGTTCAGGGGTTACGGCTGCAATATTGTCATTGGGTTTTGAAATTGCCGGATATCGCGGGGCAGCGGTTTATGACGGATCATGGACCGAATGGGGTGGTTGTAAAGACAACGAAGTGATTACCGGACCTGTGACGTGACCCGGAAGGTTGAAACCACTGTTACCTTTCTGAAAATGGATACCGCGCCGCGCGAGCATGTCCAGCCGCCATCCAATCTTAAGGTTGCCCTGATGAAACTGGAAGACCCGCCAGTTTCCTACTATCGCTATTTGTACAACACTGTCGGGGAAAACTACGACTGGATTGATCGCAAAGTCATGAACGATGAAGAACTGAACGATCAAATCAATGTTGAGGGTGTGGATATCTATGCCGCTTATGTCGGCGGCGTCCCGGCTGGTTATTTCGAGCTGGATGCTCGCAAAAAAGATCAGGTCTGGCTGGCCTATTTTGGCATTACCCCGCAATTCATCGGCACCGGGCTTGGCAAATGGTTGTTATGCGAGGCCATTGCTGTTGCCTGGCTGCAGGAGCCCGAAAGCGTTCATGTAGAAACCTGTACGCTGGACCATCCGCGCGCTTTGCCGCTTTACCAGCGAATGGGCTTTGTGGCCTATGAGCGGAAAGAAAAGATGATGGAAATTAGCGGCGACTAACCTTTGCGCCAAATGCCGACGGCGATCGGTTTGGCCCGCCCCTTTGCCAAAACCGTTGTCTTTTCGCCAAACCCTTTTGTATTTGCCTTTTCAAGGGTGTCGACATCGCAGACGATTTCTGATGCTCTGGCGGATGAGCACAGGCGGGCTGCAACATTTACACTGTCGCCAATAATTGTGTAGTCGGTGCGGTCTCCGGTGCCAAGCAAACCGGCAACCACGGGGCCGGAAAAAATGCCGATACCGACTTGCAGGGGTAATTCAGAAGCCTGAAGTTTTTTCTGAATTTCAATAGCGGCTAAAACAGCGCTCTGAAAACGGTTTTCACCTTCAAAGCGGGCCAGAACGGCATCGCCAACAAATTTGTCAACATCGCCACCCTGGCGTTCTATTTCCTTGACCTGAACATCCATCATCTGGTTCAGCACATTGACGATATTTTCCGGCTTGCGCCCCTCACAGTAGGAAGTAAACTGCCGAATATCTGAATAGAGAATGGTCATTTCCACCTGCCGACTGACCGGCTGATTGTCTGTGCTGGCCTGGCGCATGGCGTCAACAGCGCCGCGCGAAAGCAATCGCTCCAACCTTTTTCTCATGCCAATGATAGCAGATGTCCGGTCGGTAATTGCTTTCTGGGCGTGATTGACCACAGGTACAAACAACAAGACCAGCGCACCAAGCAACGCCAGCAGCGTCGAAACCACAGGTACAGTCATGTCATGCAACAACGACTGATATTCGCCCTGCGCCGGTTCATACAGTTCAAAAACCGCCGCAAGCCGGTTGTCTTTCATATAAGGGACATAGAGTTCAAAAACAGTTGAGCCGTCCCTGTCGACATGGCGCACCACAGAAGCGTGCTGGGATTCAATCACTTTTAGAAGCGCTTTGCCATTTTCATACTGACCAGTCTGGCCTGCGACATGGGAAAAAAGCACCTGGCGATTCAGGTCGTAAACTTTTAGCCCGATCAGGCGATATTCTTTCTGTTCGGCAGCAAAAGTTTGTTCCAGCTCAAGCAGGTCACTTTCTGTCAGTTTTTTGCCAGCAAGAAATTTTTGCCAGATTACAGGCGATTTCCCTGCAACATCGGTTGCAATGTTATCGGCAATTTTTGTTGCCCGTTCCAGATAAATGTTTTCGCTGGCCTGCTGTACCACAACCCCGACAAGCACCACAGATACACCGAGCAGCAAAACCAGTGCCGGAAGCAGGCGGTAAAAAAACTTGTGGGCCAGCGGGTAAGGATTTTCCAATTCGCTGGCTTGATTTGGAGATAGCAATGTTTGCCCCTGTTTCAGTAGAAAACGCCAACATAAGCTTTAATTGATCACACACGTCAATACAAACACCAGTGTGCAATTGCAGTTTCTTTTCAGGTTGGCAAAAAACAACCGGCGCTTTTTGGCGTCGGCTGTTTCTTTTGCTGTTCCGGTCAGGCCACCTGTTCGAATTCCCGCAAGATTTTGTCGGTTTTAGCCTCCTCGATTTTATTGGTCAGACGTTCAGTTTCGTGTTTGTCGCGCAGGGCTTTGGTTAGTGAGACTGTTGAGCCGGTCAGGAAAATTGTTCCCATGGACAAATAGCCCTTGATCCAAAAGTCAGCGGGCAATACCCAGATGCCGCCAATCAGCATGATGAATGCGGCACCAAATGACACAAAGGAATAGGTGTTCCAGGCTTCTGATTGTTTGTTCATTTTACTTATCCTTTCGTATGGTTATTTTGATTTCTTGGTAGGTTTGCGCAAGCGGTCGAGAATGTCGTCTGCCCGCACTTTCAAGGGTTTGCCAAACCCGGCTTCATCCAGTCGCTCGACAATGGCTTTGCCTGAGAGTTCTTCATTCAGGCTTGCGTACTGCGCCAGCGCTTCTTCGGTTTCGGTGCGGTTGAGTATCCTTTCAAGCATGTTTTGGGCATCCTCCACCGAGTGCTGACCGCTGTTGAGGCTTTTCAACGTACCAACCCGGGATTTGCGCGCGTAGTCTGTGTGACGGGCAACCACAAGGCCCTGGCGAAGTTCAACCAGTCTGCGGTTGGTACGTTCAACAAGGGCGCGGAGGCGTTCGATTTCGGTTTCCATGTCATTTATGGCTGTCTGTTTCAGGAACAGTTCATTCTCGTTGTCGGCAATGGCCTGGGCAGCCTGGCTTGCCAGTTCATCGCGCCCGGCTTCCAGCGCCTGACGAGCGCGATTTTCCAAATCTTCCGTTGAAGTCTTTAAGGCTTGCTTTGACCGCTTAAGAGATTTGACCTGGGCCATCATGCCAGCCAGGGTTCGTTTGGATATTTCATGGCGGGCAGCGATGTCACGGATTTTTTGCTCCAGTAGTAATACTGCATTGGCGTCAATCAGTTGCTCCCTGCCCTGTGCCGTCACGCCGCGCATCAGGGTTGTTATAGTTTCAAACATCTGGTTTTCTCCCTTTTGAACTGAGGTTAAGTGTGGTATGAACATTGTTCACAAATATGATATAAGTAGCAATGAACAAAGTTCAAGGATAAGTTTTGAACTTTGTTTACCGCAGAAGGAAAAGCAATGTCTGACGGCAGGAAACAACCAGCAAGAGAGGCTTTGCGGCCGAAAATCATTTCAGCAGCACTACGTTTGCTGGAAAACGACGGGTTTTCCGGTTTACAAGCAAGGCGGCTAGCTCAACAGGTCGGTTGCTCAGTGGGTACTATTTACAATTTGTTTGGTTCTATGGACGAATTGATTCTTGCAACCAACTCGGTCACCCTTAAAGAAATGCGCCAGCACCTTTCTCAGGCTGATAACAATTGGACGGGCAGTGATACAGATGCCTATGGCCGGTTAATGGCTCTTGCCTCTGCTTATTTCCAGTTTTATCAGGACCATGAAAAGCGCTGGGCGGCGGTGTTTGAGTTTCAGCGCGATGATGATGAACATATGCCGGGTTGGTATCTGGAAGAAATCGGATTATTGATGGCACAAATTGAAAATATTATTGCTCACCTCTCGGGCGCCGGCTTGCCTGAGCAACGAGCTCGAATCGCCCGGGCGTTATGGGCCGCCACTCATGGTATTGTTACTTTGTCCTTTAGCGGGCGGCTTGGGCCGGTGCGCCGGGAAACGGTGCTTGAGGATGTAGATATTGTTGTAAAAGCTGTGGTTGATGGTTTGCGGTAGGCAGAAACAAAAAATCCCGCCCGTCATTAGACGGGCGGGTTAGTCTTGCACGGGTTCGGGACGGCGATAAGAACCCTCGCAAGTCTAATTCTGTGGTCTGAAGATGAATCCCCTCATCTCGCTGAAATCAATGAGGCGTAGTGTTCTGCGCCGCGCTGACAAGAGCAATCTGAAGCCCGACAAGGGCGATACATTGGCGCAAAGTGGGCAAAAATGCGATGGTTACAGGGCATTGTCGGGGCGGACTGATTCTTTAGCGATTTATCAATCTGGAGTAGTAGAATGAGTTGGACTACATTTAATCTGGAGACGTCAGATCACGTTGCCCATTTGAAATTTAACAGGCCAGAGAAACTCAACAGCTTTGTCCCTGCCCTGTGGAGCGAACTGCCGCAGGCGGTGGAACAGATCGAGCAGGAAGGTGAAGCCCGGGTGATCGTGATCTCGTCAACTGGCAAACATTTTACCGCAGGCATGGATCTGTCGGTTTTTGCATCGTTTGAAAAGGATGACAAAGCAGAACCGGCCCGCCAGAATGCTGCTTTTATGGAACTGGTTAAAACCCTGCAACAGACTTTTACCTGTCTGGCTGAGACCCGCATGCCGGTTATTGCCGCCATTCAAGGAGGGTGCATCGGAGCCGGTCTTGATCTGGTGACAGCATGCGATTTGCGTTACGCCAGCAAAGATGCCTATTTTTTGTTAGCCGAGGTCAACCTGGCCATGATGGCAGATGTTGGTACCTTTCCCCGCCTGCAAAAATTGATCCCTGCGGGTATCGCCCGCGAAATGGCATTTACCGGCGAGCCTTTACCGGCTGACCGGGCCGAACGAATCGGACTGGTAAACGGTGTGTTTGGAAATCACGATGAGTTGGTCAAAGGGGCAATGTCTGTAGCGACCAAAATTGCGGGCAAATCGCCTTTGGCTATTTGGGGCTCAAAGTCGGCGCTCAATTATGGTGCCGATCATACAACTGCTGACACTCTGGAGCACGTCGCTAACTGGCAGGCTGGCATGTTCTCTCCAGATGATGTGAAAGCAGCGTTATTTGCTCAACAAAATAAGGAAAAACCGGTATTTGAAGGACTTTCTGCGAAAAAGGTGCTGAAATAGATGCATCAGGAAATGCACGAAATTGAAGTTTCCACCTCAGGGCAAGGTTGCTACGAAGTTACTGACGTAGTTGCCAATTGGCTGAACAAAACCGGCTGCAGCAATGGCTTGCTAACAGTGTTTGTCCGCCACACCTCGGCGTCGTTGACAATTCAGGAAAATGCTGACCCTGATGTGCAGCGTGATTTGACCGATGCTCTGGATAGCCTTGCCCCCAAAAGCATCAAATATCGCCATTCCTGCGAAGGTCCTGATGACATGCCAGCCCACATAAAATCGGCGTTGACCTCAGTCAGCCTGACAGTGCCGGTTATGGCCGGAGCAATGGGCCTGGGGACATGGCAAGGTATTTACCTGTTAGAACACCGCGATGCATCGCATCTGCGCAAGCTGGTATTGCATTTTATTGGGAAAAAAGTTTGAAATGCTCTGCATTGTGCTGTGAGAGCAATAATGGCAGAGAGGAAGGGATTCGAACCCTCGATACGCGTTAACGTATACTCCCTTAGCAGGGGAGCGCCTTCAGCCACTCGGCCACCTCTCCACCGGCGCTTATGCCGTGAAACTGTTTTCGGTTCAAGAGATAAGTTGACTATTGGGTCTTATGTCAGGCTGGTGTGACAGGGCGGTTTGATAAAATTCAAAAAATTGCCATGGTTAAGTAATAATTAGCGTGTGCAAACTATTCATTTAATGGTATCTACTTGAATAATCCTGACGGGATGGCACAGATTTTAACTGGAGAAGAAGATGAGTGTTCGTAACAAAATTCTGGGTGGTGTTGTTGCTGTATCGTTTTTTGCTGGTACCGCGATTGCATTTGCTGATCCGACACCACGTTTACCAGCTGGTCACAGCTATTCTCCAAGCGAGCCCCGGTTGCCACCTCTTAATTCACGGCGTGACAAGGTCAATTCCCAGGCTGATGTCTATGAAGCTGAAATTTACCGGGCCAATCGCGAAACCGCAATTACTTTCAGCAATATGCGGATTTTTGGCCGCGACCGGTTGTTGCGCGGCGGTTCCAGCAATCGCCCCCGCTACTAGGCCCTAGAGGGCTCTGACCTAACTTGTTTTAATGCAATTGCAGCCAGCTGCGCGCCTGGCGCTGAGCTTCGGCAATTTCTTCTGGTGACATTTCGGCTGAAATTTCGCAACGAGCCGCTTTGGCATCTGTGTTGCCACGTAACGCTGCAAGGTTGAGCCATTTGTGGGCAGATACCAGATCGATTTCCACATCGCGACCGATGCAATACATCATACCCAGGTTATACAGCGCTTCTTTACCACCAGATGCCGCCATCATTTGTGTTTCGTTCATTTCAATGCGTCCCATTGTAAACTTCCCCATTTGTACTTTTATTCTGTTTTGTCTTGTCTCGCGCTCATCGCGTTACGGGAACAATTTGACTCAATAGTTTCCAAGACCTGGTTAAGAATGAGGCTTAACAGGGGTTGAAGACTCAGTTAAAATTTTAATGAAACTCTTTGGCGAAGATAAAATATTGAATTATTTCAATTGGTTGCTTGTCTTGCTGTTCCAGGAAGAAAATTTTCAATTCATAATTGAATAACCAACAACTCTCAAACCCGCCTTTCTTGAGCTTTGTCAAGCAACTGGTCATTGGCCTTGGTACTGTTCTCAGCCCTTTGGTACAGCTACAACCACGTTAACTGGAAAATGGTCTGACCCGGCATTATTTCCCAATCGTGATGGAGCAAGGACCTTGATCCCGGGCGATACAAAAATATGGTCGATGGCAACTTGTGGCAGACCGGCAAAAGTCGCAGGCCATGTGGGTATGTCGGAAAGTCGCTTTAGCTTTGTCCGCTTGGCAAAAGTATTCAGAGTTCGAGAAAACGGCGTGGAGTTGAAATCGCCCATCACAATTTTCAACTCTTTGTGTTCATTAACAGCATTGGCCAGGGCACCAATTTGTCTGAATTGGGCCCGGTAATAAGGTGGTCTGATGGTGTGTACGGCAAACAGGTTAAGGTTGTTGAGTTCTTTGCCAAATGTCACCCGCACATATGGAGGGCCATGCCAGCGGACGCGGACAATGCTGTCGGTAAACGGGAACTTTGACAAAATGACCAGATTGCATGAACTGACATCCAGGCACTTTAGCTGATAAGGATATTTGGCTTTCAGGGCACCCAGAAGCGGTTCTTTTGAGCGACTGAATTCCATCAGAGTGACAATGTCAGGATTGCTGCGTTCAATCTCTTTGGTGAGGGCTTGCCAGTTTCGGTTCCGCATCCAGGTATTGAAGGTCATCAGCTTGACACGAGTGGTGTCAGCAATCGCTGGTTTTTCAACCACGTCAGATTTATTGACCGCCAGATAGCCAATTAAAAACACCCCGACGATGGTCAGTACAGTAGCGACCGTTACATTCCAGCGAGGCATAAAAAAGCCGATGAGCAACGCACCCCCGGCAACCATATAATGGGCTGCGAAATGGGTAGCCATGTCCACAGCCAGGATCAGTTTTGACAACGGCAAAGTAAACATCAACAGGGCAACAATGATGAGGCCAAACGCGCAGATGGCTTTGCCTGTGCTGAAGTCGTCGTCTTCGGGCTCGTCAGACGTTTCTTCAGCCGGAGTTTTCTGTGTCAACTTGCTTTCTCCAGAATCACTTATGTACCCTAGTGTTAGTCCGGTAATGTAGCTGAAAAACGTCGCGGTTACAGGTGTATTTTCATCCCCTCATGGGTGGATTGAAAGCCAAGGCTCTGGTAGAATCGGTGCGCATCAGGGCGAACTTTGTCAGTGGTCAACTGGGCCAGCACACAACCGTGCTGACGGGCCTGGTCAAGGGCAAACTCCATCATCTGGCGACCAATACCCTGCCCCCGGCTATCTCTGGCTGTTCGGACCGCTTCAATCAGGCAGCGGGTATTGCCACCGCGTGACAGGTAAGGAATAAACGTCACCTGCCAGGTGCCAACGACTTTTCCTTTAATTTCGGCCACCCACAATTGATTGTCCGGCGAGGATTTGATCGCCTCAAAGGCTTTCAGGTATTTCTGCAATCCCTCTATACTCATATCTTCGCGTGATTGGCCCAGTTTGTCAGCATTGAGTAGCATGCGGATTTCAGCAACATCTGCTTTGGTTGCCAAACGCAAGTTCAAGTTCTCATGGTTCACAATGTTTTTTCCAGAATCAGCGCCGGTATGTCGCTGTCATCGCCACAGCAATTTGTGCGGCCGATTTCTTTAAAGCCATGCGTTTGGTAAAACTGCAATGCGGGTGTGTTTTCCGGCTCTACTTCCAGTTTTATTGATCTGGCAACGGGAAAATTGGTGATCATATGGTTCAGGAGGGATTTGCCCAGCCCCCTGCCCTGTGTTTGCGGCAGCACATAAAGCCGCCGCAACATGACGGTTTTTGCTTCCTGCTGACTGGCCAGCAGATGACCCGCTATTTTTCCAGTCAGCACCGCTACCAGAAACAACGATTGAGGGTCATCCATCTCGGCTGCCAAAGCGTCTGTATTGTGCCATCTGGCAGTAAGTTCGGCAATTTTGTCAGCGCTGTACATATCCTTGTAAGTTTCCCGCCAGGTCGCGCCAAGCAGTTGGCTGACCTCTTCTGCATCGTCTTTGCGCCCTGTTCGGATATCAATTTCGACCATCCGTTTACGTCAGTTTTTTGCGCAGCAATTCATTAACCGCCTGCGGATTGGCTTTACCACCCGAGGCTTTCATCACCTGGCCGACGAACCAGCCGATCATCGCCGGTTTTTCTTTGACCTGCGCGGCTTTGTCCGGGTTGGCGGCAATGACTTCGTCGATCACGGCTTCAATGGCCCCGGTGTCAGTTACCTGCTTCATGCCGCGATCTTCAACGATCTGGTGTGGATCGCCACCATCGGACCAGACAATTTCGAACAACTGTTTACCGATTTTGCCGGAAATGGTTTTTTCGCCAATCAGATCAATGATCGCGCCAAGCTGCTTTGCTGAAACCGGGCTGTCGGCAATATCTACCCCTTCCTTGTTCAGGCGCCCGAACAATTCGTTGATGACCCAGTTTGCGGCGGTTTTACCATCGCGGCCTTTTGCCACTTCCTCAAAAAACCGGGCTGACTTTGGTTCACTGATCAGCACTTCTGCGTCGTAGGCGGAAAGGCTGAATTCTGCTACCAAGCGGTTTTTCTTGGCATCGGGCAGTTCAGGCAAGGTGCTGGCAATTTCGTCCACCCATGCCTGCTCAAATTCCAGCGGCAACAAATCTGGGTCGGGGAAATAGCGGTAATCGTGGGCTTCTTCCTTGGAGCGCATGGAACGGGTTTCGCCCTTTTTGGCATCAAATAGCCGGGTTTCCTGATCAATGGTGCCACCATCTTCGATAATATCGACCTGACGGCGGGCTTCATACTCAATGGCCTGGCCCATGAAGCGGATAGAGTTGACGTTTTTGATTTCGCACCGGGTACCAAATTCACCGCCGGGTTTGCGTACCGAGACATTGACGTCGGCCCGCATGGAGCCTTCTTCCATGTTACCATCGCAGGTGCCAAGATAACGCATGATGGTGCGTAACTTGGTGACGTAGGCTTTTGCCTCATCGGCACAGCGCATATCGGGCTTTGAGACAATTTCCATCAGCGCCACGCCAGAGCGATTGAGATCCACAAAGCTCATGGTCGGGTGCAGGTCGTGAATGGATTTGCCAGCGTCCTGTTCAAGGTGCAGCCGTTCAATGCCAATTTCGATATTTTCTTCAGGAGTCGGGTTGATGGTTACAATTCCCTCACCCACAATGGGCTGCTTGAATTGGGAAATCTGGTAGCCCTGTGGCAGGTCGGGGTAAAAATAGTTTTTGCGATCAAACACCGAGTAATTATTGATCTGCGCATTCAGGCCAAGGCCGGTGCGCACCGCCTGTTCAACGCAATATTTGTTGATCACCGGTAACATGCCGGGCATCGCTGCATCGACCAGTGAGACATGATCATTTGGTTCCCCGCCATACTCAGCCGAAGCACCTGAGAACAATTTGGCCTTTGAAGACACCTGGGCATGGACCTCAAGTCCAATAATGATCTCCCAGTCTCCAGTTGCGCCCTGAATAAACTTTTTCGGGTCAGGTGTGCGGGTGTCGATAATTTCTGGCTGCATTGGAGTGCTCTTGGATTTGAAAATGGCTGTTTGGCACTGTGGTAAAACTTACCACCCTTTTCTGCAAGCTTAAACACCTTTGGTAAACCTGAATAACAAATGAACAGGGTGTTCAGGAACAATTCAATGCTGTTTGGCTAACTAATACTCATTCAAGTAAACACAAGGGCAGAAAAATGAAACAATTTCTCATTATGGCAATGATCGCATCTTCAACAATCGGTGTTGTTGCGGTAACTTCGCAGGTAAATGCTGGTGTCAAAGGTGACTATGCGAAAGAGTATTGTCGGTACTACAAATCCAAAGCAATCTGGACTGGTGACCCGGATTGGTGGGCGGCTTATTATGCCTGCCTCAAAGACAATCGCTAGAAGTTTTTACAGCAAACGCACAAACCAGCCCCGATGTTTCATCGGGGTTTTTCTTGATCAGCGATGTTCATATTCCATTCTACCCTCAAGATATCGTTTTGATACGCTGTAAGGCTTCTTTGGTTTTTGTCAGATTGTTCTTGAGGTCAGTCAGTTTTTCTTTGGTTTCGGCAATAACTTCAGGCGGGGCTTTTGCTACAAAACCGGGGTTGCCCAGGCGACCCTCAATTGATTTGATCTCTTGCGATATTTTTTCAGCAGCTTTGTCCAATCGGCCTTTTTCCGCCTCAAAATCGATAACCCCTTTTAATGGCAGGGCAATGGTTGCTTCGCCAAAGACAATTTGCGCGGCCCCTTCGGGGACCTGATCGGCAATTTCCAGATTCTCCAACCGGGCGAGACGGCAGGCTTCGAGGTGCCATTGATCGGCAAGGCGGCGGCTTTCAGGACTGGCACCGACCAGCAGGCATGGGACTTTGGCACCGGCAGGGACATTCATTTCTGCCCTGACCGAGCGAACCTGCGAGATGAAATCAATGACCCAATCCACTTCCTTTTCGGCAGCACTGTCATTCAGCCCGATAAAATTGGGCCAATCTTGTTCGGTCAGCCAGCCATCGCGGCTTTTTCCCTCACCGGCAGTTTGTTGCCAGAGTTCTTCAGTGATGAAGGGCATGAACGGGTGCAGCATCTTGATGATTTGTTCAAGAACAAAGGCGGCTGTTTTGCGGGTTTCATCGCGGGCAGCTTCATCATCGCCGTGCAAAACTGGTTTGATCAGCTCCACATGCCAGTCACAGAAATTGTTCCAGACAAAGGTGTAAAGGCCAGATGCTGCTTCATTGTAGCGGTGGTCCTGAATGGCAAGAGCAACCTTGTCAGCCACCACGGCCATTTTGCCAAGTAGAGATCGATTGATCGGCAGGCGGGCGGCGGCCGGATCAAAGGTGTCAAGACCAAAGCACTCGTTGATTTCACAGAACCGGGCAGCGTTCCAGAGCTTGGTGCCAAAGTTGCGATAACCCTCGATACGCGGAATGGACAGTTTGATGTCCCTGCCCTGTGCTGCCATGGCGGCCAATGTAAAGCGCAAGGCATCGGCGCCGTATTGGTCAACCAACTCGATCGGATCGATAACATTGCCCTTTGACTTGGACATCTTGGCACCCTGCTCGTCGCGCACCAGAGCATGAATATAAACCGTATGAAACGGCACTTCAGGTTCACCCTTTTCATCCTTCATAAAGTGCAGGCCAAACATCATCATTCTTGCAACCCAGAAGAAAATGATGTCAAAGGCGGTGACGAGGACGTCGGTCTTGTAAAAACGCTCCAGCTCTTTGGTGGAGTCAGGCCAGCCGAGGGTGGAAAAAGGCCACAAGGCCGATGAAAACCAGGTATCGAGCACATCTTCATCACGCCGCAAGGCCACCCGCGAGCCATAGTGTCGTTCTGCTGCTGCAAGCGCCAGGTTTTCTGTTTCGGCAACGAAAATCTCGTCATCAGGCCCATACCAGGCAGGGATTTGATGCCCCCACCACAATTGCCGCGAAATACACCACGGCTGAATGTTACGCATCCATTCGAAATAGGTTTTGTCCCAGTTTGACGGTACAAATTTAGTCTTGCCCTGCTCTACTGCCTCAATAGCCGGTTTGGCCAGTACCTCGGCATTCACATACCATTGCGCTGTCAGCCAGGGTTCTATGACCACGTCAGAGCGATCACCATAAGGAATCTTGTTGGTATGGGGCTCTACTTTTTCGAGCAAACCTGCTGCTTCGAAGCGCTCTACAATGATTTTGCGGGCCTCAAAGCGGTCAACGCCATGCAGTTTCATGGTTTCAGACAGCTCGGTACTCACCGGCAGGCTTTCAAGAAATGCCGCATTATCCTCAATATCAATTTTGGCAAATTTGTCGAGAATGTTGATTTGGGCCAGATCACAACGCTTACCCACTTCGAAGTCGTTAAAGTCATGAGCCGGGGTAATTTTAACCGCGCCGGAACCCTGTTCAGGATCAGCATATTCATCAGCTACAATGGGGATACGGCGACCAACCAGCGGTAGAATGACATTCTTGCCCACCAGATCTTTGTAGCGTTCATCTTCAGGATGAACGGCAACGCCGGTATCACCCAGCATGGTTTCCGGTCGGGTGGTGGCAACAGTAATGAACTTGCCCTCTTCACCTTCAATTGGATATTTGAAATGCCAGAGATGGCCTTCTTTTTCTACCGGAACAACTTCGAGATCGGAAATAGCTGTCAATAATTTGGGATCCCAGTTGACCAACCGCATATCCTTGTAAATCAGGCCTTCCCGATAAAGTTGGATAAAAGCTTTTCGAACCGCGTGCGATAACCCCTCATCCATGGTAAAGCGTTCGCGTGACCAGTCACAAGAGGCACCAAGGCGGCGAAGCTGCCCGGTAATTGTACCGCCGGATTGTTCTTTCCACTCCCAAACCCGCTCAATAAATTTTTCACGACCCATTTCCCAACGGGTGGATTCACCAGCTGCAGCCAACTGACGCTCAACCACCATTTGTGTGGCGATACCGGCGTGGTCCATGCCCGGTTGCCAGAGCACGTCCTTGCCGCGCATGCGCTCAAATCGACATAAAATATCTTGTATGGTGTTGTTTAGCGCATGGCCCATGTGCAGCGAGCCGGTAACGTTGGGTGGCGGGATGACAATGCAAAAGGGGTCAGCGTCAGGTTTCTTGCTGGCCTTGAAGGCACCTGATGATTCCCATTCCTGGTACAGGCGTTGTTCAACATCTTCCGGTTTGAAATGTTTTTCCAGCATGTCGGCCCTTGAGCGGTAAATTCTTAAAGTAATGAAATGAAATTGTTCGCCTGAGCGGTTTAAAGCTCTAACAGCAATCTTGCAAGGTGCAGACTGCCAATAAACCCTGGGTTATTTGCCGCCCCAGCGGGCAACGCGCTCAATTTCTTCGCGCACCAGCCGTTCGACCAATCGTGGCAGATGTTCATCGAGCCAGGATTGCAGCATCGGGTGCAACAATTGCCGGGTGATTTCGTCAATGGAACGCTCACCGGTTGTCGCATGGCCAACAATGGTATCGGCCAGCCGGTTAAAAGCTGCTGACGTTTCTGCAGCACTTGCTGCAGATGTAAGGGGTGCACCAGCCTCAGGCGGTGCAGCCGAAGCGGTAGAAGGTGCAAGGGCTTGGCCTACCGGCGGTTCCAGGTGGTGTTCTGGCTCTGGTGCCGCTTGTGCCGGGGTAATCGGATCGATGTAAGATTGCCGGGTATCGGGGCTGAATCCGTCCTCTACTTGGTCAAATTGCTTCGGTTCGATTTCCTCTGCGTAGTGATCTTCATAGTCGCCCTGTTCTTCCAGTGTGTATTCTGCTTCATCAAATTCCAAATGGCCAGCACGGATGGTCTCATCAGGTTCGGTGTGATCATCACCAAGACCCGCGCGTTTGAGTTTTTCCAGCGCTTCTTCAAGACGAACATCGCCATTCAGGATACCGGCAAAACCATTTGCTGTTTCTTTTGGGGCTGTTTTGTTCGACCGGGCTTTGTCGCGAGGTTGTTTGGCAGCGTGGGGGGCATCGGCTCCCAGTTCTTTTAGCTGATTGCGAAGTTTGAAAAAATTCTCGGTGTGCTGGCGGGTGAAGCCGCCCGGTTTGCCATTATTGGATTGCAAGCTCACGCGTGTCTGACTCATGGAACCAGAAAGTGGGGAACCAGAAAGTGGAGAGCCATTTGCCTGGTTTTTTGCAGGTAGCGGTAATGAGCTTGCTCCGTCACCATGTATTGCTTGACGAATTGATACCAGCAATTCCTCAACGCTTGGCTGTTTATGTATTTCTGCCCTGCTCATGTCACTGTCACTTTACGCGAATCACTAAACTTGCTTATCTTGCAAATTCGCGCATATTGCCGACCAATGCAAATTTAACTTGTAAACTACGCACACGTTATAGACAGGTTTTTGGGGATATTGATAAAAATTCACCGAGAATCCCGAGATGATACAGATTTTTTCCAGTCGTAGGGATTATTTGATATTCGTTCCAAAAAGCTTGTTGCGGACCTTTTGTGCATTCACTCTGGGGTCCCGAATTGCAACAGAAAGACGCAGGTGACGGGCGGTCATTCGCCCTACCGAGGAAATCAACTGGTAACCGGCAACAACTTTATTGCGTTGGGCTGATGCCAGTGTGACCTGGGAGTTGACCAATTCGCGCCGCGCATCAAGAATATCAAGAGTTGTCCGCGAGCCAACCAATGCTTCCTGTCGGATACCACTCAAAGCCAGGGCGTTGGCGCTGACCTGGGCCTTGATTGAGGTGATGGTCTGGCGGCTGGCAACGTAAGCGTTCCACGTGCTAACCACTGATTGGCGGACCTGTCGGCGGGTGTCCAAAATACGCAATTGGCTTTCGCTGGCCTGTTGTTTGGCTTGACGGACCTGGGAATATACCCGTCCGCCCTGGTAAAGCGGTATGGACAAAACGCCCTGGACGATGCCGGTGCCGGTACGTTTGATGGTTGATGAAGGTTCCGAGCGCAATGAATATTGAGCCTGCAAACTCAATGTCGGCAGCAGATCGCCTTTGAGGACCTTGATGTTTTGTTGCGCTGCTTCAAGATTAAACGCTGCAGCAAGAATGTTAGGCGAAGTTTTTGCCGCGATGGTCAGTGCAGACCGCAGGCTTTTCGGCACAGTGCGCGAAACACCCGGAAACCGCAATCTGGTTGGTCGGTTCCCTATTACACGAATGTATGAGGCAACGCTGGCGGCATGGTTTGCCCGCGCGACAGCCAGATCAGACCGGGCACTTGCCAGCCGGGCCCGCGACTGGGCAACGTCGGTGCGGGTGATCTCACCAACAGCAAATCTGGCATTTGATGCGGCTAGCTGACTAACCAGAAACGAAACATTTTTACGGCGCAAGGCGGCAATTTCTTGATCCCTGATAACATCCATATAGGCCGTGGCGCCATCCAGGAGAACCTGTTGCTCGACGGATAACAATTGCTGGCGACCAGCTTGCACTACTGCTTCAGCCTGTTTGGTGCCGGAAACCGTTTTAAATCCGCGAAACAGCGGTTGATTAAGCGTAATTGCGAAGCCGGACGGGTTGGTTTTTGCTGTTTTGAACCCGGTAGAATTGGACCACTGTACTCCAGCATCGGCATTTGCTGTCACTGTTGGACGCCATCCAGAACGGGCCTGGGAGACGTTTTCGTCAACGCCGCGTTGGCGGGCCCGGTCGGCCTGTAATCCCGGATGGTTCAGGTAAGCTGATTTCAAAGCAGCGGCCAGCGATTCTGCCTGGGCCGGTATGGAAAAACTGGTGCTGGCGAAAAAAACTGCAAAACCAACGGCTAAGAAGGAACTTTTGCTAAAACACTTTCCCTTTTCAGGGCGATCGTCCCTGACATTCCCCGTAATTTTACGCATCATCCGGCTTCCACTGTTCCGTATTACTGTTACTATATCGGTTATGGCCGTCATTAATAACCCGTTAACCCTTAACAAGCTGGCGGTTCCTGCGCAAGGCGCAAAGAGTCTCAAAAGTAGTTGAAACGATCTCCAAAACTGGCATCCCGCCTCTATACATCCACAAAATCAATTAAAAACCAAGGTTGCGGTTGTTCAGTGGATAACACCAGCTTAATGCACCCACAGGCCCTAGAACTGGAAGTGGGCAGTTTTTGCCTCAAAACCAGTCAAAAATGGAGCCGATGCGTCAAAGGCTGCCCAGGTGGAGAGTTTGTCACCCTGCTTTTTCACCAATGTAATCTTGCCTTGTTTTTCGGGACCCAGAACAGCGACCAACCGCCCGCCGTCTGCCAACTGATCCAGCAATGATGACGGGATTTCGGTTATTTGGCCGTTGATTACAATAACATCAAAGGGTGCTTCGCTCGGTACCCCGTTGACATGCTCGCCACAAATAATCGCAGCATTGGTGACCCGCAACTCCAGTAAGGTTTCCCCGGCCATTTCGCAAAGTTCTTTGTCCTGCTCAATACCGACAACGGATTCTGCCAGTTGGGCAATAACTGCGGTTGAATACCCGGTGCCCGGCCCAATATCCAAAACCAAATCAACGGGTTTGATTTCAGCCAGTTGAAGCAGTCGGCCAAGAACCATGGGTTGGAGTAAAAATCGGCCATTTCCAATCGGCAAATCTTCATCGAGATAAGCAATTGAGCGGTTGATGTCGCGGGAAAAATTCTCCCGTTCAACTTGGCCGAGCGCAGAAATCAGCGACAAATCGGTAATACCGTTGGGTCGTATTTGCGACTCAACCATGTTTTGTCGGGCAATTGAAAAATCCATCTTCCTGCAATCTCGCTGACGGTTTAGAAGGTTGGGTAAATACCGTATTTTTGCCTTTTTGGTCAACCATTATTGTAAATATAAGAGTTAGAGACTATAAGGCGCTTTCTTTTGTTAAAAGGATTGCGTTATACAGGCATCTCTTTTGATGAGGCCTCGTGGCGGAGTGGCTACGCAGCGGATTGCAAATCCGTGTACCCCAGTTCGATTCTGGGCGAGGCCTCCAAAATTTTCCAAATTTTGGTTTGTTTCTCTCACGGCGATTCCTCGCTTTGCTCGGGCCTGCGAGAGCGCGGCCTAATGGCCGGGGTCCTCACTGCGTTCGTCCGCTACGGCTCCATAATTATCTGAAAATCCGCAGCGGAGGAGCATAGCGACGACTAAGCGCGACTGCGCTTCGGCGCTCATGCGCCGCGCTCTCGCAGGCCCGAGCAAAGCGAGGAATCGCCGTGAGAGAAACAAACAGCGATACAGGCTCATTTTTTACGGTTAAACCCCAGCTTGTTTGCCAATTTTGGGTGGTTTTTCTTTAACCAGGAGCCTAACTTGACGGTGGTTCTTCTGCGCCAGGTTCTGACCACCGGGATATCGATGGACAGAACCATCAGACCAAGCGGGACCATCCAGAAGCCGAGGAATGGCAGAAAGCCCAAGACACCACCGACAATCAGTAAAATGCCGATGGCGATTCTGGCCAGCCTGCTGGCTGGTAGTTTAAATGTCCGTCCGGCAATGGTTATCTTTGGCATGGGCATCAGTTGGGGGTTGTCAGAAAAAATTGCAAGGTCATTTGATATTAGTAGAAAATTATTCTCTTTTTCTGTAAGAAAGGACTTACATACCTAGCAAACCTTTGCTATTAGGCTTTTAAATATTCCCCGATAGCTCAGTTGGTAGAGCGTCGCACTGTTAATGCGAATGTCGCAAGTTCGAGTCTTGCTCGGGGAGCCAAATTACAAAAAGGTCGTTCTTTACGGAGCGGCCTTTTTTATTTCGCCAGTTTGTTCTCCCGCCAAACTGTGAAAGCGGCAGCACCAATAATAATGGTTGCACCAATCAGGGTATTGCTGTCTGGCCACTCGGAAAAAATGACAATGCCAATCAGGCTGGCATAAAGCAATTTGGTGTATTCCATGCCGGTCACCACGCTGACCTCCCCTGCCCTGTAGGATTGCACGCCGAGCCATTGGGCAATGACTGAAACTGTACCTATTGCCAGCAAAACCAGCAAGCCGGTCAGATCAGGTGTTGTCCAGAAAAAATAAGCTGGAATGGCAACCATTAATCCGACAAAGATAGCCTGGTACGACAGTAATGTCGCAGTGCTTTCACTAGATGTCAGAGCGCGCACGCAGGTTACTGCCGTTGCAGCACCAATTGCAGCGGCAATGGCAATCAGGCCATAGAAACTCACAGCACTTCCAGTATCGGGACGCAGAATAATCAACATACCACCGAACCCGACCAATACTGCCATCGCTCGGCGCCAGCCAATAATTTCTCCAAGTAACAATGCGGCAAAAATTGTTACAAACAGAGACTTGGTAAAGGAAAAAGATATGGCAGTGGCCAAAGGAAGGTTTGCAATGGCAGTAAAGCCCAGGGTCAGAGCTGCCAATGCGCCGGTCAGTCGTAACAGGTGCAAGCCCGGGCGTTTGGTTTTGAGGCTTTGCGGGAAGTTTCTGACCAGCACTGGCAGGACGAAAACCAGCATCACTGCTTGCCGGAACAGTAAAATTTGGGTGACGTGATAATCTTTGGCGATAAATTTCACCAATGCTGACACGATGGTAAACATGGCAGCTGCTGCCAGGGCAAAAACGATGCCACGGATGTTGCCGGGAAGATTCTGAAATTGCATCAGTTGCCAACAGGCCGCATGATCAGCACCATTGTCGCGTGGGCCGGGCCGTTGCCGATATTGGTTATGGTGTGAGGCTCATCGCCGCGATAGCGAATGGATTCACCCTGCTTGACTTTCTTGATTTCCTGCCCGCATTGCACTTCCAGTTCACCGTCAAGCACGTACAAGTGTTCGATAGATCCTGCCTGATGAGGGTCTGAAACCAGCACGCCGCTCTTTTGGGCGCGGAAATCATACCACTGGACATTTTCCACCAGATTAAGCGCCCCGGCGATGGCCAGCCGACACAAGCCGTCTTCGCTTTCCAGCACCGGAATGGCAGATTTACTCTGGTGATCGATAAAGTTGGGGGCATCGTCTTCTTTAAGGACAGCATCAACTGTTGTATCGAGTGCTTTTGACAGACGTTGCACCGTGCCAATGGTGGGGTTGGTTTCATTACGCTCGATTTGCGAGATGATTGATTTTGCAACGCCAGACTGTTCCGACAGATCACCCAGGGACATATTGTAGGCCTTGCGCAGGCGCTGGATGGCATTGCCAAGGGCCGGGCCGACGTCGCGCTGTTTTCTCGATTTACTCATGCTGATATTGCCTTTTCCAGATCTTCGATCAGGTCGCGCACATCTTCCAGCCCCACCGACAGGCGCAACATGCCATCAGTGACGCCCATCTCGGCCCTTGCTTCTTCACCTACTGCCCGGTGGGTGGTGCTGGCAGGATGGGTGATCAGGGTTTTGGAATCGCCGAGGTTATTTGAGATGTCGATAATTTCCAGTCGGCGCATCAGGTCAAATGAGGCTTGTTTGCCCCCCTCAATTTCCAGCGCAATCAAAGTACCGCCGGCTGACATTTGCTTTTGACATAGTTCTGTCTGGGGGTGTGATGAGAGGCCGGGATAAAGCACGCGGGTTACACCATTGATGTTTTCCAGGGCCGTGGCGATTTTCAGCGCGGCTTGCGATTGTGCTTCGACCCGCAATTTCAGGGTTTCCAGACCTTTAAGCATCACCCAGGCGTTGAACGGTGACAGGGACGGCCCGGTATGGCGAAGCATGGGCTTGAGGTTATCTTCCTTGAATTCCTGCGTTGACAGGATGGCACCGCCCAAAACACGCCCCTGCCCGTCTATGTGTTTGGTGCCGGAATAAACTACAATGTCAGCGCCCATCTCCATGGGTTTTTGCAGGATCGGGGTGGCAAAAACATTATCCACCACCAAAATGGAATTGGACTGGTGAGCGATATCAGCAACCGCCTTGATATCGATGACTGCAAGGGTCGGATTGCAGGGAGTTTCGAGAAAAAAACAGCGGGTCTGGGGGGTAACTGCCGCACGCCAGGCGGCCATGTCATTGCCCTCTACCAGAGTAAAGGTAATACCAAAACGCGGTAAAATGCTGGTGACAACCTGATAGCAGGAACCAAACAAGGCTTTGGCCGCTACAATGTGATCACCTGCCTTGAGATGACTTGAGAGCGCGCCCCAAACCGCTGCCATGCCGCTGGCGGTGCCATAGCAGGCTGGTGCTCCTTCGAGCAGGGCCAAACGCTTTTCGAACATTTCCACTGTCGGGTTGCCATAACGACCGTAAACAAAACCGTCTTCTTCACCCTTGAAACGGCGTTCGGCGGTTTCGGCATCCTGATAACAAAATCCCGATGTCAGATAGAGTGCTTCGGAGGTTTCCCCGAAATCTGACCTTGTGGTGCCACCGCGTACCAACTTTGTTGCTTGTCGCCAATTTTCGCTCATTTTGTATTTATCCTTGTGCCCATGGTAATCCAGCGACCTTCCAGCCGCCGGTTTTACCGCGATGGCCATTGGCATCCCTGTCGCCTTCAAACCCTTCAGCAACGTTGTAACAAGTCTGGTAACCGGCAGCGATCAATTCGCTCGCCGCGCGGGCAGACCGCACGCCTGATCGGCAAATCAGGTAAATTTTTGCATCAAGTGGTACGCCTAACTTCTTGATAGTTTCAGGAAAATCAGGGTTCTCTGGCGGCGGTGGCCATGAAGCCTGGATCATTGCTTCCATCAAAGGGATGCCTACATAGGTCCATTCTGCCGGTGTGCGTACGTCAATCAACACGGCACTCTGGTCGGCAAGAAGAGCATCATAGGTTTGTTTGGGACTAATATCACCGCTGTACATTATTTTGGTCCTGTTCTTTTTAACGAACGACCGTTTTTAACAACAAAAAGAGGTGGAAAGCAATGATTATTTTTCCGGTAAAAATGATTTGATCTGTCTCATTGACGCCAATCGATTTTTTGGCCCAAACTATGCGAAATCAAGAATCAGCGGGAGCGGAGAAAATGCTAATTAAATGGCGCAAAAAATTGGTGAGAACAACGTTTATGTTGTTTGGCCTGATATTGATATTTCCGACTTTCCTTTCTGTAACGCTGGCTCAAAACTTTAATGCAAGCCACCCGCTGGATGCTCTGACACCGGGCGAAGTGGTGCAGGCTGTAAACTTACTAAAAGCTGCAGGACATGCGGACAAATCAACCCAATATCCCATGGTGACCTTGTATGAAGCGCCTAAAAAGGTGATTCTGGCCTGGAAAGAAGGTGATGCCTTTACCCGCAAGGCTTTTGTCATTTCCCGGCGTGATAACAAAACTTTTGAGAGTGTGATCGACCTGACCGGCAACAAGATTATCTCCTTTAAAGAAATTCCCGGAGCAGAACCGGCGATTTTACAGACCGAATGGAATTTGGCCCGCGACCTGACCTTTGCTGATCCACGCTGGCGAGCGGCGATGAAGCGCCGGGGCATTACTTCGGGAGAAGGAATTTCGTGTACGCCGGTTTCTGCCGGTTTTTTTGAAAGCGATCCCAATGCCGGACGGCGGCTGTTGAAAGTCCCCTGTTATGATAGTCGGGACAATCTTTATCCTTCCATTGCCCGCGAGATCGAAGGCGTGATTGCGATTGTTGATACCAATGCCGGCAAGGTGGTTCAGGTTATTGACACTGGCGAGATTGTTCCAACGACACAGAAGGTAAAAGGCTATGGCAAAACCGGACCAGCACTTGAGCCCAAATTGCTGCCGGTTGTTCAGAGCTCTCCTCTTGGCACCAATATTAAAATCAAGGGTGCGGTTCAGGTGGAATGGCGCAACTGGTCTTTTCACATCAGGGCTGATCGCCGGGTCGGAATGATCATGTCACTGATTAAATTCAAGGACGGTGATAAAAAACGCCTGATTGCCTATCAGATGAATATTTCAGAGATGTTCGTGCCGTATATGGACCCGGACCCGACCTGGAATTTCCGCACATTTCTTGATGCCGGCGAATTCGGGCTTGGCTATCTGGTGTCCTCGCTCAAGCCGGGTGTGGATTGCCCGGAAAGCGCATTTTTTGTTGATTTGCTTTATCCAAGTGACCAGGGCGGCGTGTTCAAAGCACCGCGCGCTTTGTGTGTGTTTGAGCGCTCGGTCGGTGATCCAGCTTTTCGCCACTGGAATGTGACCAAGAAAACCGTGGAAGGTGTCCCGGAAATCGAACTGGTGGTACGGATGGCTCCGACCATTGGTAATTATGACTATCTGACCGATTATATCTTTACCTCACGGGGCAATATCAATGTGCGGGTTGGTGCTTCGGGGTTTGTTGCCATACGGTCGGTCAAATCTGAAAATATGGAGGCTCCGACAGCCAAAAAAGACACCCGCTATGGCAGAATGGTTGCCCCTTATACGGTTGCCCCCTACCATGATCACCACATCAACTATCGCATTGACCTAGATATTGACGGGCCAAACAATACATTTGTGCGCGATTTTATTACCCGCCGGACGCTGCCCAAGTCAAACTTTCGGCGCAGTATATGGAACATCGAAACCCGGACGCAGAAAACTGAAAGTGCGATCACTGACATGAAGGTTTCGGAATTTGGCGGTGCCTGGCGGATTGAAAACACCAACAAGAAAACCCCGATCCTGAAGAACAACCCCAGCTATCAGATTATGCCCTGGCACACCAGCCCGTCGATTTTGCTACCGGAAGATCCGGCCCAGGCGCGAGCGCAATTTACCCGCAGTCCCTTGTGGATGACCAAATACAAACCGCGCGAGTTATGGGCGGCTGGTGATTACCCAAATCTGTCACAAAAAGATACCGGTCTGCCGGTTTTTACCAGCGACAAGGAAAACATTGAGAACAAGGATATCGTCCTGTGGTACAATGCTTCTTTCCATCACATCACCCGGCCGGAAGATTTTTCGATCATGCCAACCATGTGGTTCGGATTTACATTGCGGCCAGTGAAGTTCTTTGACCGGAACAAGGCGGCGCTGCAGAATCCGGAATTTGCGAAGTAAACAGGGTGGTTGAGGTGTCTGCTTTGGCCAGGGCCGTTTCTACTTCAGCGATGTAATTACGGGTTGGCCGTGATTGCGTCTGGTTCTTTACGATCTGTATCTGGAAGTTAAAAAGCTTGCCATGCCGGAAGCTCATTTCCGATGTGGCCAGGTAAAGATCCCACATCCGGAAAAACCTTTCATCATACAGAGCCAGAACCTTGTCACGGTTTTCATTAAAGCGCTGGCGCCAGATTTTAAGCGTATCAGCATAATGGTAGGTCAGGATTTCAACATCCTTGACCAACAAGCCGCTTTTCTCAATCGCCTGCAAGGTTTCTGACAAGGCAGGAATGTGGCCGTTGGGGAAAATATATTTTTCGATAAATGGCGGGTCCAGAGCGTTTGATTTTGAGCGACCGATGGAATGCAGAAGGAAAACACCATCCGGGTTCATCAGACGTCTGGCATTTTGAAAAAAGGCGGTGAAATTTTGCTGGCCAACATGTTCAAACATGCCGATGGAAACCAATCTGTCAAACTGCCCCCGGACCTCCCGGTAATCACATAACTCAAATCGGACTTGATCGCTTAAACCGGCTTGCTGCGCGCGCTGCTCGGCGACCTTTTGTTGTTCAATGGATAGTGTAATCCCGGTAACTTCTGCATTGAAAGTCTTGGCAAGGAAAAGCCCCATGCCGCCCCAGCCGCAACCAATGTCCAGCACTTGCATACCGGGTTCAAGAAACATTTTTGCTGCGATATGGCGCTTTTTGGCGAGTTGGGCTTCTTCGAGGCTGGCCTCTGGTTTTTCAAAATATGCGCAGGAATATTGCAAATCGTCATCCAGAAACAACTTGAATAACCTTTTGTCGAGATCATAATGATGGGCAACATTGCGCTGTGCAGTTTCCCGGGCAATTCGACGACGCCATATACGTTTTGCCATCCGACCGATGGTTATGGCTACAGCGGGTGTTGTAGAAAATTTCTTTGCACCATTGATTTTAATAACTGAAATGAATGCATCGAGATCGTTGTCAGCGACAATCAAACGACCATCCATGTAAAGTTCGGCAAATTTAAGCGCCGGATCAAAATAGAGATCGCGAGCCGCACTACTATCTTTCAAGGTTACAGAAACTTGTGGAGGGTTGCCGTCACCAAAGCGTTTTTCGATGCCCGAAGCAAACCGGACATTCATGGTGCCTTTGCGCACAGCCCGTTCAAGCATTTTTGCAAACAGCTTTTCGAAAATCAGAAGAGAAGAAAGCATATCATTCCACACGATATTACTGCTTGCCCCGCCTCACCATCAGTCTGAACAACATAATGGCTTTTGGCAACCAAATTCTCGGTGATCGAAAGTGTGGTTGCCTATCCAATTTCGTTCAAGAATACTTTAGCCGCCTGGCCATGGTCATATCGCAATTGCGCCACATCGACACCGACAGGATTTGCATCCTCGATGCGCCATTTACCGGCAATCATGACCCGGTCGGCGGTGTGGGCGCCGCACAGGACAAGCGCTGCTATGGGATCTCCAGCGCCGGAAAAGCGTAATTCGTCCAGTTTATACATGGCAAGGTCGGCTTGCATGCCCACGGCAATTTTTCCGATTTCGTGACGGCCAAGGCAGCGGGCAGAGCCTTCAGTTGCCCAGCGGATGGCATCGAGATGAGTTGTTTTGGCGCCGGGATAGGTTAGACGGTTGATCATCAGGGCGTGGCGGATGGCCTCCATCATGTTGGAGCTGTCATTTGAGGCTGAACCATCAACGCCAAGGCCAACCGGGCTACCGGCTGCCTCGAGTTCATGGGTACGGCAATGGCCTGAACTGAGCACCATGTTTGATGTCGGGCAGTGACAAACCGCAACCCCTGCCCGGCCCAGTCGCTGAACCTCATCATCGGCAAAGTGAATGCCGTGGGCAAGCCAGGTGTTGTCATGCAGCCAACCAACATCTTCGAGGTAATCCAGCGGCCGCAGGCCAAACAATTCCTGACAAAATGCGTCTTCATCGTGGGTTTCGGCCAAATGGGTATGCAGACGGCAAGAGTTGCTTTTGGCCAGGTCAGCACAACCTTTCATCAATTCACGGGTTACGGAAAAGGGCGAACAAGGGGCAAGAGCTACCTGAATTTGCGCACCTGCAGTGTTGTCGTGATAGGCTTTGATCACCCGCTCGCAGTCATTGAGAATTTCATCTGTATCCTGAACCACGCTGTCGGGTGGCAGGCCACCATCTTTTTCAGACAGGTTCATGGAACCGCGCGTGACAGTCAGGCGCATGCCAAGGTTTAGGGCCTCCTCCACCTGAATATCCATGGCGTTTTCAAGCCCAACGGGAAACAGGTAATGATGGTCACTGGCGCAGGTGCCACCAGACATCATTAACTCAACCAATGCCAGCCGGGTGGCCAGGCGGTGGGCCTCTGGCGTCAAACGGGCCCAAAGGGGATACAATGCCTTTAACCAGGGAAATAATTCCTTGTTTATGGCATCGGGGTGAGCGCGAGTAAGGGTTTGATAAAAATGATGATGGGTATTAATCAGGCCGGGCAGGACTACGTGCTCACTGGCGTCAAATACTTGATCTACCGGCTTGCCTGGCTGTTTTCCAGTCGGGATCAATTCCACAATGGCACTGTTTTCGATGACAATGCCGCCGCCCGCCCTGTCAGTCAAAATTGCTAACGGGTTTTTTATCCAGAGGCGCATTACCTGACAGCGCCCTACATGCCAAACATAAAAAAGAAAAACAGAATTATCCCGGCGCCCAAAGCAGACAGGATTAACATCATTAACGGGTTGGGGTCGGGCCGTTTAATTTTGGTTGGTTGCTCCTGCTCGGCAGGCTTGCAAGGTGTGGCTGTTTTTTGTGCAGGCTGCACACGGGCAGCGGCTTGCTTTTTGGCAACAGTTTTCTTTGCCGCTTTCTTTTTTGCTGGTGCCTTTTTAGCGGCTGCTTTTTTTGTTGGCGCTTTTTTTGCAGTTGATTTTTTTGTCACAGCTTTTTTCCCTGTTGTGGCGGCCGGTTCAGCGGCAGCCAGTTTAGCAAATTTCTTGAAGAAGTCGTTGGCCATTTTTTTTGCGGTGGAGCCGATGAGACGGGACCCGATCTGGGCGAGTTTTCCTCCCACCTGGGCATCGACATCATAGGTCAAGATGGTGGCGTTGTTACCATCTTCGTCCAGCTTTACTGTGGCCTTGCCCTTGGCGAACCCGGCAACCCCGCCTTTGCCCTGACCGCTCAAGACATAACTTTTGGGTGGATTGAGTTTGGAGAGTTTTACATCGCCTTTAAAAGTTGCTTTTACCGGGCCTACCTTGGCCTGCACTGTAGCCGAAAACTCGGTGTCTGATTTTTTGATCAGTTCTTTGCAACCGGTTATGGATTTTTTCAGTATTTCGGGATCGTTCAACGCTTGCCAGACCTGCTCACGTGGGGCGGAAATTTTTTCTTCACCGGATAATTTCATTATTTTTACCTTCTTGCCAATCCTGAATTGTTTGGTTTTTAAAGCTTTCAAAGTCACCGGTTTCGATAGCCCGGCGCATGCCTGCCATCAATTCCTGATAATAAACGATATTTGCCCATGACAACAACATCATTCCGAGAATTTCGTTGGCGCGGACCAGATGATGCAGATAGGCCCGGCTGTATTTGTTGAGGGCTTGATGGGGCGAGGTTTCATCAAGGGGCCTCAAATCTTCTGCATGTTTGGCATTGCGCAGGTTTAATTTGCCAAACCGGGTAAAGGCCTGACCATGGCGGCCTGAACGGGTGGGCATGACACAATCAAACATGTCGATGCCACGTTCAACCGACAAGAGCAGGTCAAGGGGCGTGCCGACGCCCATCAAATAGCGCGGTTTGTCTTTTGGCAGATGGGGTGCCGTTACCTCAATGGTTTGCAGCATTAAGTCTTGCCCCTCACCTACCGCAAGACCACCAATAGCATAACCGTCAAAGCCGATGGAAATCAGGCCCTTTGCTGATTGCTCGCGCAAATCTGCCTCGATGCCGCCCTGGACAATACCAAAACAGGCGTGACCGGGCTGGTCGCCAAATGCAGTGCGTGAGCGCTCGGCCCAGCGCAGGGACAGTTCCATGGCCCTTTGGGCTTCATCGCGGCTATGGGGAAAGCCTACGCACTCATCAAGCTGCATCTGAATGGTGGAACCGAGCAGACGCTGGATGTCCATTGACCTTTCCGGCGTCAATTCATGTTTTGAGCCGTCTATATGAGACTGGAAGGTCACGCCGCTTTCAGTCAATTTGCGCAATTTGGCCAATGACATGACCTGAAAACCACCGGAATCGGTCAGGATTGGGCCATCCCACTTGATCAGATTGTGCAAGCCACCCAGTTTTGCCACCCGTTCTGCACCGGGCCGCAGCATCAGATGGTATGTGTTGCCCAGAATAACATCAGCTCCGGCATCGCGGACCTGATCCATATACAGCGCTTTGACGGTGCCCTGGGTGCCAACCGGCATGAAGGCCGGGGTCTGAATATCACCGCGCGGGGTTTTCACCACACCGCGCCGGGCCAGGCCGTTGGTTTTTTGTAGATCGAAAGAAAAGGTCATTTTTTTGGAAACAACAAACTGGAATCGCCGTAAGAATAAAATCGGTATTGGTTCTCAATAGCATGGCTGTAGGCTTTACGCATGTTTTCCTCTCCCGAAAAAGCCTGGACCAGCATAAACAGGGTGGACCGGGGCAAATGGAAATTTGTCATCAGGGCATCAATAAAACCAAACTTGTAGCCCGGTGTGATAAAAATGTCGGTACTGCCTGAAAAGGCTTGAAGATTTCCGTTTTTATCAACAGCGCTTTCCAGTAATCGCAAAGCCGTGGTGCCAACCGCAATTATGCGGCGACCCTGTTGTTTGGCTTCATTCAGACGGTCGGCCAGTTCGGGCGACAAAATACCGTTTTCTGAATGCATCTTGTGATCGTCAGTATCATCTGCCTTGACCGGCAAAAAGGTGCCCGCACCTACGTGAAGGGTAAGGTACTCGAAAGATACCCCCTTGTTGTCAAGATCAGCCATCAATTGGGCGGTGAAGTGCAAGCCTGCAGTGGGGGCAGCAACAGCGCCATCATGCTGGGCATACATGGTCTGGTAGTCGCTCAGGTCGCGTTCATCGCAGGGCCGTTTTGAGGCTATGTAGGGCGGCAATGGCATCTCGCCATGGGTGGCAATAGCGGTTTCCAGATACGGGCCGGAAAGGTCAAAGGCCAACTCAATCTCACCACCCTCACCTTTTTCAACAACGCTAGCATTGAGATTGTCGGCCATGCACACATCGCCAGATAATGAAAAATTGATATTGTCGCCAACCTTCAGCTTGCGACCGGGCTTGGCAAAGGCTTTCCAGCTTGATGGTGACAGGTTTTGATGCAGGGTTATCTCAATTGCCGGTGTTGTGGTGCCGCGCCCGATGCGTCTGCCGCGTAATCGGGCCGGAATGACTTTGGTATCGTTGCAGACAAGGATATCTCCCTTGTTCAGCAAGCCGGGTAAATCCCTGACAATATGGTCGGACAAGAGATTTCCGTTACCCGGCGTGACCAAAAGCAATCGCGCCGCATCCCGCGGATTTACGGGACGCAGCGCAATGTTTTCTGTCGGCAAATCAAAGTCAAAGTCATCGACTTTCACAATGGAGGCCCTTTATGCGTCTGCAGCGACCTGCATTTTGTTGATTTTGTCTGGTGATGCAGGTGGTTCGCCTTTGGCCAGCATGTCTACAAACTCCATGCCTTCTGTCACCTGGCCCCACACGGTATATTGGCCATTGAGGAAAGATGAATCACCAAAGCAGATGAAAAACTGGCTGTTGGCGCTGTCTGGCATTTGTGAACGGGCCATGGAGCATGTGCCGCGAACGTGTTTTTCAGTGTTGAATTCTGCTTTGAGGTCCGGTTTGGACGAACCGCCCATGCCGCTACCATTGGGGCAGCCGCCCTGGGCCATAAACCCGTCAATGACGCGGTGGAAAATCAAACCATCATAAAAGCCTTCGCGGGCCAGTTCCTTGATCCGCTCGACATGGCCAGGGGCAACATCGGGCTTTAGCTCAATAACCACGCGGCCGTGGTCAGTTTCGATATACAGGGTGTTTTCGAGATCGGACATTGGAGTTCCTCTTTCAATTGTTTCTTTTTCCAGGGAAGGAAAAGGCGTTTGAATTATTGCTTGATATACATTTTGATGATTTTGTCGGGATTTGCCGGGGGCTCACCCTTGTTGAGCTTGTCAACACAATCCATGCCCTTGATGACTTTGCCAAAGGCGGTGTATTTTTCGTTGAGAAAGTAGCCCTTGGCGAGCATAATGAAAAATTGGGAATTGGCGCTGTCAGGGGCGTTTGAGCGGGCCATGCCAACGATACCGCGATCAAAGGGCACCTTGTTAAATTCAGCTTTCAGGTCTGGCAGTTTTGACCCACCGCGACCAGTGCCGGTTGGGTCGCCGGTTTGGGCCATAAAGCCATCAATAATCCGGTGAAAAACAACGCCGTTGTAGAAACCTTGCTTGGCCAGGTCTGAAATCCGTTTTACGTGTGCAGGAGCCAGTGCCTTAAAGGCTTTGATTTCCACTTCACCACATTTGAGCTGCAAAACAATGGTGGCGCCGGAGGCGGTATTGGCAATGCTTGCGGACAGGCCCAGAGCGAACGCGCCCATGATAACTGGTTTCAAAAATTTCATTTTTTCTCTCTGTTAAAGGTTCAGGATTTGCTGTTTAGCGCAGCCTTGATGGCTTGCAAAGCCTCAGATGGGACAAATGACGAAATGTCGCCACCCATTTTGGCAATTTGTTTGACCAGCGATGAGGCGATCATTCGTGTTTGCGGTGATGCGTTTAAAAACACGGTTTCAATTTTCGGCATCATGGCAGCGTTCATCTGACCCATTTTCATCTCATAATCAAAGTCGGTGGCATCGCGCAGTCCCCTGATGATTACGCTGGCCCCTACCCGTTTTGCGGCAGAAACCGCCAGATCATCGAAGGTTTCAACGCGTATATTCATGCCGGTTGCGGCAGAAATGGGGCCGATGATCTCGCTTAAAAGTGCAACGCGCTGATTTTCATCGAGCAGGCCGGTTTTACCCGCATGAACACCGACACCAAGCACCAGATTATCAACCAGGCTTGCACAGCGGGTGATGATGTCTACATGGCCGTTGGTGGCGGGATCAAAACTGCCGGGGTAAAATCCTGTGCGAGTCATCTAAAAGCTTTCTCGTTGTTAGCGCCTGGCCAAAGCCAAATACAGGCCACCGCTGATAAGAGCAAAACCGGAAACCCGTTCAACCAGTTTTACCCGTTTCTGCGAAAGCCAGCTACCGGCCCGACCAGCCAGAAAAGCGTAACAGGAATCAATAATGGTGGCAATTGCCATAAAAGTCAGGCCAAGAACTACAAGTTGATAGACCACCGCACCAGCAGATGGGTTGATAAATTGCGGGATGAATGCGCCGAAAAACAACAGGATTTTGGGGTTGCTGACAGCGACCAGAAAACCCTGGAGAAAAAACCCGCCTTTTACGGGCTGGATTTGGCCGTCGGCCAGCTTGCCGTCCGAACGCCAAAGTTTCACACCAAGCCAAACGAGATAGGCCGCGCCAATTATCCTTAAAATGTCAAACCATTGGCTGATGAAAGCCATGACCGAGGCCAAACCGGCAATCAGGACAGCAAGGGACAGGGCAATGCCGATTTGGGTGCCCGCAACATTTGCCAAACCTGCTCTGGTACCGTGACGGACAGAGTTGGCGATGATTAGGGTCACTGTGGGCCCGGGAACCATAACCATAACGATGCAAGCAATGACATAGGAAATCCAGACTTCAAGGCTCATGGTTTACTCCTGTGTCTATTCCTGTGATTGAGGTTCATCGCTATCAGCGTCGTCTTCGTCCTCGTCGCTTTCCGATATGTGCGAAACTGACACTACCTTGGACTTGCCATCAGTGTCAAAAACCGTCACGCCCTGGGTCGAGCGCCCGGCAATGCGGATGCCGTCAATCGGGCAGCGGATAAGCTGGCCACCATCGGTTACCAACATAATCTGGTCACCAAACTC
>UOEC01000069.1_pt1 | contig 41441 bp, 34 predicted proteins | sample 1988601 | NCBI WGS metagenome assembly UOEC01 (sample SAMEA4712195, study PRJEB27164) | hydrothermal vent metagenome | biome: marine basaltic hydrothermal vent biome; feature: marine hydrothermal vent; material: mineral | place: Pacific Ocean | collected 2011-06-14/2011-07-23 | depth 1719 m
AGTCAGAGTATTCTTGTGAGCATTATAAATGAACACACATTTGCCATCGACATTTTCAATGCTGTTCCCCCGGATCTCACTGCTGTTTGTGTAATTCAGCATGAGTCCATATTTGCGGTCTTTACGCGACACATTTCCAGTAATGGTTACATTGTTCGAAAACATGATCGCGTAGCCAAGACGGTTACCGATAGAGGTGTTTTGCGAAATGATGCTGTTGTGCGCATACATGTAATGCACCGCAAATCGCAAATCACGGAAACGATTACCGGAAAATTCGTTATTTGTAGATGTGTTGACAAAAATGCCGTCACGACCCCAGCGGACATCATTGCCGATCACTTTTGCACCGGGTGCATTCCACACATAAACACCGTTGCCACGCGAATTCATGCGGGCATCTCGGCGCCCTTCAATCACATTATTGCGGACAATTGCATTTTTTGCACCCTGAATATTCACACCGACCAGATTGCCGATAATTCGATTGTCTTCTACCAGCGCACCTATTGCAGTTTTAAACAGGGCAACACCGGCGTCCTTATCTTTGCCCAGTAAGCCTGAGCCTGAAATTATCAACCTGCGTATGGTTACATCGGGTGCTTTAACTGAAATAACCGAACCCGTTCCATTGCCCTTTATGGTAGCGGCTCCTGCGCCATCAAGCATTAAAGTTTTGTTGATCTCAATTGGCCCTTTATGAATGCCGGGGAGAAGGCGAAGGATATCTCCCGCCTCCGCCGTTTTTATGGCATTGGCCAGTGAGCCATCTGTTGCTTCGACAATAATTTCCGCCGACATCGAGGGTGATGCCAGAGATAATAAAACAGTCAGAAACAACAGATGCACACATCTGGCCATAGCGATCACCCTAAGCCGGTTCAACCAGCATCCGGCCGCGCATTTCCAGATGCAGCGCATGGCAGAACCACTGACAGTAGAACCAGTGAACACCCGGACGATCAGCCCTGAAGGTGACAGAGGCCGTTGCCTGTGGCCCAACTTCCATTGCAACGCCGAAGTTCACCAGGCAGAAGCCGTGGGTGAGATCGTCAACATCATCCATATTGGTAATATAGACAGTAACCTCATCGCCCTGTTTGACGGTGAATTTTTCAAGCGAGAATGCCGGTGCGACCGATGTCATATAAACACGCACCTTGTTGCCGTCACGGATCACTGTTTCGGCATCTTCCAGATCAACGCCATCAGCCGCCGCCTGTTTGACCGCATCGGCAAAAATCGGATCGTCGCGTTTATATATGGTACTCGGATTCAGCTTTGAACGATGTACGATAATGCTGTCATGGGGTTCAGCGAAGGTTGCGCCATCGTGCACCACTTCCAGATTATTGTCTGAGATATCGATAAGTTGCTCGTTTTCCGGCTTCAGCGGCCCGACATTGATGAATCGGTCCTTGGAGAACTTGTTCATCGATATCAACCATTTGCCGTCGGCCTCGGCGGTTTCACCCATCGAAGTCGAGTTATGGCCGGGCTGATAGGCAACATCGACCTTGCTGATAATCGGGTCAACCTTTTCACCGGAATAGGCGCGGATGGCCTTGTCGATGTTCCACTTTGCCACCTGACTGTCGAGGAACAGGGTGGTGAAAGCATTGCCCTGACCATCAAAGGCTGTGTGCAACGGCCCAAGACCGAGTTCCGGTTCGGCCACAATGACCGAGCGCGGATCAACGTCACTGGAAAACAAAGCATCCACCTTGGTGACATCAATCACTGAAACCGTTGGCGACAACTTGCCATTGATCATAATGTGGCGTTTGTCGGGTGCAGCATTTACACCATGCGGCGAGTTGGGGATCGGCACATAACGGGTGTATTTTGAACCCTTGCGTCCATCCAGAACCGGCACACCGTTAAGTTCCTGGAAATCTCCGGCTGCAACGCCCGCCTCAATGGCCTTGATATCGAAAATGACGCAATGATCCATTTCGCTGGCGGTCATTTCAGCAAGGTTCATGCCCATCTCCGAATTGTAGCTCGAAGCAAAAGCGTATTTGCCTTGATAATCAGCATCCACATTGTCCAGATTTCCACTTACCTGAAGCTGCCATTTGACTTCCATGCTGTCACCGTCGATGGCGGTGAATATGGAGACATATTTCGACGGGTCATCAAGGATTTTACCATCATTGACCAGCGGGGATTCATGCTCACCATTGGCAAACACATAACCGGTGCGCGGGAACTTTTGCGGCCGAAGCCCGTGAATGGCAAAGGCGTTGGGGATTTCAATCATCTTGTCGCATTTCATGATGTCGACCCTGACCCGTGCAACGCGGGTATTGGCCTTGTCATTCATGAACAGATAACGCCCGTCATAGGTGCCGTCGGTAAACGACATGTGCGGGTGATGCAGATCACCATTGTCATAGGTTTTTTTGCCCTGGGCTGCCAGCATGGCCTTGGTTTCGGGCAAAAGGCCTTCGGTGAGGATTTTCAGCGACTCATTGGTCTGACCCCAGCCGGTGGCTGAACAGCGATTGAACACGGGAACACGCATTAATTCGCGCATGGATGGTACGCCCAGAATACGCATTTCACCGGTCTGGCCGGAGGACCAAAAACCATAATATTCATCGAGTTCGCCAGGTTTCAGTTCATTTTTTCCGGCTGCCGTGGCAGGTGTTGTGGATTGGGCAAGAAGGGCAGCGCCACCAGCTCCCGTTGCTGCAAGGGTTCCAGCGAGTACTACGCCTTTGCCTGGGCTTTTAAGTATTTCGCGCCTGGTTAGGCCGTTATTTTTGGTGGGAGTATCAGACATATCAGCTCTCCTTTTTTGCTAATGCCTTGGGTTGACTTATGAGGCGGTCCAGAGCTTCGGCAGATTGCGCCGTGCTGCGGGCCAGTTTTTCCCGGGATCTTCGTACCTTGATACGAACCGGGCATTTCTGGTCGTCCTGATAAAGAACCTGGCAATGCAGGCAGGACAAACATTCATTTGGATTGATTTCACCGGTCGGATGGATGGCTTGAACGAAACATTCGTGAGCGCATATCTGGCAGGGGCTGCCACATTCCTTGTAACGCTTGAGCCAATCAAACATTCGCATGCGCCCGGGTATTGCCAGTGCAGCACCCAGAGGGCACAGATAGCGGCAATAAAATCTTTCAATAAACAAACCGGCGCCCAGAAGAACAACAGCAAACAGTACAAACGGCCAGCCGCGCTGGAACTTCAGGATAATAGCCGTCTTGAATGGTTCAATTTCCGCAAATTGTTCCGCCAGTGAGATGGAGCCCAGCGACAGGCCAAACAACGCCAGGAAAATCATATATTTAAGTGGCCAAAGGCGTTCATGCAGCCCCCAGGGCAATGTCCATTGAGGTACCTTGAAAAAACGCGCGATGCGATTTGTTAGTTCCTGCAATGCGCCAAACGGGCAAAGCCAGCCGCAAAACGCCCCCCTTCCCCAAAACAACAAAGCCGTTGCAACCGAAACCCACAGGATAAATACCAGCGGATCCAAAAGGAACGCATCCCAGGTAAACCCCTCTCTCAAAGATGCCGCCAGAGCCATTAGATTGACGACTGAAAGCTGGGCGTTGGCATACCACCCAAGAAACACCAGTGTTACCGTCAGAAAACTCATACGGAACCAGAAAAAGACTTTTTCGTTCCGGGTAACCTGTTTCTGGAAAAAGAATACGCCAGTTAAAATACCGAGCATTGCGAGCAGCACGCCTATTTCAACTTTCTTGCCTTTCCAGATGCGTTTCCACAATTGCGCCCGCGCTTGTGCATCATCGTTTGGAAGCAAAGCAACTATTGTTGGCTGTTGCTTTGCCGCTAGAAGATATTTGTCCGGCAACTTGTAACCAAGATCAAACGTCAGGAAAGATTTTTCTATCGGCCCTACAGCGCGCTGAACCAGCAATTGGATACGCCAGGGTTGACTGGCATCAAAATCAGCATTTGCCGGAATTTTGAATAAGTCAATCTCGGTGAATGTTGGCGCACCATCTGCAGTAATTTCGCCAAGTCGCCGATGTTGACGGTCACGAAAGCGGACTGAGTTATCCCCTTGTATTAACTGGATACGACCAAATATTCCACCACGCACATAGCCAGACCCTTTAAATGAATACCGGCCGCGCGCCATCAAAAGTATGGCCTGTTCGCCCTCCTCAAGCCAGGCCAGCAAATTCTTGTATTCAGCATCGCCCAGTAAACTTCTTCCTATTGCAGGCACTGAAACAAGGGCCGCTTGCATATCAATATAAGTGTCATCAGACGCACCTGTTTCAGGGCGTTCAACTGCGCGTAAATCGCCTGATTTTTCGAATGCCTCGTTGATCTGGCCGACATCAAGTGCCAGTTTCTGAATCGCCCCGTTCCTGGCCAGCATTGCCCAGTCTACAACGGTGTTATTTTCCATATCCACCACAAAACGCGGTCCGGCATCTACCGCGTTTTGAGTCAACCCGCCAAGACCAAGTGCCCGCGCAACCTTGATACTTGAGCGCACAATTGAATCATCAATGATCATGACTGTTACGGTAGCACCTGAAATGATCTCCAGATCATGACCTGAACCACCTGCGGCAGCCTCTGCTACAATATCAAGGCCGGAATAGCTTTCAGTCAGGGCCTTGATTTTCCGCTCTGGAATACCGATCAGTACAATAGGCTCGGAATGCTTGACCAACTTTGCACTCTGCAATTTGCCATCAAGCCCAATTGCTACCAAAACGTGGATAGGTTTGCCGGAATAACCGGTGGTCCCGACAAAATCAGTAGTGACAAAAGCATACCCAAGCGTTTTGCCATCATTCAGTATTGGCACTACAGGAATATCTGCGCGAAGCGGGCCATAAGATGTGGCCCCGTTGACGAGTTCGCTGGCAGGAGTATTGGCTATAAATTTATATAGTATGGGTCTGGTTTCGCCAGCAGCAACACCAGTTAGCACAACAAGGGCAAGCAATAATGCAATTAAATGATAAACTACCCGCCTGGACACAAATTCGATACTGGAAATTACCGCCATTGCATTTCCTCTAAATTTATGGAAATGGCGTTTTGAGCGGGAAAGATGTTTTTAGATAAAAAGTTTGCCAAATTTTCCGACAGCGGCGGTCCCCGATTATTCAACCGGCGTCGCCACAAATGCTCAGTTGCTGTCATTGGCTGGAGAAAAGGTTTGACCTGAATTAACCCGGTTGATTTTTGCACCCTGTAATATGCTGGTAATTGTTCTATATGTTGTCGCTCAGCAAACAGAAAAACTGCATAATGCTCACATACTACCAGATGCGTTTTACCAGTTGCATCTGTCCAGGCACATTGAGGGTTAATTTCATCATATAATACAAATTGCAGGGCTGTTTGGTCATCTGCCTCGCTTGCACCCGCTTGCAAAGACTGACTGGCAAAAAGAAATAATATTGTGAAAACAGCAAATCCACGAAACATGCTAAGCGACAATAGCCGGTTTTTTTGATGAGAGTATATGTCCCGCTTTAACGGCATCAGATGCGACGATTCCAGATTGTAAATCAATTGGTTTGGTCAATAGATGCTGCTGTCATCGATGTCTTTGACTTTGGTCAAGTTACTGCGGAAATTTCAGCCATTGAATCGCCCCGGGTTTTCTAGGGTCTGTGGACAATTAAGGTTGCGGCGCTGGTATGATTTTCACAGCGGGACACCCCGCAAAAACCGTAGAAAACAATTTTGTTGTCAACAAATAAGCAATACAGTACTCTAATACCAATTTATAACTACGATCCAAATCAGGGAGATGCCGAATGACCACCCCCCTCGCAGCAAATATCTCGGTACGCCGTTCATTCACCGTCAATGAAGAACGAACAATCGACTTTATGGGTGAAGATGCCCGTGTCTATGCAACACCGTCGCTGATCAGAGACATAGAGCAAACCTGCCGTGATTTGCTTTTCGAATATGTAGAAGCCGGTGAGGACTCCGTTGGTTTCAGCATTTCAATCCTCCATACCGCACCAACCCTGCTTGGCATGGAAGTTACTATCACCGTGACAATCACCGAAGTTGATGGACACAAAGTTGCGTTTAAGGTTTCCGCCAGAGATTCCCTCGATGCGATATGCAAGGGCGAGCATGTGCGATTTGTTGTCAATGTGGAAGAAACCAAACAGCGACTGTTGGCCAAGGCTGAAAAAGCAGTAAATGCCGACCAGTCCTGAAGATAGCGATTACCATGAAAAATTCTGACCAGTCGCCAAAAACAGAAGTTTCCTCCTATTGTTATCAGTGCGTTGCCGGACCCGACTTGCTGAAGGTCGACATCAAGGACGGTGTCGCCACCGGGATACGCCCGGATTTTTCCGCAAGTGATATTCATCCGGCAGGTGGCAAGGTGTGCGTCAAGGCCTACGGTCTTATTCAAAAGACCTATAACCCCAATCGTATTCTCACTCCGATGAAGCGTACCAATCCTAAAAAAGGCCGTGATCAAGACCCCCGTTTTAAACCCGTATCATGGGATGAGGCGCTGGATACAATTGCCGAAAAACTCAACAAGGCGCGTGCTGACGGCCTAAACGACAACTCCGGATTTCCGCGTGTTGCGGCAAGTTTTGGCGGCGGTGGCACTCCCACATCCTATATGGGTACATTCCCGGCATTCCTGTCGGCCTGGGGCCCGGTTGACATGAGTTTCGGCAGCGGTCAGGGCGTGAAATGCTACCACTCCGAGCACCTCTTTGGTGAATTGTGGCACCGCGCCTTTACCGTATCGCCAGACACGCCACTTTCAGAACTCATCTTGTCTTTTGGCACCAATACGGAAGCCTCGGGTGGTGTTTGCGGGGTAAAACGCCATGCGGATGCACGAGATCGCGGCGTTAAACGCATCCAGATTGAACCGCATCTTTCCATTGCCGGTGCCTGCTCGGCCGAGTGGGTGCCGATCAAACCCAAAACCGATGCCGTATTCCTGTTTGCCATGATCCATATCCTGCTGCACGAGGAAAAGCGCTCAAGGCTCGATATTCCGTTCCTGCGCGACCGCACGTCATCGCCTTACCTTCTGGCACCCAACGGATTTTATCTGCGCGATAAAAAATCCGGCAAACCACTGATCTGGGATTTGAAAACAAACAAGGCCGTTGCCTTTGATACAAAAAATACCGAACCGGCGCTGGACGGAACTTTTGTTGCTTCCGGACTGGAAACCGGGGCGGACAATGAAAGTTGGGACCACTCAGATATCAAATGCCAACCGGCTTTCACCAGTCTCGCAGATCATGTGGGCACATGGACGCCCGAATGGGCCTCGAAGATTTGTGATGTTCCTGCTCAAACCATACGCAGCGTTGCCACCCAGTATCTCGATCACGCCCATATTGGTGAAACCATTGATATTGATGGCATGGAACTGCCCTATCGCCCGGTGGCCATTTCGCTGGGCAAGACCGTCAACAATGGCTGGGGCGGTTATGAGTGCTGCTGGGGGCGCACGCTTTTGGCCTGTCTTGTTGGCGCACTTGAAGTGCCCGGTGGAACGCTTGGCACAACCGTACGGCTTAACCGTCCGGCAGATAATCGCTGGAGCAGCGTAACACCGGGCCCTGACGGTTTCATGCATTATCCAATGAACCCCACCAGCAAGGATGAGTGGATGTCGCGGCCGACCTCCCGCCACGCCCATCAAACCCTCATTCCGCTGGCCGCCAATTCGCCCTGGAGCCAGGCGTTGGGCCCAACCCATCTGGCCTGGATGCAGCAGCAAAAAGGCTTTGAGCACCTGCCTGAACCGACCCAGCCGGACGTGTGGTTCGTCTATCGTACCAATCCGGCCATTTCCTTCTGGGACACAAGGGCTATTGCCGATGTGATGGCGACTTTCCCCTTCACGGTTTGCTTTGCCTATACCCACGATGAAACCAACCACATGGCAGATATTTTGCTGCCGGAATGTACTGATCTTGAAGGCCTGCAACTGATCCGCATCGGTGGCTCCAAATATATCGAGCAATTCTGGGATTACCAGGGTTTTGCCCTGCGCGATCCGGCAACAAAACCTTGCGGCGAAGCGCGCGATTTCACCTGGATTTCCACCGAACTTGCGCGCCGTACCGGCCTGCTGGAAAAATACAACGCCGCCATCAACAATGGTGCCGTCGGGGTCCGCTTGAATGGTGAAAACTATGATTTTTCTCTCAGCAGGGAGGATGTCCACGATGTCGAGGAAATATGGGATTCGGTTTGCAAGGCTGCCAGTGCCGAGGTGACCGATGGCGCAGAAAGCGACGGCCTGGAATATTTCCGTGAACACGGATTTCGGGTAAAGAAGTTTTCCCGCCAGCGCTGGTACCTCTATCCCGAAATGGTGGCGCAGGAATTGCGTTTTGAACTGCCTTATCAGGAAAGACTGTTTCGTGTCGGTCAGCAATTGGGCGCACGCCTGCATGAGCAAGGGATCACCTGGTGGGATCGCCAGCTAAAGGAATACGAACCCATGCCCAGGTGGCATGATATTCCGGGCCAATGGGAAGAAGCGCTTTCTTCCCACTTCAAGATCAATATTGATGATTATCCCTTCTGGCTGATTACCGCCCGCTCCATGCAATATTCCTGGGGTGGCAATGCCGGATTGCAAATGATCAACGAGGTGGCCAAAAACATTGCTGGCCACACCGGTATGATCATGAACCCCAAAGCGGCACAAAAACTGGGTCTGTCGGAAGGTGATATTGCCAAGGTCACCTCACCCCTCGGCGAAACCAAAGGAGCGGTGGTTTTGCGTCACGGTATCAGACCGGATACGCTTTTGATGCTTGGCCAGTTTGATCACTGGGCCACCCCCTATGCCAAGGACTTGCATGTTCCCTCGATGAACGAATTGACCCCGATGATACTGGAATTAACTGACGCCACCGGCTCCGGTGCTGATTTGGTCAAGGTTTTCATTGAACGGCTGGGAGGCAATGCATGACACGCTGGGTGATGGTCGTTGATCTCAATCGTTGTGTCGGCTGTCAGACCTGCACCGCAGCCTGCAAACACGCCAACGCAACCGCCCCCGGTGTTCAATGGCGCAAGGTGCTGGATTTCGAGGTCGGCGAATTTCCTGATGTTCACCGGGCCTTTATGCCGGTGGGGTGTATGCATTGTGATAAGCCGCCTTGCCTGGATGTCTGCCCGACAACCGCAACAAAAAAGCGCCAGGATGGCATTGTCACCATCGATTATGATCTATGCATAGGCTGCGCCTATTGTGCCGTTGCCTGCCCCTATCAGGCCCGCTGGCGGGTTGATCAGCCTGATACTGCTTTTGGCGGCAAACCCATGCGCCATGAGGCAGTCAGCGAACACCTGGAACGCCGTGGTGTCGCCCAAAAATGCACATTTTGCATCGATCGGATTGATCCGGGAATGGCTGAGGGACTGATGCCCGGTATTGACCCGGAAGCAACCCCGGCCTGCGTCAATTCCTGCATTGCCGGTGCCCTGCATTTCGGGGATATTGACGACCCCGAAAGCAATGTCTCAAAGCTGCTTTCAGAACACAAATACTATCGCATGCACGAGGATGTCGGTACCGAACCGGGTTTCTATTATCTGTGGGATCACGGTTCCACAAATGACGTGCCGCTGGAACCGGCGCCAATGGTTGCTGATCCTGTCGGTTTAAGCAGTGTATCTTCTGCACTTCAGACCAGTTGGGACTGGCGAGCTGCGGCAAACTTTATCTTCGGCGGTACCGGCACCGGACTGTTTGCTTTTACTGCTTTGGCCACTCTGTTTGCTGCACCTTTGTGGATAGCGGCACTACTGGCACTGGCGCTGGTGGCCACAGGCCTGTTGTGTGTATGGCTTGAAATTGGCCGCCCGTGGCGTTTCATCAATGTCTATTTCAATCCCAAAGGTTCCTGGATGACCCGCGAGGCAATAGTTGCCTTACTGTTTTTTGCAACCGGCTTGCTGGCATTGCTGAGCAACATAACACTCATTTGGCTGATCGCCGCCGGATTCGGCCTGATATTCCTTTATTGTCAGGGGCGCATTTTGCTTGCGGCCAAGGGCATCCCCGCCTGGCGGCAGACGGGAATTGTCCTACTGATCATGGCAAGTGGACTAACCGAAGGACTTGGACTGTTTGCAGCAATCGCTGCAATTGCCGGGCTGGATACACCTTTATTGCAGATAACAATCATGGCACTGCTGGTGCTATTGCCAATCCGCTATCTCGTCTGGTTCAATTATCGCACTGCGCTGGGCCGCAAGGGTGCGCCGACAAAGGCCTTCAAGGCGCTGGATAGCGGTATATTAAACCTCTCGTTCACAACTCACCTTGTGTTGCTGGGTATTGTTGTTGCCTCCTATTTCATCCCTGTACTGCTTATTGCAGGAGGATTGCTTGCCGTTGCATCCGGCTGGGCTTTCAAATTCAAACTGATTACCAAGGCCGCCTATAATCAAGGTTATTCAATCGAACGATTGCCGGTTCGTGGCGCAGGCAAAAGCGTGCCGGGTATCAAGCCGGGGTGGACATTGTCATGAATGCACCTGAACGGAAAAACGCAACTATTTACCAGGCGGGTACCGGCGGCATGGAGCGCTCTTTTGCCGGTGAAGTGGAAAAACTCAAGCTTGGCAATGGCGATGTATTCGAAGGCGAGACCATCCTCGCAATCACCAAGGCATTGTTGCAGTCAGGCGTTGCCTATGTCGGCGGTTATCCAGGTGCGCCCGTATCCCATTTGATGGATGTGCTGGCTGAGGCCCGCAAGCCGGTACTTGAACCGATGGGCATCAGCTTTGAGCAATCAGCCAGCGAAGCAGGTGCTGCCGCCCTGCTTGGCGCTTCAATCCACTATCCGCTGCGCGGTGCGGTAACATGGAAATCCATCGTCGGCACCAATGTGGCTTCCGATGCACTTTCCAATCTGGCTTCCGCCGGGGTGACCGGCGGTGCGGTGATCATTGTCGGAGAGGATTACGGCGAAGGGGCCAGCGTCATTCAGGAGCGCACCCATGCAACGGCGCTGAAATCCTCCCTGCCGCTGCTCGACCCGCGTTATGACATGGCACGACTGGTTGAACTGACCGAGCAGGCATTTGATCTTTCCGAGGCCTGCCATTTGCCGGTGATAATATCCCTGCGCATTCGCGCCGCCCACATGACCGGGTCATTTACCTGCAAGGAAAATGTCAAGCCTGCATTCGGTGCCGAAAACCCGTTGCCCCATGCCATTCAGGACTATGACCGCATTGTCCTGCCGCCGTCGACCTATGAACATGAACGCGACAAGATAGAAAATCGGCTGCCTGCGGCGCAAAAATTCATTACCGACAACAGCATCAATGAGATCTATCCCGGTTCCCGCGACAAGATCGGCATAATTCTGCAGGGCGGCACCTATGGTGCGGTGATACGGGCGCTTGGCCTGCTTGGCGCCGCCGATGCATTTGGCAAAACCTCGGTGCCGCTCCTCGTACTCAACGCCATTCACCCGCTAGTGCCGGAGCAGATCACTGATTTTCTCAAAGGCAGGAAAAGCGTACTGGTGGTTGAAGAAGGCAATCCGGCATTTATCGAAAATGATATTCGCGCCCTTGTTCAAAAGGCCGGTATCAAGTGCAAAATACGCGGCAAGGATGTTCTACCGGTTGCCGGCGAATACACCCTTGAAGTTGTCCGCGATGGAGTTGGAGCCTATCTGGCGTACGAAGACAAGGCAAAGGGTGGCGTTGGCTCCAGGGCGGCGCAAGCCTTGAAAATTATCACGGACAATCGCCGAAAAATTACCGCCATACTGGATACCCTGCCCCCGCCGCGACCACCGGGATTTTGCACCGGTTGCCCGGAACGCCCGATCTTTACCGCCTTGAAGCTGCTGGAGCGCGAGCGTGGTAAAATCCATGTGTCATCGGATATCGGGTGCAGCACCTTTGCCACCCTGCCGCCCTTCAACACCGGTTCCACCGTGCTTGGTTATGGCATGAGCCTCGCCTCCAGTGGTGCAGTCGGCCCGGCACTTGACCAACCCGGCGTGGCGGTGATGGGCGATGGCGGGTTCTGGCACAACGGGCTGACAACCGGGGCAATCAACGCCCAGTGGAACGGCCACGATTCGGTACTGGTGGTGCTGGAGAACGGCTATGCCTCGGCCACCGGCCAGCAGCACCTGCCTTCTACCGGCTCAACCCCCTGGGGCAGACGCATCAAGGTTTCGATTGAAAACACCCTGAAAGCCATCGGGATTCGCTGGTTGCGACGGGTTAATTCCTATGATGTCAAACATACTCTCAACACCCTGCGCGCGGCGTTCGATGCACCCGAAAAGGGTTTACGAGTCGTACTTTCCGACAATGAATGCATGCTGGCTCACCAGCGACGCGAAAAACGCAAAAAGCAGGAACAAGCCCGCGCGGGCAAGCCGGTAGTCAGGGAACGCTTTGGTGTCGACGAAGAGGTATGCAGCGGTGATCATTCCTGTATGCGGCTGTCGGGCTGCCCGTCGCTGACCCTGAGGCCCGGATTTGACCCACTGAAGGACGGCCCGGCGGCGATGGTCGATGAGACCTGCCTCGCGTGCGGGCTTTGCGGCGAGGCGGCCCATGCAGCGGCCTTGTGCCCATCATTCTACCGGGCAAGGGCAATAGAAAATGCCGGACCGCTCCGCCGGTTATGGACAAAAACAGGCGCGCGACTGGCCACAGCACTGGGGGCATCATAATGGCTTCCGGAACTATAAAAAGACCTGTGTGCATATTGATGGCGGCGCTTGGTGGTCAGGGGGGCGGTGTACTGGTCGACTGGCTGGTGGCTGCAGCACGTATTGACGGGCTGGAGGCCCAGGCAACATCAATTCCGGGAGTTGCCCAGCGAACCGGCGCCACAACCTATTACTTTGAGGTTTACCCGCAGCAAAACCTTTCGGCCCGGCCGGTCTTTTCAATTTTTCCGGCATCGGGTGCGATTGATCTGATGGTTTCATTTGAACCGATGGAAGCCGCGCGTGCGCTTTCCGGCGGTTATATCGGCCAGAACACCACGGTAATAACGGCGCGGGAGCGCATTTACAGCACGTTTGAAAAGATCAAACCGGGCAACGGGATTACCCCGCTAACGCCGGTTTTTGATGCACTCCAGACCATGGCCGGAAGTTTAAATATTGTGGAAATGGCGAAAGCTGCGCGCAATGCCCGGTGCCACCCCAATGCGGTGATGTTCGGGGCCATGGTTGCCAGCGGCATTATGCCGATGCAGCTCGAAAGCTGCCGTGAAGCCATCAACCGTTCCGGTGTGGCCGTTAAAAACAATCTAGCCGGGTTTGAAGCAGGCATGGGGCTGACATCGGCACCTTTTGACGAAGATGAGCCTCCAAAAAATACTCACAAGAACCCGCCAGAAGCTTTTGTCAGCGCCATTGCCGCTTTGCCGAAATCTGTGCAGCCCATCGTCGGCCATGCGGCAGCCCATTTGCTGGACTATCAGGATACCGCCTATGTGGAACACTATCTTGATCGGCTGCGCCGGGTGATCGCGCTGGATAGTGAAAAGGAGAACTACCGCCTCTCCGTTCAGGTGGCGCGTCGGCTAGGGGCATGGATGGCATTTGAGGATATCATCCGCGTTGCACAATTGAAAACCCGGCCCGGCCGGCTAAAGCGCATACGAAATGAGCTCGGAATTGGCGATGATGTACCGCTTTATGTGCACGACTATATCAAGCCCGGTCGCGAAGAATTACGCGGCATGCTGCCCAAAGCGCTCGGCAAATGGATACCGACTGCCGCAAGCGGGCAGAAATATCCAGGCATTGCGTTGAAGATAAACACCGCCGGACCCTTCGGCTGGGCAATGATGCGATTGCTTTCATCGCTGAAATCGCGGCGACCGCGCAGTCTGCGGTTTGAACAGGAGCAGGCGATGATTACCCGGTGGCTTGATGCAATTGCAGAAACCGCAGGGAAAGACTACCAACTCGCCTGTGATCTGGCCAATCTTGCCGTTTGGGCAAGAGGCTACAGCGATACCCGCAATCGTGGTTTCGACCAACTGGCAAAACTGCTGGATAATCCGCAACGCCAGATCGAGATTGACAAGTCAGCATATCGCGATGCGGTTTCAGCGTCGCTCAACAAAGCCAGTTCGGACCCCGATTGTGAGGTGATACAATGAGCAACCCCAACCGCGATTTCATGTTTGAGCGGGATATTGAAACCCTGTCGCGTTCCGCTCTGGTCGAACTTCAACTGGAACGGTTGCAATGGACCTTGAAGCGGGCCTACAAAAACGTTCCCCATTATCGCCGCGCCTTTGATACAGCGGCAATCAAACCTGAACAGTTAAAATCACTGAGCGACTTCAAACACTTTCCTTTCACGGTGAAAACCGATCTGCGTGACAATTATCCGTTCAAGATGTTTGCCTCACCGATGGATGAAATGTGTCGGCTGCATGCCTCATCCGGCACAACCGGAAAACCGACGGTAGTGGGTTACACCAGAGGTGATATTGATCGCTGGGCCGGGTTGATGGCCCGCTCGATGGCGGCAGCCGGGGCACGACCGGGCGATATTGTACACAACGCCTATGGTTATGGCCTGTTTACCGGTGGCCTGGGCGCGCACTACGGTGCAGAAAAACTTGGCTGTGTTGTGGTGCCGGTTTCTGGTGGCGGAACCGAGCGACAGGTCATGTTGATGAAGGATTTTGCCGCTGATATATTATGTTCGACCCCGTCCTATGCCCTCAACATTGTCGAAGTTGCCGCCCAACAGGGCATAGACATTGCTTCACTGCCGGTCCGGCGCGGAATATTCGGTGCCGAACCCTGGAGTGAGGCAATGCGGGCCGAGCTTGACTGGCAACTTGGCATCAAGTCTGTCGATATCTACGGGCTCTCCGAAATTATGGGACCAGGTGTTGCCTGCGAATGCGATACCGAGCGGCGCGGACTGCACGGATGGGAAGACCACTTTCTGTTTGAGATTATTGATCCCGAGACATTGGAACCCCTGCCAATGGGGGAGACCGGCGAACTGGTGATTACCACACTGACCAAGGAAGCCATGCCGATGGTGCGTTATCGCACCCGTGATATTACCCGGTTGAGCGACGAACCCTGCAGCTGCGGGCGCAGCCATGTGCGAATATTGCGGGTCACCGGGCGTGACGATGACATGCTGATCATTCGCGGGGTCAATGTTTATCCCTCGCAAATTGAATCTGTACTGGTCGCCATTGACGGCCTTTCACCCCATTATCAGATCGTGTTGAAAAATGATGGTCCATTGGATGCGATGACCGTCGAAGTGGAAGTCGCCCCCGACGCCCCGTCTGCGGACGATGAACTTGTCACCAAGGCCGGTGAGGTTCGCCATCACATCAAGTCAATCATCGGCGTGACCTGCGCAGTTACCGCAAGACGTACCGGCGAGATACCACGTTCTGAAGGAAAAGCCGTAAGGGTACGCGATTTGCGAAACTAGGCAGGGCCTGCGTGAATGCAATTGATCGGTTTTCCGCGCTTACTGGCGGGATGCATTCCCCGCCTGCCACGTGAAGCCAGGTTGCTGGTGGAAAAAACCATTTGAAAACGGAACGCCGATACCACATGCCTGCAGGCACTCATTGGCCTCATCCCGGGTAATTTCACTATTAAGCAAAGCATCAAAAACCTTTGCAGCAGCAATAGTGCCTTTGCTTTGCGGCGAGATGCGGAACCTGCCAACGCCCGCAGCGGCCAACTCGTCCAGTTCGTTCACAAGATTGAGGCAGGTATGGGACTGCGTCTGAATGCCATTGACCGTCAAAAACGGCCTGCCCTCAAGTGTATCAAGCACCATGCCATCCACATCCCTGTCGCAGATAAACTGACAGCTATCCCTGGTTTTTCCGTGGGCGCGGGCATGATAGCACCTTGCGGACAATGCCAGGGGAATGCGTCCAAAAATCTGAACTTCCAGTTCAACATCAAGCTTGCTTGCCAGTTTGCTCAACTCAGCAATACCGCTTGCCGGAATTTCAGGTGACAGACAAATGCTTTGCGCACCGTTGGCGGCAAAGAATGCCAGGGCATCTTCATTATAGACATTCATATAGGGGCCGATCGCATGCGGCTGCCCATCGAGATGCCACAGGGCGGAAGTGTCGTTGGCTTCAACAAAAAACCCTTCAGAAGTGGCCACCTGCTTCATTAACCGGCGATCGATATTGTTTGTTACTTCGGCAAGTGTGGAAAACACCAGTTGTTTTCCCGCATTGTCAAGTCGTGTAACCACTTCCTCGAAATAAGGGGCGAACAGGGGTGCGCGTTTTGAACATATGGCCTCGCCAATGAACACGGTTTTTACCGGGGCTTCATCGGCGACCTCGAAGTAGAAGTCGCGCCAATTTTCGGCAGGCCAATTATACAATACAGGGCCGAGCGTGAGTTGCGGTATCATTGGCTATCTCCAGGTCTTTGAACGAAACGCACCCTGCGTTTCCCGGTGGCCCTCTGTCAGGGCGAGAAGATTTCCGATATCCGGTTCATCACCCCTTGCATAGGCATCAACAGCTTGTCGAAACTCCGAGACAACAGCTTTGACATAGGCCCGCGAGCGTTGCCGCCCCTCGATTTTCAAAGCAGTTACGCCAGCGCGCATAAGGTCCGGTAAGAGGCGGGTAAGGTTCAGGCTGACCGGCTCTTCAAAAGCATAGTATCTTTGTTTGTGTTCGGTATTGTAGCGCCCCTTGCAAATAGTTGGATAACCGGCATTTTCATCACATCCGATACAGTCAATGGCAAATTCACCCAGCCGGGTGGTTAAATTGTGGTTTTGATCCTCTTCATAGTTGACAAAACCAGCCGGTGAGCACACGCCATCCATATTGGTTGAAAGGCCGGTGACATAATTGGTGAGCGAACAGCGCCCCTCTGCCATCATACCGATATTGCCAAAAACAAAGGCTTCAATTTCGCAAGGAATTTCATCGTGCACCTTTTTGATTTCGGCAACGGTTAAGATGCGTGGCAACACAACCCGTTTGATATCAAATCTACTGCAGTAGAAGTTGATTGCCTCGGCTGATGAGGCACCAGCCTGTACCGACAAATGCATGCGTTGGTCAGGATGGTTTTTGCTTAAATAGTCCGCCATACCGATATCGGCTATTATGATGGCATCAACGCCGATACTTACAGCATCATTGATGGCCTCTTTCCAGATATTGGTGCGACCGGCCGTCGGAAAGGAATTGATCGCCGCCAGAACCTTGGCACCATGATCACGGGCGTAAGAGGTGGCCTTGTCCATTTCAGCTACGGTAAAATTCAATCCGGGGAAATTGCGGGCATTGGTCGGCCCCTGAAAACCGCAATAGATGGCATCGGCGCCGGCATCAACGGCTGTACGCAATGCGGCAGGGGTGCCTGCGGGGCACACAAGTTCGGGTTTGAATATATCTGTCATTGCTTGTTTCCGGAAAACCTGTTTGCCATGTCAATCAGCAAGCGCACCGGGCCCCGAAGAGGACCAAAGGAGGCTGCAACGTCATCAGCCAGCGTGGTGTCCATATCATCAAGCGCGTTGCGCAAAGCCACAACAGCTTCTGCATCGCCGGTGATGGTCAAATCCCGGTTAAAGAACAAGGCATCGCTGTCGATCTGGCTATCGATCATCTGGAGCAATGTCCCAAATGTTCCGGAAATAAAAACATCATGCTCGATGCTGGAGCCGCGATTATACGCCCTCAGCCGTGGAATATCGGGATCGGGTTGCAGCATCAGAAAAAACGGCATGTTGGAAGGGTCAATCAGGAAGCGTTTCTTGCAGCTGTCTCCCAGACGGGCAAACAGTTCGGGATGGCGCCCGGCAACATTGGTAACAATTCGGGTCAACAGGGGCTGGATAACAAACAGCGGCAATGGCGGCAGCAGCCGCGCAAATCCTTGCGCTCTGCCACCGGCGGTGGTTCCAGTCTCAGGCCCTGGGTTTCTGGCAATCATTGATGACTTTTAGGAAACAGGCTGAACAGTGTCTTTGATATTAATCAAACGGGCAAATATATATTCCGAATCAAAGTATCGGGGCCAAAAAAGCAGTAGGTCCAGAGCCTAAATTGCAAATTCCTCTTCAAGCTCACTGACATCGCCAAAGGTGTCTGACACATGTGTGGCAAAGGGACTGCGGTTGCCTCGATAGAGAATGCCTGTATTGAACCCGTCATCGGTCATGATACGACGCGCAGCGCGGCCGGGATCATCGGTTTCTTCGACAACCGCCTTATGCACAGTATTTTTCCATTCACGCTCGTCTGGTCGGAAAGTTACACAAGGCGAGAGAATTTGAACAAAAGAAAATCCCGGATGTTCTACCGCCTCAATCAGCGTGTTTGTGGTGCCCTTGATGTCGCCGGAAAAGGTTCGGGCAACAAAATTTGCGCCCGATGCAAGAGCAATTACCAGTGGTTGAAACGGGTTAAGCCCGGTGCCACCAGGAGATAATGCGCTGTCCCAGTCCGGTTCGGTTGTGGGTGATGGCTGGCCTTTGGTCATTCCATATACGCGGTTATCCATGACAACATAGGTCATGTCGACATTGCGACGGCAAGCATGCAGAAAATGGTTGCCACCAATGGAAAAACCATCGCCATCACCACTCATTACCATTACGGTAAGATCAGGTCGGGAAACTTTCAGACCTGCCGCCAGCGCCAGCGAACGCCCGTGCACACCGTGAAAACCATAGCAGTTTGTGTAGGCCGGAATACGTGATGAACAGCCGATACCGGAAATCACAGCAATATCTTCCGGTGCCCTGCCAAGAGCCACAAGCGCCTTGGTGATGGACATAAGCACATGGAAGTCGCCACAACCTGGACACCATATGGGGGTGATATCGGATTTATAGTCTGCCGCCTTATAGGCCAGCTTTTGTGGGGCGTTCATGGGGTTTTCCAGTCTCGAATTTGATTACAAATTTCTTCGGGGCCAATAATATGCGGCCCGGGTCGATGGAAATGTTTAATTTCTCCGGGCAGATCACACTGGGCGCGTAAATATCGATGAAACTGGCCCGAGTGGGTTTGTTCGACAATGAGAATGCGGAACGAACCTTCAAGGCTCTCCAGGAATTTCTCCTTAAGGAAAGGAGCAATCAGACGCATCGCCACGAGCTTTACGGCAATGCCCTCATCAGCCAGCCGACGAATGGCCTCGCGCGCCGCGCCGGTAATCGAACCCCAGGTGAGAATGATGGTATCACCATGGCCTTCAACTTCGGCCCAGTGACTGCCATAGTCAAAGTTGGCAATTTTCCCCTGGCGCTTGTCATGCTGGTTCTGGTGGTCCGCGCTTTTGCTGGACGGAGTGCCGTTGATCGTATGGGTAAGACCATCGGCGGTATACTGGCCACCCGGCGTACCCGGAATTGCCATGGGTGAAACACCATCTGCTGTTAGGGCGTAGCGGTTATAAATTTTATCCTCCTGGGCCGTGTAGAGCTTGCGGCTGGCCAGAAACGCAACGTTGGCCGGCTTGTTAACGAGTACCCGGGCCTGACCAAGGGACTGGTCTGATAAAACAATGGTTGGCACCTGCATGGCCTCGGCCAGATATATGGCCCACTGGCCGGTAAACAGGCAGTCAACAACAGTCAATGGGGCAACAACAATATGGGGCGCATCGCCGTGGCAACCATAGATCGCAATATTGAGATCCGATTGCTCCGATTTGGTGGGAATACCGGTCGATGGTCCGCCACGCATCACATCGACCACCACAAGCGGCACTTCAGAGGCGGCAGCCAGACCAATAGATTCAACCATGAGCGCGAGCCCTGGACCAGATGTTGCGGTGATTGAGGCCCGCCCACCATAGGAGGCACCAATCACCATGTTGATGGAGGACAATTCATCTTCGGCCTGAACCAGCGCACCACCGATTTTTGACAGTGCCGGTGCCAGCCATTCAAGCACTTCGGTTGCCGGTGTGATGGGATAGGCGGCGGCAAAACGAACACCACCACGCACCGCGCCAAGACCAACGGCCTCATTGCCGGTGATCAACCAGCGCCCACCACCCTTACCGGCATTTTCATCACCAGTCACATCCAGATTGAAATCACGGCAGTATACTTTTGCTTGTGCCATGCCGATCTCAACGCATTGGCGACCGGCAGTAACCGCCTCTACTCCCTTGCCCGACAGCTTGCTTTGAACAACAGCCAGAATTTTATCAACCGGCAAACCGATAAAGCCTGCGGCAAGTCCGAGGGCCACCATATTTTCACGGCCACCGACAATTTCTGCGGCAAGGCTTTTCAAGCCGACCTCCGCGATTTTTACACCGGTTTTTGTAACAATGCCAGGAACCGGGCCGTGGTCCGGATCGCAAATAACCAGACCATCACCGGACAGCGGCATTTCAGCAACGAAACGTTCAGCATTCTTCCAGTCAATGGCAACAAGCAGATCATAGCTTTCAGCCATGCAATCGACCGGCTGATTGGCCAGACGCACAAGAGCAGCGGCCTCGCCTCCCCGGATCTGCGGGCCAACGGAGCGGTTCATTATTCCGTACCACCCGGCTTTTCCCGCGGCTTCCAGTATTATTGACCCGGCGGTTATGGCCCCGGCCCCGCCACTGCCGACGATGGCAATTGAGATACTTTCAAAGGCGCTTTTGGTTGCTGGCATCGTTTGCCCTATTGGATAATCCGAATGTGGACCGCACATCATGGTTTTTTTGGTTGACGCTAAATACGTATTAGAGTACCATTTTACGGTAATAAAGAAATAAACCGCTGTCAACAGAACTTTGCAAGGTGCAAGTGGATGAAGAGCCGGACGGGATGTTGGTTTACGAAAGAGGATAACGATTAATGGCGCAGCGTTGGGTAATGGTGGCGCAAAACGAGCCGATGCAACTCGAAGAATTCGATCATGGCCATCCGGGCGCTGGCGAAGTGATAGTTGAGATCGCCGGATGCGGGGTGTGCCATACCGATCTTGGTTTTCTTTATGATGGTGTGCGTCTCAATCATGAATTACCCCTGGCGCTGGGCCACGAGATAAGCGGGCGTGTTGTGGCAACCGGCCCGGGTGCAGAAAAATGGCTGGATCAAAGCGTTATTGTTCCAGCCGTGATGCCCTGCGGCGAGTGCGACGCCTGCAAGCGTGGCAAGGGTACCATCTGTCGAGCCCAGAAAATGCCGGGCAATGATATTCAGGGCGGATTTGCCAGCCATATTACCGTCCCTGCGCGGGGCTTGTGCCCTGTGGATATGGCGCGACTTGAAGTTGCGGGCCTTGCGCTGGCTGATGTTTCAGTTGTCGCAGATGCCCTCACCACGCCCTATCAGGCCGCCCTGCAGGCCGGGATCGGCCCCGGCGATCTGGTGATCGTCAACGGTGTTGGCGGAGTCGGTGGGTATGCCGTTCAAGTCGCCGCTGCAATGGGTGCCACTGTCGTCGCCATTGATATTGTTCCTGAAAAACTGGCCGCTGTTGCAGAATATGGTGCGGCGCTGACCTTGAATGCCCGCGATTTTGACGGGCGGGCGCTGAAAAATGAAATCCGCAGTTTCGCCAAAGAAAACGGTCTGCGCTCCAGCGAATGGATCATTATGGAGTGCTCGGGCACGGCGGCAGGGCAATTAACGGCTTTTGGTTTGCTCAATCACGGTGCCACAATGTGCGTAGTCGGCTTTACCATGGACAAGCTCGAAGTGCGCTTGTCCAATCTGATGGCCTTCCATGCCCGGTTGCTGGGTAACTGGGGGTGTCCGCCGGAGCTTTATACCGGTGCTCTCGATCTCGTGCTTGATGGCAAGGTCAAACTGGCGCCGTTTGTCGAGCAACACCCGCTCAAAGATATCAATCAGATTTTTCACGACGTGCATGACGGCAAGTTTGTTCGCCGTGTCGTTCTCGTGCCATCCGCATAAAAGAAAGAAAAACAGCTATGAGTGATTTTGAATTTCTACCCCATGACCTTGTTTCCGATGCAGTGCGCGAGAACATTTCCGATCAGGTACTTTATGAAATGCGTCCTGCCCTGCGCCCTGACGGATCTGTAGCCGAAGGACTTTATAATGCGTGGATCACCCTAAACAATCCATCACAATACAATTCCTATACCACCGACATGGTCAAGTCGGTCATCCTGGCATTTCGCGCCGCCTCCAATACCCGCAGTGTCAACGCCGTTGTGTTCACCGCCATAGGTGACAAGGCATTTTGCACCGGCGGCAACACCAAGGAATATGCCGAATATTATGCCGGTCGACCTCACGAATATCGTCAGTATATGCGGTTGTTTAACGATATGGTTTCCGCCATTTTGGGTTGCGACAAGCCGGTTATCTGCCGGGTTAATGGTATGCGTATCGGCGGCGGCCAGGAAATCGGCATGGCCTGCGATTTCTCGGTAGCTCACGATATGGCGCGTTTTGGTCAGGCCGGTCCAAAACACGGTTCGGCTGCAATCGGCGGCTCAACCGACTTTTTGCCGGTGATGATAGGATGTGAGCAGGCGATGATTTCGGGCGTTCTTTGCGAGCCTTTTTCGGCTCACAAGGCCATGCGGCTGGGTATCCTGACCGACATCGTTCCAGCCCTGAAGGTGAATGGAGAATTCATTGCCAATCCATTGGTTGAAACCCAAAAAATGACCGATGAATATGGCCGGTTAATCCATGGTGAATTTAAAACCGGTGAGGCAGCAGTTGAAGGCAAGGTCATCTTGAAAACCGGCGAAATGGATCTCAGCCTGCTTGATCAAAAGGTTGATGAATTGTGTACCAAACTGCTGACAACCTTCCCTGACTGCACCACCAAATCGGTGGAAGAACTCAGGAAACCCAAACTGAACGCCTGGAATATGAACAAGGAAAATTCCCGCGCCTGGCTGTCGCTCAACATGATGACAGAGGCCAATATGGGTTTTCGCGCCTTTAACGAAGGCAATCGCGAAGTTGGCCGCGAGGTTGATTTTATTGAACTGCGCCAGGAACTCGCCTCCGGCACCAAATGGAATGATGACTTTATCAACGCGATGATGCCGGGTGCAAAAGAGGGAAAAGGATGAGGGTGAACAAGTGAGCACACCGCTGAACATATGGCTCGACCGGGATGGCCGGTTACTGCGTCTGAGACTGGACCGGCCAAAGGCTAATATTGTTGATGCGGCAATGATTGCAGCACTGGATGCAGCGCTCCATGAACATCTGGATGATGGTAACATTGCAGCGGTTCTTCTTGATGCGTCCGGTCCCCATTTCTCGTTTGGTGCAAGTGTTGAAGAACATATGCCGGATCGCTGTGCAGATATGCTTGCAGCGCTTCACGCGCTCATCGCGCGCATGCTGCAAAGTCCGGTTCCCATTCTTGTCGCCATCAATGGACAATGCCTGGGCGGCGGGCTGGAAGTGGCGCTGGCCGGTCAGATTTTATTTGCAAGCCCTGGAGCCAGTCTTGGTCAGCCGGAAATGCAACTTGGGGTGTTTGCCCCTGCCGCCTCATGCCTGTTGCCTGAGCGCATCGGACAGGCGCGGGCCGAAGATCTGCTTTATTCAGGGCGGGCCGTTTCCGGAGAAGAAGCCCTTGCCATGGGCCTGATCGATTACCTCGCTGATGACCCCGAAACCGCCTCACTTGAGTATTTCGATGATCATCTCGCCAAAAAGAGCGCCAGTTCATTGCGCTTTGCGGTGACGGCGGCACGCATTGGCTATGTGGCGCAAATGATCTCCAAACTTGAGCAGGTCGAGCGCCTCTATCTTGAAGAATTAATGCCAACACATGATGCGGTGGAGGGCCTTGAGGCTTTCGTCGCCAAACGACCAGCAAGTTGGGAGAACAGATGAGTACGCCAACAACACAGGAAATTGTCACCCGTTGCATGACTCTGCATGAGGATTTGAATTTTACCGCGGCCCGCCAATGGAAAGACGCCAAAGAGGGCCGCAAGGTCATTGGCTATATGCCGATCTATATTCCGCGCGAGATCATCCATGCCGCCGGAATGCTGCCTCTGGGAATTCTGGGCGGTGGCGACCAGATGGAAGTCATCCACGGGGATGCCTATTACCAAAGCTATATCTGCCGTATCCCGCGCTCGACCATCGAATTGGGGGTGACCGGCAAGCTCGACTTTGTCGATGGTATGTTGTTTCCCTCCATTTGCGATGTGATCCGCAACCTGTCTGGCATGTGGAAAATGATGTTTCCGGAGGTTTATTCAAAATATTTCGACGTCCCGCAAACCTACGAAGATGAGATCGGCGGCACGTTTTATACTAATGAAATGGCTGAATTCCGTAGCGACCTTGAAAAAATAGGTGGGCGCAAGATTACCGATGAGGGTCTCAACAACTCGATTGATCTCTACAACAAAAACCGCCGCCTTGTTCGGGAACTATACGCATTCAGGGCGCAAAAACCCTGGCAGGTACCGGCCTCGGAAGTCTATCTGGTAATTCGCGCCGGGCTTGTTTTACCGGTGGAAGAGCACACCGAACTGCTCGAACAGTATATTGCAGCGGCAAAGGGTGAAAAGCGCCCTATACGCGACAACAGCCGGGTGATTGTAACCGGCCTGTTTTGCGAGCAGCCGCCGCTCAACCTGATCAAGTCGCTGGAACTGGCGGGCTGTTATGTGGTTGATGATGATTTGATGCTGGTGACCCGCTGGCTGACCGGCGATGTACCGACAACCGGCAACCCGCTGCATAATCTCTCACAGGCCTTCCTGCATCACTCGGAATCAACCGCCGCCAAATATGAGCCCAACCAGGAGGAAAAAGGCCAGTACCTGGTGCGCGCAGTAAAGCGCACCGGCGCTGAAGGCGTTATCTTTGCCTCGCCGAGTTTCTGTGACCCCGCACTTCTTGACCGGCCAATGTTGCAGAATGTTCTGAAAAAGGCGGGCATTCCCCACATTGCCTTTAAATATGCCGAAAACTCCGGCCAGATGCAGCCCATTCGCGAGCAGGCCGGGACATTTGCCGATTCAATAAAACTATGGAGCGCAGCATGAAAGTTACAACCAGCCAGGCGACGCCGACGGAAGTGATCAAGGACGCGTCCATGATCAAACAAAAGGAGATGATGGCGGCTCATTATGAACGGCTTTCGAGCGCCAAAGAAAACGGCGCCAAGGTTGCCTCAACCTTTGTGCCGGGCAATTTGAACGAGTTGCTCATGTGTTTTGATCTTGTCAACAACCTGCCGGAGGTCAATGCCATTCAGGCGGGCCTGCGCCGCAAGAGCGGTTCTTATGTGATGGAGGCTGAAAAGCTCGGCCATTCCGAGGATGTCTGCACCTATGTGAAGTCGGATATCGGCATGATGGCCAAAGGCAATATCGGCCCGCACGGCAAGGAACTGCCTGCTCCCGATGTTTTGCTGTTGTCCTATACCGGGTGTTTTACTTTTCTGAAGTGGTTTGAGTTGCTGCGCGAGCAGTACAAGTGCGAAACCATCTTTCTGCAAACCCCCTATATGGCTGATGGTAAAATCACCCCCAACATGATCCAGTACATGGTCAAACAGTTCAAGGAAGATGTCATCCCGAAGCTGGAGAAAATTTCAGGCGTGAAGTTTGATATCGACCGGCTGCGGGAATATCTGGCGAAATCCGCCAGGGCAGAAGATGACCTGGTGCATATTCTTCAAACCGGCAAAAACAAACCTTCACCAATTGATGCCTATTTTGGAGGTATCTATTATATCGGGCCGATCTTCGGGGCTTTCCGCGGCACTGATGATGCAATTGATTATTACAAATTCCTGCGTGAAGAAGTTGACCAGCGGGTTGCCGCCGGTCTTGGCCCGGTTACACCGGACGGACCGATGGGCGAAGAAAAATATCGCCTGGTTGTCGAAGGACCGCCGAATTACACCAACTTCCGCCAGTTCTGGAAAATGTTCTATGACGAAGGCGCGGTAGTAGTAGCTTCCAGTTATACCAAGGTTGGCGGTACTTATGATTTCGGCTTCCGCCATGACCCTGCCCGACCGCTGGAATCGCTGGCGGAATATTGCCTGGGTGTTTACACCAATCGCTCACTGCCAATGCGTATCGAGATGCTGGTCAATTATATCAATGAGTATGAAGCAGATGGCCTGCTGGTCAACTCGATCAAGAGCTGCAACTCTTTTTCCGCCGGTCAATTGCTGATTATGCGGGAAGTCGAAAAACGCACCGGCAAGCCGGCAGCTTTCATTGAAACCGATCTGGTTGATCCTCGCTACTTTTCTGCAGCCAACGTCAAGAACCGTCTGGAAAGTTACTTCCAGATGATCGAACAAAAACGCGGCGGGTCGAGCAAGGGAATAGCAGCATGAAGACCTTTGTCGGCATTGATCTGGGTTCAACCACCACCAAGGCGGTATTGATGGATGAAGATGAGCAGGTGATTGGTCGCGGCATTACCAATTCACGCTCGAACTACGCAACCGCCGTCAAGGTGGTCACCCAAGAGGCCACAATCGATGCCCGCTTTACCCTGTTTCGCCGCGAGTTCAACGACGATGGGAAAAACAGTGATCAGGTGGAGGCGTTTCTTGGCAGCCTTGAACGGGCATTCAGGCTTGAACAGTTTCTTGAGCAACTGAACGATCTGGAACAAACCTGCATTGAACAAGTAAAAGGTGATCGATTTGCCAAAGTCGGTGATGGTGTCAAGCAGGCGCTGGGCGAGACCTTTCGCCGCTTGCGTAAAGAGGCACCGCCAATGTTTGCACCTGGTGCCGTACGCAAATCCGATTTCTTTCGCGACATCGCAGGTTCACGCTATCTTGCCATTGCAGAAGAAGTCGCTCGCGATGCCGGACTTTCCTATGATCTGTTGCTGAACGTCTATGACAAATCGATTATTTCGGTGGAAAACCGCCCGCCCAAGGGCGAACTCAGCGACAAGTTCCACGCCGCCCTTGATCGGGTGAGTGAGGAAATTGACGAGACCAGCGAAGACCTGAAGCTCTCCGTGGAACGCGCACTTGGAATAGAACTGGAAGAAACCTGGCTGGTGGGCACCGGCTATGGCCGGGTGACCCTGCCGTTTTCCAAGGAACATATCCGCTCGGAAATTCTCTGCCATGGGCTTGGCGCACATATGATGTACCCCAAAACCCGCACGGTTCTCGATATTGGCGGGCAGGACACCAAAGGCATTCAGGTAGACCCAAGTGGTATCGTCGAGAATTTCCAGATGAACGACCGCTGTGCGGCCGGCTGCGGGCGCTATCTTGGCTATATTGCCGATGAAATGAACATGGGCCTGCACGAGCTTGGACCGCTTGCCATGAAGTCGGAAAAACCGGCCCGCATCAATTCGACCTGCACGGTATTTGCCGGAGCCGAATTGCGCGACCGGCTGGCTCTGGGCGAGGCAAGGGAGGATATTCTGGCCGGACTTCACCGGGCGATCATCCTTCGCGCCATGTCTATTATTTCTCGTTCGGGCGGTATCGCCGATGAATTCACCTTTACCGGCGGGGTTGCCAAGAATGAAGCAGCGGTGCGTGAGTTGAAAAAGCTGGTGTTTGAAAACTACGGCGAAGTGACGATCAACATCGATCCGGATTCAATTTATACCGGCGCTCTTGGCGGTGCCGAATTTGCCCGCCGCGCTGCCGGGGGAATAATGGAAGGAGTGGAAGCATGATGCTTACCGCAGGAATTGATGTTGGAACCGGCGCGGTCAAGGCCGTGGTCTTCAAACACGATGGCAACAAGGTGGAGTGGCTGTCGCGCTCGGTTCTGCGCATCCGTCAGCGTGACCCTATGGAACTTGCCCGCGAAGCCTTTGACCAAACGCTGGAAGATGCCGGCGTTGCCGAAGGCGAGATGGATTATGTCGCCACCACCGGCGAAGGTGAAGCCATCCCCTTTCATACCGGGCACTTTTATTCAATGACCGCCCATGCCCGCGGCGCGATATACCTTAATCCAAAAACCACTGCCGTTCTGGACTGCGGCGCCCTGCACGGACGTGCCATCGTCACCGACGAACGCGGCAAGGTGCTGAACTACAAAATGACCTCTCAGTGCGCGTCAGGGTCCGGGCAGTTTCTGGAAAATATTGCCCGTTATCTGGGTATCGCCCAGGATGAGATCGGCAAATTGTCCATACAGGCCGATAACCCTGAGGTGGTATCAAGTATTTGCGCAGTCCTGGCTGAGACCGATGTGATAAACATGGTTTCCCGCGGTATTTCGACGCCCAACATTCTCAAGGGCATCCACCTGTCGATGGCAACCCGTCTGGCGCGTCTGCTCAAATCTATTGGTGTTACCGACAATCTGGTGATGATGACCGGCGGACTGGCACAGGATGTCGGCCTTGTTGCGGCTGTTGGTGAAGAACTGGCCAAGATGCGTGGCGTTAAAGCAAATGTTACCCGCCACGAGGATTCAATCCATGCTGGTGCCATTGGTGCCGCCCTTTGGGGTGCATTCCGGGCGGAGAAGCTGGCCAATTCCGGGCGTATACTGAAGGCTTCGTAGAATATTCATACAAGGAGAATAAAATATGGCATTGATGATCATCGATCCCTGTACCGCATGTGATGCATGTGAACCGGTTTGCCCCAATGAGGCGATTAAGGTGGGCGACCCACTTTACATTATTGATCCAATGAAATGTACTGAATGTGTTGGTGCCGAAGATGAACCCCAATGCAAACTGGTTTGCCCCGAAGCGTGCATAGTCGACAATCCTGACTGGGATGAAACACCTGAGGAATTGCAGGAAAAATTCGAATCGCTTCAATAGGTGACCGGTTGGGATTTGCTGGTAGTTGAGCCGACCGGATTTTGTTCAGGTAGACACAAAGACAATAGGGTGACATGTATGAATGCCCACACAACAGTTTAACGAGGTTGAAGTGACGTCGACAAATGATTCAGTCCCAGGGCACCAGCGTGGTGAAATTCCGTTGAGACACCAGAGCAGGATAGAGGGTTTCCGATGCTTGAAGGAAGAACTCGAAAAGCTGGTGTTCATAGACGGCGCGTGGATTTTGCCATTTATCCAGGGTGGCAAAGGTGTGGGTGCCACAAACGGTAAAAACGCCGGTGCCTGGGCGATGGAAAATACCGGTGGCACGATTGCGGCAACTGGTGCCGCGATTGGCTATGGTGAAGATGGCCGCGAAATTTCATACACCTATGCCGCACGCTCACGCCCCAAACGCCACGAAGAAATGGTGAAATTGTCCACTAAAGGGTGCATTCTGCAAGCTCAAATTGCCCACAAAGCCGCACACGGCAGGGGGCGTGTACGCATAAACTTTCTCAAGATGGCTGGTGGCTCAATGCGTATTATGCGCGGTGTACTGGCCAGTACACGACTGGCTGGCGGAGGCAACATTATTCATGCTGTCACCATGGGGGCTGGTTTGCCATCGGAAGAAGACGCCCGGATATGCGCTGACGAAGGAGTGTATCTGGACCCTATCATCTCCAGTGCCATGGCTCTGAAAGTGTTGTTGAAACGTAATTTCAAAAACTGGCAGGGCAGTTACAGCGACCTGATTGGCGCTGTGGTGTATGAAGACCCCTGGTTGGCTGGCGGACACAATGGTATCACCAGCCGGGAAGATCCCGAAGTGCCTGAAAACTCATATGAGCGGGTCAGGAATTTGCGTTCGGTAATGAACGAAAACGGCATGGAAAATGTCGCCATCATCATGGCCGGTGGCGTGTGGTATTTGCGCGACTGGGAAAACTGGCTAAACAACCCGGAAATTGGCCCGATCGCGTTCCAGATTGGTACACGAGACCTGTTGACGCAGGAAAGTCCTGTATCGCAGGAATGGAAGCTTCTGCTTCTGTCGATGAATGAGGGCGATGTGGCCCTGAATAAATTTAGTCCCACGGGTTTTTATTCTTCCGCCTACAAGAATGCGATGATCCGGGAATTGTATCAGCGTTCTGAAAGACAGGTGCCATTTGCGCCGGAGCGCTGCGCCGACAAATCTGAACGCATCAAGGGCACCGGTGTTCCAGCAAAGGGTTATTTCGTCAGCCAGAAAGACAAAGTGAAAGTCGATGCCTGGCACAGCGATGGATTTGATGTTGCCCTGCGCACACCTGATCACACGCTGATTTTTATCACCAAACAAAAGTCCCGCGAAATCAAACGGCTTAAAGTCGAGTGTGTGGGCTGCCTGGCGACCTGCAAACTTACCACCTGGAGTGAAAACCCTGATAAAAAATTCACTACAGGCAGATTACCCGATCCCCGAGTCCACTGTATTCGCGAGGGATTATTGGGAGCCATCCAGGGCGATGATCTGGACAAACACCTGATCTTTGCCGGCCATAATGCCTATAAAGCAGGCGAAGATCCTTTTTACCGGGACGAAACCGGCAATGTGTTCATCCCCACCGTGAAACAGCTTGTTGAACGTTTAATGATCGGTGATTAAATGTTTATGCCAACGGTGATAATTATTGATTGAGCGAATAAATCTCCGCCAGTTTCATGTCGGTTTCAGGGTCGAGTAATTCCTCCAGCATGGGCAAAAGCGCCATCTCCTCTTTCTGGATATGGGCTAGCATACGTTCGACCAGTTCCCCGGATTTTGATCTGAACACCGCCCAGCTTTCGTCGCTAAAACCGTCCTTCGTGGCTTTGCAGGCAATTGCGGCAACCTCCTCGGCCACCGGCAGCATGGCCCGGTGCTCATCCGTCAGATGCGCTCCAATTGCCATATCACCAAACTCGGCCAGCCTGGTAAAAAGTTCGTTCTCCTCAAAGGCAAAATGACTTCCCACATCCTGCCCGATGATTATATCCACCTGCTCTAGAACATTGCGAATTTGCGGATCATTCACCTCTGGCACCGAGCGTTTTGCCCGCACAATCATGTTCTCCAACCTTTCAATCATGGCAATGGTGGCGCGATGTTCCTCATGTAGAAGTTGCGTGGTTCGGCGGGAAAATTCCATCAGTCACCCTTTGGTTATTGCGACCATGTTGTTTAATTACTTATTATCGTACTATAATACTAATTTAGAACATTTAACAAGGGGACCAGTTTATGAAACTCGATCTTTCCGACAAACGGGCAATCGTAACGGGAGGTGCGCGCGGAATCGGTCGTGCCATCAGCGATGCTCTGGCCAACGCTGGCGCCGAAGTTCATGCCATTGACATGAACACGCCTGATGATACCGGCAATATTGCCTTTCACCAGGCTGATATTACCAACATCAGCACCGTGGCCCAGGTGGTCGACGAGATTGGCGAACCGATCAGCATATTGGTCAACAATGCCGGAATTACCCGTGACCGGACCCTGATGAAAATGAGTGATGAGGAATGGAATACTGTGATTAACATCAATCTCACCGGATCATTCAACATGCTGCGTGCGGTGGCCCCACTGATGGCCGCAGGAAAAGGTGGCGCCATCATCAACATCACTTCAATCAACGGTATCCGGGGCAAGATTGGCCAGGGCAATTATGCCGCGTCGAAGGCCGGACTTATCGGTCTGACCAAATCAGCCGCCCGCGAACTCGGGCGTAAGGGAATTACCGTCAACGCCGTTGCTCCGGGCATGGTGATGACCGAAATGGCCCGCGCACTGCCACAGGAAATCCTTGATCGTGCGCTCGCAGAAACGGCACTCAATCAATTGGCCGAACCGGCAGATATTGCCAATGCCGTGGTGTTTTTGGCATCCAGTGCCGCACGCTTTATCACCGGCCAGGTTTTGCAAGTGGATTCAGGGCAACTGATATAAAACAGCATCAATAAACTGATCAGGTTTCTTTCAGCCGAACCACCACAAAACCGACAAAAACAGCAAAAGCCACGGCTCCGACAAAGCCAAGCGTTGCACCGAGTTTAATGATCATGGGTGCTTCAAGGACAATGCCTGCTGAAATGACAGCAATTGCCGAAAAATGGAAAACAGCATGAACCATCAACGGGCGCTCGGCAGTCAATTCTGATAGTAATGGCGGTCTACCGCCTTTACCCACCACATGCATCGAGGCCAAAAACGGCATGATGCGTTGTAGAATTCCGGTTAAAAATGTCAGCAGCCAGCCAACCAGCAACAGAAATACAAACAACGTCATGCCATTTGGCACGGGCACGCCCAGCATGACCCCCAGAACTGTCAGAAGGGCAAGTATCAGCAGACCCCATGACGCCCTGATAACGACAAAGGAAAGCCCCAGACGTTTGCGCATGCTGGTTTGAAAGGCAGAGCGCATCAACCAGAGATAGGCCGAACTGGCGGCCAAACCGACGAGTATTGCAGCGATAGTCACCGCGTCATTCTGGATCATCGCCCCGATGCCGGCCAGAACAACTGCCACCAGTGCCAGGATCAGTTCAAACCAGCCGAGCCGAACCGGCAGCGTGCGTGAAAGCACGAACATTGGAATTAACACCTGGCTGAATCCGAATACCAGCAAGCCCATAAAGCCGACAGCAGCAAGAACCATATGGGCTGTGGCAATGGATTGCCGGTCGACCAGAAAACCTTTGTCAAAATCAAGAATGAGGCTCAATCCCAGAACGGAAAAACCCAGTAATGCAGCAAGTGCTCCCCAACCATGGGCTGTGACAATCGGCATGGCCGAGCGGGCACGGCGCAGGTTGTCCGCCATCAACAATGCAAAAACCAGCAGTCCTCCGCCAACCCCGGTACCACCCAGATAAAGCGGAGTTGCCGATGCTTCAACCATCCCCCATGCCAGCAGCAAAGTACCCGGCATGAACAACCAGAAACACAGTTTTGCCGGCCATTTGCGCAATAATGGCTGGCGTGTCGCTACGGGAAGCAGTTGAAAACTTGCCCCCATCGCTGTCATTACCAATACGCCGAGGGTAAGCAGATGCAGGCTGACCAGCAACAGACCCGGTCCACCGATGAATCTGGCAAGTTCGCCCGCACCAAATAGCAACACAAGCCAGGCCAGCACATGGAACCCGGCGGCAGCGGCAAAAAACCGAAAAGGTATCGAAGCCGGCAGCAACCGGTTTTTCGCCCCGCCCAGAAATGTTGCTGCTAGGGTCATCGGTACCTTGTTAGTTTCAAACGTATTTTCCCGGGTGAACTTGAGATAACCTCATGCTGCCAGCCACGCTCAATCAGTTCAGGATAAAGATGTACCGGCTCCCGGTTGTGGTAAACAATAACCGGCCCCTCCATGCGGGGCCGCTCGATCAGTTCAATAATGGCGACCATCGGTTCAGGTGGTGAAAGACCAGAGACATCGATGTGATAACCGTCCGATTCGCGCCAGTGCCTGCCAAGTACATCGCCCATAGCCATTCACCCGGCCCACAGTTCTCTGGCCAGCTTTCCAGCAAGGGCAGAAACGGAAAGTCTGCGATAATTGGCGGCTGTGGTCGTGGTGCGAAGCGGTGTCACACGCACCTGCACCCGCTTGACAAGACTTGCAAAAAAAACCTCAGGATCATCGGCACCAAGCGCTTCCGGCATTTCCACCATGACGGGACATGAATTGGTGCCGGTTATTGCGATGGAAAACCGGTGGCTTGATGGTGCGACTGTTTCACAGGACACGGCCACCCCTGCGAGTGGAAAATCGATCGCACCGCGGATGCGCACTTTCTTGTATCCAGATACTGCCCGTGCTGGTGGCAAGTGAACGCCAATGACGATTTCCGCAGCTTCAAGCCTCAGATAGTCCATGCCGTCTTCACGGTAGAGCGCATCCAGTGCAATGCGCCGCTGCCCACCAGGGCCGGCAATTTCAGCCTCTGCTCCGTGCACCATTAACGCCGGAGCCAGATCTCCACTGAAAACTGCGCGGCATATTTTTTTTGTGGGAGCCACATGGCAGACATCCCCCTGGTATTTAAGGCAGAAATTATTAGCCTGGCGCCACCAGTGGCTCTGGTTGTAATAGAGACAACGGGTATCGAGGCAAAGATTTCCGCCAAGAGTAGCCACTTCACGGTGAGCAGGTCCGGCAATTGACAAACATGCCATGGTAACCGCAGGATAATCTTTGGCAATTGCAGTATTTTCAGCCAGTTCGCGCAAGGGTACCCCGGCACCGATATAAAGACCGGTCGGGCCGGATTTCATGCGTTTTAGATCTGCAATGGCGCTAATGTCAATGAGCGTTTCCGCATCCACCAACCCACGGCGCATATTAACCACAAGGTCGGTACCACCGGCGCAGAGGCGGGCAGATTTATCCTGGCTCATAACAGCAACGGCCTCTTTAACCGTGGAAGGTTGCAGCAGTTGGAAGTCCGGTAATACCTCGCTCATGATGCCTCCCTACGCCGCGCCGCGCGCCTGGCTTTGGTCAGCGCATCCATCACCCGGTCCGGTGTCATCGGCAGGAAGCTGGCATCGATTCCAATGGCATCTGCAACCGCGTTGGCGAGCGCCGGGGGAAAGCCCGAAAGCGCACCCTCGCCCGCTTCCTTGGCACCGAATGGTCCGAGCGGATCAATGCTTTCTACGATATGTACCTCAATGTCGGGTGATTCAACAATTGTCGGCACCCGGTACTCGAGCAGACCGGCATGGGCGGGCAATCCTTCCACATAGCGGGTTTCTTCGCTCAGCGCCTGCCCCATTCCCATCCATACCGAACCTTCAATCTGACCCTCAACGGCCAGCGGATTAATGGCAAAACCGCAGTCAAGTGCGGCCCAGACTTTCTCAACGCTGATTTGTCCCGTATCGATATCAACCGCGACTTCAACCACCTGGGCAGCATAAGAAAAACCCATGGTCGAACCCACTGCCCCGCCCCGGTGCTTGCCACCCTGCGCTTCAGGCGGGCAGGTGAATGTGCCTTTAACGGTAATGGTCCCATCCTCGGCCAACGCCGTTTCAGCGACCTCGGAAAATGACAGAATTGACTGTTCGCTGCCGCGAACCTGGAAAGTTTCACCGGTGCACTCAATATCCTCAATGTTACTGTCCAGCTTTTTCGCTGCTGCCCTGACCAGTATTTCCCGCAGGTTTTTTGCTGCTTCAATGGCGGCATTGCCGACCATAAAAGTCACCCGTGATGAATAAGAACCATTGTCCTTGGGTGTAATTACGCTGTCATTGCTCACAACCCGAATACGGCCAAGATCAACACCAAGCACTTCAGCAACAGCCAGCGCCACCATGGTGGTTGAGCCCTGACCAATATCCGATGCACCGGTCAGAGCGGTTATGCTGCCATCGAAATCAAGCTTCAAAGCTACCACCGCATGGGGTTCGCCCGTCCAGTGGACGGGTTTGGCGGCACCCGAGACATAGTGCGAGCAGGCCATGCCAAGCCCGCGCCCGGTTGGCATCGAACTCCGTCGTTTGTGCCAGCCGCTTGCTGTCTCCACTTTCTCCAGACATTCGGCCAGCCCACAGGAATTGACCAACAGTTCATTGAGCGTTCTGGTTGGTGCGCTTAATAGATTGGCCCGGCGCACCGCAAAGGGATCAAGTTCAAGTTTCCGCGCCATACGGTCCAGTAGACATTCAAAGGCATGACGCACATCCACCGTGCCATGCCCGCGCATTGCTCCGCAGGGCGGCTGGTTGACATAGATGCGATAGCCATCATATTTGACCGCCGGAATATCGTAGAGCCCGTGCAGCAGGGCACCAGCGTAAAGGATAGTCACCAGCCCGTATCCGGCATAAGCACCGCCAAGCTGGCTGACTTGGCAGTGAGTCGCCAGAATGCGACCATCACCGGCCAGTCCGATCTTGATTTTCACCTCGGTTTCAGGCCGACCGCGATGAGTGAGAAAGCACTCTTCGCGGGTCAACCGCATCATCACTTTGCCGCAGACTTTACGGGCGAGAAGAGCGGCGATAATTTCAAAGTTCAGCGTTTCGGTTCGCGCCCCAAAACCGCCCCCGACAAAGGGCTTCACCACCCGGATACGCGATGTGTCCATGTCCAGACAACGCGCCAGGGTCAAATGGACATAATAGGGAACCTGTGTCACCGAATGCAGCGTCAGCCGCTTGCGTTCACCATCATATTCCGCCAATGCCGCGTGCGGCTCCATCTGTGCATGATTGACCTCGGCACATTGAAACACCTCCTCACAAACCAGGGCGGAGTTTTCAAAACCGGCAGCCGTATCGCCAAATTCGTTGTGCACTTCGCGCTCAATATTACCGGCTTTGCCCTCATGCAACAGGGTTGCCTCTTTTGCGCCTGCTTCAGCGATGGTGTAACAGGCAGGCAGTTCTTTAATTTCCAGCTCAATGAGTTGCAGCGCCCGTTCGGCTGTATTGGCATCGCACGCGGCAACCGCTGCCACAGGTTCTCCGCGATAGCGCACCTTGTCCCGCGCCATCGGGTATTCGTTCATCGCAATGGGGATCACGCCATAGGTATGGGGACAATCATCTCCGGTAACAATGGCCACCACCCCGTCAAGTGCGGCCGCTTTCGAGATATCCACCCGCATGATATGACCATGACTCACCGGACTGCGCAAAATGCGCCCGACCAGACAATCACCGGTTTCCATATCTGCCGTATAGATTGCCTTGCCGGTGACTTTCTCAATACCGTCAATAAGCGGTACCGGTTTACCGGCGACATGGTTTTTTATCGGCCTGCTCAAGACATGGCCTCCGCGGCGGCGCGCACCGATTTGATGATCTTGACATAACCCGTACAACGGCAAAGATTACCCCCGAGCGCGGCTCTTATCTGATCATCATCCGGGTTGGCTGCTTGACGTAACAGGCCTTCCGCCGCCATGATCATGCCGGGAGTGCAAAATCCGCACTGGGCGCCAAGGTTATCGTGAAAAGCACGCTGCAAAGCCGACAGGCGACCATTTTTTGCCTGCCCCTCAATGGTCTCAATTTCGGTTCCATCACAGGTTGCCGCAAGAGTTATGCAAGACAGACGTGGTCGACCGTTAACCAGCACGGTGCACGCCCCGCATTCACCGCCGTCACAGCCCTTTTTTACACCGGTCAAATTCCTGGTTTGGCGCAGGTAATCGACCAGCAACAGATTATCGCTGATTGCGTCATCGCAAATTTTGCCGTTCACCACGAGGCGGACAATCCTCTTCATGAACCATGCCCTTTTTTAAGTTTGTATTTTAATATCTTATTCTAGTACCATTATACCTATTTTATATTACGGTACAATGCACAGGCTGCATTTTCTATGGCCATCTTTTAATTGAGTACGGCTTTGTCACCCGAAAACTATTGGCACTACGAGTAACACCGCCCGACAGGCGATAATCAGGATGCTCCTTGGCACTGAATCATCACGGTAAAGTCGGTGGGTTTTCCACAATCCGTGGTGGCACTGCATTCCGATTAAAGGTACAAGGCTTATATGAACAAACAGACAGCAACTCCGCAGAGCCACAAAATCAATATCCGCCGGGCGCGCGAAAGTGATCTTGATCATGTGGCGGTCCTTGATCAGCGTGTCACCAAAATCGCCAAACCGGGTTACTGGAATGACATATTTGAGCGCTATGCCAAGCGTCGAGTGGGTGAACGGTTTTTCCTGGTTGCAGAACCTGCCGGCAAACCATCGGAACTGGCGTTGCTGGGATACATCGTCGGTGAGGTTCGCACCTGGGAATTCGGCTCGGAGCCATGCGGTTGGGTATTTGCATTTTCAGTGGAGCCCCGCACACGCCTGCAGGGTATTGGCGAGAAATTGTTTGCCGCAATTTCAGAGGAATTCAAACACGCAGGCATTACCACCATGCGCACAATGGTGCCGCGGAAAAACCAGTTGCACATGGCGTTTTTCCGCAGCGAAGGAATGGTTGCAGGCCCCTATATTCAGCTCGAAAAGGACTTGGACGACTAGTTGGTGATTCAAAGCCGGTCTCGCTTAGGGGGTGTGGATGAATTAAGACAGTGGTTAGATTTAGCATAAATTGCCCAATATCAAGCGATTTTTCGCAGCAAAGGGTGGTTCCCTTTGCAAGAAAAGTTGCGCCGATAGTGGGCAATTTATGCTAAACCCTTCGGGCAGGTCATATTTTGGCGCTTTTTGACCAAAGTTCAATTTGAAGGCACAAGCCTGCGGCATTGAACTTTGGTCAAAAATCCCTCAAAATATGACCTGCCTAACCACTGTCTTAATTCATCCACACCCCCTAGATCAACACATCGCAAGTGAAAATATATGAAGCTACAAATTTCAAGCCGTCTGGCAATTTTTGCATTGATTGAACTGGCCGCTGACCCCAAACGGCAGGTGTCTGTTTCCGAGATTGGGCAAAAATATAACGTTTCCACCCACCATCTGGCCAAGGTTATGCACACACTGGGGCGCGCCGGTCTGGTGCGTTCAATTCGCGGTGTTGGCGGAGGTTACTCGTTTAGCGGCAATGCAAGACGCACCACCCTGCTTGATGTCATCATTTTGTTTGAAGATATCGCTCCAAACGAATGCGCCCCGGAGAATGCCAAAACGGCAACGTCCGCTGAATGGGCCCTGTGCCAGGTGTTGTTTGAGATTGATGATATCGCCAGGGCAACGCTTGGCTCAATCACGATTTCCACCATGCTTAAACAAATTGGACGTCGTCAGGCTGCACTGATCACATCAAAGGTGAAAAGCCGGGTTGAATAGGCCTGATTGATAAAAGGAACACCTGTGGAAGATTTTCAACATCTGCTGCACCCCGTAACCAAAGTCATTGCGGGCAGCACATTCGGAAAGGCGCTTGAAGCCCGGCTTAATGACAATTTCCCGGCAGGCGGCGCATTATTCAAGCAAATTGAACAGGCATGCCACACTGCCATTTCTGCGGGCTGGATGTGTACTCAGGGTGATGAAGGTCGCCGTTTTGGTCGCATTATTGAGCCGTCACCAAAAACCGGCGGCCTTTCAGTGGATGTGGTGCAATTGAACAACGTCACCGGCCCCCATCACAGGCACCCCTCAGGTGAAGTCTGCATGATTATGCCACAAGACAAACTCGCCACATTCGATGGACATGGCGCCGGATGGTGCGTCTATTCGCCGGGCACGGCGCACTTCCCCACGGTACGTAACGGCAACGCGCTGATACTCTACCTGCTACCAGACGGCAAAATCGAGTTCACCGGGAAAACACTTAAATAGCCGGGCTACAGCGGAACAACCGCTGTTGCCTCAAGTTCGATTTTTCCTGGATGATCAAGCAGGTCAGAGACGAAGATCATGCTCATTGCGGGAAAGTGCCTGCCCATAAGATTGCGCCAAATCTTGCCAAGTTGCGGACGGACGGAAAGATATTCAGGCTTGTCGGTACAATAGGCGGTGATGCGGCAAATATGCTGCGCCTCACCGCCGCCGCTGGCTACAACCGCCAGTACGTTTTTCAGCGCCTGCTCAAACTGTGGCACAAGATCTTCACTTTCAAACACCTGCTTCTCATTCCATCCCACCTGCCCGGCAACAAAAACCAGATTGCCTTTGGCTACCATAACACCGTTTGAATATCCTATGGGCGGCTCCCAGTCGGCCGGATGAAGCACTTGCATAATAATCTCCTTTTGCACGCAGTTAAAAAAGTATTAAAGTACTGTATTACGTTTTATGAACAGATGGCAAAGAAAGTAAAGTCCATGGGCGGACCTGCAACCTATAATGCTGTTGGCGATTTTATTGATCGCAACGTGGAAAAGGGTTTTGGCAACAAACCGGCCTTTATCGACCCTCAGCGAAGCTTGAGCTATCAAGGCCTGCAATCCGCCACCAACCGAATGGCCAATGTTCTCGGGCAATTGAAAATAGCGCGAAAGTCACGCATCGCCATGCTGATGCTCGACACGGTCGATTTTCCGATTGTTTACTGGGGTTCAATAAGGGCCGGTGTTGTTCCGGTTTGCCTCAACACACTGCTTACCACCGATCAATATGAATACCTGCTTTCGGACAGCGGAGTTAAAGCACTGTTTGTGTCTGCCAAACTGCTGCCCCTTGTTACACCTGTTCTCCGGCAACTGGATTTCCTGCACCATATTGTGGTCATTGGTGGCGGTGGACGTGAACATCTGGTGTTTCAGGATTTACTGAATCAGGCAGATGGCAATTTTAAAACGGCGGCAACACGCCCGGATGAAACCGCTTTCTGGCTCTATTCATCCGGTTCCACCGGAGACCCAAAGGGGGTCAAACACCGGCATTCCAGCCTGATCTATGTGGCAAAGCACTTTGGCAGGGGCGTGCTGGGCATTCGCCACGATGATGTATGTTTTGCCGCCGCCAAATTGTTTTTTGCCTATGCGCAAGGGGCAAGCATGGCTATTCCCATGTCGGTTGGCGCAACAACCATATTACTGCCGGAGCGGCCTACACCTGATTCTGTTCTTGGTGTTCTCAAGCGATTTCATCCAACCCTGTTTTTTGGCATACCGACACTTTACGCCTCTTTGCTGGCAGACCCGCAATGCTGGCCCCAAAATGCATCAAACAGGCTTCGCCTTTGCATATCAGCAGGCGAAGCCCTGCCGGCAAACGTCGGACGGAGCTGGAAAAAACGCATGGGGCTCGATATCGTTGAAGGGGTTGGGTCGACCGAGATGCTCAATGCTTATTTATCCAACCGGCCAGGGGAAGTACGTTATGGCACCTCGGGTCGGGGATTTGAAGGTTACCTGCTACGTCTGGTCGATGAGGCCGGTAATGATGTGGGCACCGGTACAATCGGCGAATTGCTGGTCTCAGGCGGCTCCGCGGCTGATGGCTACTGGAACAAACCGGAAAAAACCCGCGCAACTTTTGTCGGCGACTGGGTTCATACCGGTGACAAATATTGCCGCGACCAGGACGGGTATTATCATTATTGCGGTCGCACCAATGATATGTTCAAGGTCGGTGGACGCTGGGTTTCACCGTTCGAAGTGGAACAGGCTCTGGTTTCGCATCCGGCGGTTTTTGAAGCTGCTGTTGTTGCGGGCAAGGATGGTTCGGGACTAATCAAGCCAAAAGCCTTTGTCGTGCTGAATCCCTCCTCCTCGAAGGAGAAATTGTTCACAAAGTTGAAGGAGCATGTAAAAGCATCAATTGGCGCATGGAAATACCCACACTGGATTGAATTTGTTGAGGATCTTCCCAAAACTCCAACAGGAAAAATTCAACGTTATAAACTGCGCGGCAATCCGTGAGTTTTGCATCCCCTGCGATCGCCCGCATCCTTACATTTCAATTGGCTACTGCAGTTGCCAACGCCGAAGAAATGCAGGCCGGAAACCACTTATTCACCATGGTCGAGGATGTCGTCAGTTTTGGTAATCCTTTTTATCCAATCTTAGACTTTGGGAAAAGTTCTCTGATACCGGTTGCTTAACTGGATAAAACCATGATTAAACGTGACAGTGGATTTGTGGAGACTTACTGATCAATATTTCATCCTTAATACTTTGAGGAAATTTTGAACACAAAAACAGTACCATTTTCAGTCGGGAGAGACAGACGATAGCGGTCTCCCGCTACCAACACTTTCAACGAGTTACGGTCATTCATGCCTAACGTCAGACAGCTATCTG
>UOEC01000209.1_pt1 | contig 39909 bp, 39 predicted proteins | sample 1988601 | NCBI WGS metagenome assembly UOEC01 (sample SAMEA4712195, study PRJEB27164) | hydrothermal vent metagenome | biome: marine basaltic hydrothermal vent biome; feature: marine hydrothermal vent; material: mineral | place: Pacific Ocean | collected 2011-06-14/2011-07-23 | depth 1719 m
CTAAACCGTGGCGATGAATCAGAACAGCCATATTCCGGCCGACAAAGTCGCAGATGCCGAGGACCGCCACTGGGTGGACCATTGGTTGCTGGCCAGCCTTCGGCCCTATGCCCGCCTTGCCCGGTTTGAACGCCCGATCGGCTGGTGGCTGTTATTGCTGCCGGGCTGGTGGGCTATCGCCCTTGCACAGACTACAGGGGCGCAAACAGATAGTGTGACTGGCACTGTACATGTTAAATTGCTGACGCTGTTTCTGATCGGCGCCATTGCCATGCGCGGGGCCGGTTGTACCTTCAACGATATTATTGATCGCAATTTTGACGGCAAGGTCGAGCGCACCCGCTCACGACCCATCCCATCAGGGCAGGTCAGTGTAACCCAAGCAATTTTGTTTATGATTGCCCTGTCGCTGGTTGGTCTGGTGGTGCTGTTGCAACTGAGCGAAATGGCTATCATATTCGGCATCGCCTCGCTCGGGCTGATTGCTATCTACCCCTTTATGAAGCGCTTTACCTATTGGCCGCAAATTTTCCTTGGCCTGGCCTTTAACTGGTCTGCACTGGTTGGCTGGGCGGCAGTAACCGGACATGTCCCGGCCAGCGCCTGGTTGTTGTGGCTGGGCGGTATTTTGTGGACTCTTGGTTATGACACGATTTATGCCCACCAGGACAAGGAAGACGATATCCGCATCGGGGTTAAATCAACCGCCTTGAAGCTGGGTGATGCGACAGGCAAATGGCTGGTGGTATTTTTTGGCGGCGCGCTGGTTCTGATCGATGCGGCAGGCTGGCTGGCCGGGGCCGGTGTGTTGTTTCACATCGCCATTGCCGGTGCCGCCATGCACGCGGTCTGGCAACTGACCCGGCTGGACATTAACGACCCCGACAGTTGTCTGAAAATGTTTCGGGCCAACCGGAATTTCGGATTGATAATTTTTGCCGGGGCAGTGCTTGACAGCCTTGCCCGCGGATATTTGTGAGCTGGAAAAAATTTATGGAAAACACCCGCAACACTCTCAGTGACATTGCCAATGACCTTGTTTCACGAGCCACCAAAAATGGTGCAAGTGATGCAGATGTTGTGGCGGTCAATGGCCAAAGCACATCGGTTGAGGCGCTGAACGGCAAGTTGGAAAACACCGAACGCTCGGAAGGCATCAGCGTTGGTTTAAGAGTATTTGTCGGCAAGTCACAGGCGATTGTTACCGCCAGCCGGTTTACCGACAAAGATCGCGATGAGTTGGTCGAGCGGGCAGTTGCCATGGCCAAAGTGGCACCGCAGGACCCGTTTGCCGGGTTGGCCGATGAAGACCAGTTGGCAAGCGACTGGCCTGATCTCGACATTTGCGATGACAGCGAACCCTCGACAAAACAACTTCTGGAAACCGCCCTTGAAGCAGAATCAGTTGGCCTTGCCATTGACGGGGTCAGCCAGTCAGGCGGTGGTTCTGCATCGGCCGGGCGCAACGAAATTTTTCTGGCAACCAGCGGTGGTTTCAGTGGCGGATACGCTCGAACGAATTATGGTGTTTCAGCCTCGATGATTGCCGGTTCCGGCACCGCCATGGCACGCGACTATGATTACGCCTCGGTGGTTCATTTGTCTGACCTTGATGCAGCTGACAAAATTGGCCGGGTAGCCGGTAAGCGGGCAGTAAAACGACTTAACCCACGCAAGGTGGCCTCGCAAAAATGTCCGGTGGTTTTTGACCAGCGGGTGGCCAGTTCGCTGATCGGGCACTTTTCAAGTGCTATCAACGGTTCATCAATCGGGCGCGGAACCAGTTTTTTGAAAGATGACATGGGCGGGAAATTGTTTGGCGACAATGTCAACATCATTGACGATGGTCGCATGACCCGCGGTCTGGCCTCAAAACCGTTTGATGGTGAAGGCGTAGCAACGGGCAAACGGGAAATTATCAAAAACGGCACGTTGCAAAGCTGGCTGCTTGATTGCCGCTCGGCCCGCCAGCTCGACCTGCAATCAACCGGCAATGCCGGGCGCGGTACAGCCGGTGGTCCTTCGCCATCGTCCACCAACTTTTATTTGGCAGCAGGCGTTCAATCGCCGAAAGAGTTGATCGCCGATATCAAAGAAGGCTTTCTGATTACCGAACTGATCGGCATGGGGGTCAACCCGGTCACCGGCGATTACAGCCGCGGGGCGGCAGGTTTCTGGATTGAAAACGGTGAGATTTCCTATCCGGTCAGCGAGGTGACCATTGCCGGAAACTTGCGTGAGATGTTTGCCATGCTGGTGCCAGCCAGTGATCTTGAGTTTCACGGCTCGACAAATGCCCCCACCTGCCTGATCCGGGAGATGACGCTTGCCGGTCAGTAAAGTCAGGTCAGATGATGAAAAACTGCTCGATCAGGCGGTCCGTGAGGCCGGGGCGCTGGCCTTGCAGTTTTACAATTCATCGGCCAAATCATGGGACAAGAGTGACGGGTCACCGGTCACCGAGGCCGATCTGGCCGTCGATGCATTTTTAAAAGACGCCCTGATGAAGGACCGGCCCGACTATGGCTGGCTATCTGAGGAAACCACTGACAACGAAGATCGGTTAAGCTGCCAAAAGGTTTGGATTGTTGACCCGATTGATGGCACGCGTTCGTTCGTTGAGCGAACCGGGGAATGGTGCATTTCTGCTGCGCTGGTTGAGAATGGAAAACCGGTTCTGGCCAAAATTTTTCACCCGCTGGCCAATGAATGTTACAGCGCGGTTCCCGGTGGCGGGGCAATGCGCAATGGTGAGCCGATAAAGACCACCAAGCGCGATACACTTGAAAATTGCCGGTTGATGACCCGCGGCCGGGTACTTGACCCGGCCAAGTGGGAAAAGCCATGGCCACACATGCAGACCGGTATTGCCACTTCGCTGGCCTTGCGGTTGTGCATGGTCGCTGATGGCCGTTTTGACGGAACCATTGCCCTTGGCAACAAGTGTGATTGGGATCTTGCTGCCGGGGATTTAATCGTCCGAGAAGCCGGTGGCTGTATCAGCAATATTCACGGCGATAAATTGGTCTATAACGGCAAGAACACCCGCCAGCCAGGCGGATTGATCGCAGCGGGAAAACCACTATTTAACATCATGCTGGAACAGGCAAAAACATTGAAAAACCGGTAACGGTTCAAGGAGGAAATTATGACAGACATTCAACCCAAACAATTGCTGCACATGGTTTTTGGCGGCGCGCTGGAAGATCTCGAAGGGGTGACTTTTCAGGATCTGGACAAGCTGGACATTGTCGGAATTTTTCCCAACTATGCCACCGCCCATGAGGCGTGGGAACGAAAAGCGCGCGAGACCATGGATATTGCCGAAATGCGCTATTTCATTGTTCATATGCACAAATTGCTGGACCCTGAAGACGCTTAGGGCGGAAAAATTCTTGCGTTGTGGACCGGCCGGTCCTATATAAAATAAATGAACATTGGCAGACCGATAGAATTTGACCGCGCAAAGGCGTTGGAACAGGCTCAATACCTGTTTTGGCGCAAAGGGTATCGTGACACCTCGCTGTGCGATCTGCTGCGCGCCATGGGCTTGTCAAAAAGCAGCTTTTATCAGGCATTCAACAGCAAACACGATCTGTTTGAACAAAGCATTCAGCTTTATTTGAAAGAACGCACAACCGCCATGCGGGCCAAGCTGAAAGCCAGCCCGTCAGCCTTTGGGTTTATATCTGACATGCTTTGCGGCATACCGGAAAACTCCAGCGTTATGGAATATCGGGCCGGGTGTATGGTCATGAACACCGCCTGTGAATTTGCCCAAAGCGATGAAGTAATTGCCAAAGCGGTTCACGACAGTATCACTGCATTTGTGAAAGTGTTCAAGGAGGCTGTCATTCTGGGCCAGCAGCAGGGCGATATTGCGCCTGACAAAGACCCTGATGCGCTGGCCGTTTTTCTGGTGACCAATATGGGCGGCCTTAATGTGTCGTTTAAGGCAGGTGCAGACCCTGCAGCGATAGAAAGAACTGCAAAAATCGCCCTGTCTGCTCTCAAGTAAAAAAATTTAACCTATTCTGGACCATTTGGTCCTTAAATATCGAAGCTACATAAGGAAAAACAAAATGAAAATCCAATTTCACACCATTGACGATGCACCTGAAGCGGCAAAGACTGATTTGCAAAACCTTGAGAAAGCTTATGGTGTTGTGCCTAACCTTTTTGCAGGACTGGCAGCCTCTCCCGCAGCAGTCAAGTCATACATGGCGATTGCCGGGAACATGAAAGAACATGGCGTGCTCAACCCGGTCGAGCAACAAGTGGTTTACATCACCGTGAGTGCGCAAAACGGCTGCGACTACTGTGTTGCAGCACATTCGACCGGCGCCGGAAAAGTAAAAATGCCTGACGATGTTCTGGCTGCCTTGCGCGCGCAGGAAGCCCTGCCTGATGTCAAACTTGATGCCTTGCGGACATTCGCACTGGCAATGCTGGATCAGCGGGGCTACATGTCAGATGAGGATTTGGCCGCCTTTGCCAAGGCAGGTTACGGCCAGGCGCATGTGCTGGAAGTCATCACCATCATGGCCCATAAAACCATGAGCAATTATTTCAATCATATTGCCAAAACCCCACTTGATGCGATGTTCAAACTCCAGGAATGGCAAACCACAGCCCGGTAGGCCTATTTCACAAACCCGGTATTCGGCTATGGCAATTTTCTGACGGGCGTTATATAAACCCGGACCTTTAAATTTTCGCCCGAATTGCCCTTATGCCGGATACTGAACAGAACTCTCCACAGACGATTGCCCGCATTCTTTCCGATGCACTGCCCTTTATGCAGCGCTATGTCAGAGAGACTGTAGTTGTCAAATATGGCGGGCATGCCATGGGCGATGAACAACTCGCCCGACAATTTGCTTCTGACATGGTGCAACTGAAACTGTCGGGCATTAACCCGATTGTAGTCCATGGCGGCGGACCGCAAATCGGGGTGATGCTGGAGCGATTGGGTATCAAGTCAAACTTTGAAGACGGCTTGCGGGTCACTTGCGCCGACACTATTGAAGTTGTCGAAATGGTGTTGTCGGGCTCGATTAACAAAAATGTCGTTTCAAATATTTCCAAAGCCGGCGGTAAGGCCATTGGCATATCGGGCAAAGATGGAAATTTGTGTGTTGCCAGCAAGCTACACCGGACAAAAAAAGACCCTGATTCAAATGTCGAAAACGTTATTGATTTGGGATTTGTTGGCGAACCGGCAGTGATCAATCCGCAAATTCTCAATACCATTCTGGCCAGTGATGCAATTCCCGTCATCGCACCGGTTGCAACTTCTCGCGACGGCGATACTTACAACATCAATGCTGACACATTTGCCGGCGCAATTGCTGAAGCAATGAAAGCCAAACGGTTAATGCTGCTGACCGATGTGGCGGGGGTTCTGGATAAAAACGGTGACTTGATCAGCGAACTGGCACTCGACAATATTGAAGAGCTGATTGAAGACGGAACCATTAGTGGTGGCATGATCCCCAAAATCGAAAGTTGCAAATCCGTTGTCAGGGGCGGGGTGGAAGGTGTCATTATTCTCGATGGGCGCCAGCCGCATGCGGTGCTGCTTGAACTGTTCACCCCTCATGGTTTGGGAACCCGGATCAGTTGATGGAACGATTTAACCAAATTGAGACCTGGGTGTTTGATCTCGACAACACGCTTTATTCGCCCGATTGCAAATTGTTTGACCAGATTGATGTGCGTATGGGCACATTCATTTCTGAATTGCTGGATGTTGACCGGATCGAAGCACGGCGCATTCAGAAAGATTTTTTCTTTCATTATGGTACGACGCTTTCCGGCTTGATGAATGAGCATAATGTGAAACCGGCTGATTTTCTGGAATTTGTCCATGATATCGACCGCTCTGTCATCCCGCACGATGAAACACTCAATGGGGTGCTGGCCAGATTACCCGGGAAAAAATACATTTGTACAAATGGATCGGTTGCCCATGCCGAGGCGACGCTGGCCGAAATTGGTATCAGCGCTCATTTTGATGACATATTTGATATTCACGCTTTTGACTACCAGCCAAAACCGGCCCGCAAAGCCTATGATGTCATGCTCAAGCAGGCCGGATTTAATCCCGAAAGGGCCGCAATGTTTGAAGACATTGCCCGCAATCTGGAAATTCCCCATGAGCTTGGCATGGCAACGGTGTTGATCACCTCCCAAAACAACGAAGATGGTGCGCTGATTAACCGTCTTAACGGCGACGACAACGGCGCCCATTATGTCCACCACACAACCGATGACATTAGCGAATTTCTATCGAGTATTTTCGCACAAGGAGTAAACAAATGAGCCACAGTGAATTGCAAGCGGTGATCGATGCCGCATTTGAAGACCGGGAAAATATCAATACTTCAACTACCGGGCAAGTGCGCGATGCGGTCAACGAAGCCTTGCGGCTTCTCGATAGCGGCGAGGCGCGGGTGGCAGAAAAACAGGTTGGCGGCTGGGTCGTCAACCAGTGGCTTAAAAAGGCCGTGCTGTTGTCTTTCAGCCTGAACGACATGACGCTGATCGAGGGCGGGCCCGGCAATGCAAGCTGGTGGGACAAGGTGCCATCAAAATTTGATGGCTGGGATGAAAACCGCTTCCGGGCTGCAGGCTTTCGGGCAGTGCCTGGCTGTGTTGTGCGCCATTCAGCCTATATCGCACCCAGCGCCGTGTTGATGCCGTCATTTGTCAATCTGGGTGCCTATGTGGGCGAAGGCACCATGGTTGATACCTGGGTTACTGTTGGCTCATGTGCCCAGATCGGCAAAAATGTCCACCTGTCAGGCGGTGTGGGTATCGGCGGGGTACTTGAGCCCTTGCAGGCCGGGCCGGTTATTATTGAGGATAATTGTTTTATTGGCGCGCGCTCAGAGGTCGTTGAAGGCGTCAGGGTTTGCGAAGGCTCGGTCATCTCCATGGGTGTATTCATCGGCATGTCGACAAAAATCGTCAACCGGACAACCGGTGAAATTCACTATGGTGAAATCCCGCCTTATTCGGTGGTGGTTTCAGGTTCCATGCCCGGCAAGCCTTTGCCAAATGGTGATCCTGGTCCCAATCTTTATTGCGCTGTGATCGTCAAACAGGTTGATGAAAAAACCCGGTCAAAAACATCAATCAATGATTTGCTGAGGGATTGACCGCGCAAAGTTCTTGCTCTATTTCTTACCTAACGGAATTTATTGTTGACAGCATGTTAAGGAGAAAGTTATGGATTTGTTTTTTAGTTTTAATGGTCGCATTAATCGTGCCAAATGGTGGCTTGGACTTTTAGTCCTGTTTGTTGTGCAAATTGTGTTGTGGTTTATTCTCGGGGCGGTCTTTGGCCTTTCAATAATGGGCAGCTTTGACCCGAATGACCCAGTTGCTGCAGGGGCCATGGTAGATCAAATGATGTCAGGGATGATCCCGATGCTCATTTTATTCGCTATCTTTCTTTATCCGGCATTGGCTCTTTATGCCAAACGCTGGCATGACCGGAACAAATCAGGCTGGTGGTCACTAATCATGCTCGTTCCAATGGTTGGCGCTATCTGGATATTGATTGAATTGGGCATTTTGCGCGGCACCGATGGCGATAATAAATATGGCCCCGATCCGTTAGCCTAGGATTTACGCCTCAGTTTAAAATAAAACACCCGACTGTCACTCGTGACTGGTCGGGTGTTTTTTTTCGGTGTATGGAATAGCTCATGACAAAAACCGCTGACCCAATCACCCTGCTACAAACGCTTATTCGTTGCCCCTCTGTTACTCCGCAGGAGGCCGGGGTTCTTGGTGCACTTGAAGATGCACTCAAACCGGCTGGCTTTGAGTGCACTCGCCTGCCCTTTAGTGCCGACAACACACCTGATGTGGATAACCTGTTTGCCCGGCTGGGCAGCACCGGCCCGCATTTGTGTTTTGCCGGGCATGTGGATGTGGTGCCAACCGGCGATGAGGCGCTTTGGACATACCCGCCCTTTGATGGGCAAATTCACGATGGTGTTCTATATGGCCGCGGGGCGTGCGACATGAAAGGGTCGGTGGCAGCTTTTGCAGCAGCAGCCATTGATATTTCGACCGAGTTTGGCGGCAAATTGCCGGGCTCTGTTTCAATGCTAATTACCGGTGATGAAGAAGGCCCGGCAATCAACGGCACAGTAAAAATGCTGGCCTGGCTGGAAGAAAACGGGCAGTTGCCTGATGAATGTCTGGTTGGTGAGCCATCGTGTTCGGAGCGATTTGGTGATACCATCAAGAACGGACGGCGGGGCAGTATAACATTTGAGGTCATCGTAAAAGGGGTTCAGGGTCATGCAGCCTACCCTCATTTGTCCCTTAACCCCATACCGATTTTGGCCCGGCTGATTGATCAACTTTCGAGCACTGTACTGGATAGTGGTACGGACCAGTTTGAGCCTTCCACTCTAGCGGTATCAACTTTTGATGTGGGCAACCCGGCAACCAATGTTACCCCGGAACGGGCTCGCGCCCAGTTTAATATTCGCTTTAACACTCAACACAGTGCCGAAAGTTTAAAGGTGCTGGTGCAAAAGCAGTGTGATGAGGTACAGGCTGAAATGGGTGGTGAAATTGAAATCTCCAGCATTGTTGGTGCCGAATGCTTTTTAAGCAATCCCGGTCCGTTATTATCCATTCTGCAAAAAGCCTTGCTTGATGAAACCGGCACAGAGGCAATACTTAGTACCGGCGGTGGCACATCAGATGCCCGGTTTATCAAAAACTATTGCCCGGTGATCGAATTTGGCCCCATCAACAAAACCATCCACCAGGTGGATGAGCGCATTGAAGTCAAAGAACTGGAAGCCCTGACGCGGGTTTACAAACAGGTCATCAAACAATTTTTGTCAGAGCAAAGCACTACAGCATGAGTTGGCTCACTGACACAAGCCGGGCACTTTCTGCTGCCACAAAACTGGTTTTGCATGACCGTGAAGGCCTGAAAGATTTTAACAACACTCTCCCGGGGTTTTGGCATTCCTTTACCGCAATTGTTCTGATTGCGCCGGTTTACCTTTTTATATCGAGTATCAACTGGACCCCGGAAAGCACTGGGACAATAGCTGGATATTCTGTTGCCCGCCACCTGATGGCACTGGGGTTACAGTGGGCGATTTGGCCGCTGATAATGGTTTTTGCCACCCGCTGGTCCGGACTTGGCCAGCACTTTACCCGCTATGTCATTGTCTACAACTGGTCCAATGTTCTGATCATCACAGCTTTATCCTTGCCGGCATTGCTGTTTCGAATTGGCATAATACCGGTTGAGGCAGCCGCGATGCTTACCGGCATCATCCAGCTGGGAACGTTTTATCTCGAGTGGTATCTGGCCCGGGCTTCACTCGACACAAAAGGGGTCATTGCCGCTGCTGTGGTGCTGGGCAATTTTGTCCTGTCAGTTGGAATTTTGCGCCTGGTTGGTTAGAGAAGCGCGCATGGGATTGGCTTTGTAAACCCCAAGTATCCGCAAATAATCCGTGAAAAACCCAAGTTCTTCGAAGGCCAATTGAACGGATTTGTCGTCCGGGTGGCCAACGATGTCGGCATAAAACTGAGTGGCACTGAACTGGCCGTCAATCTGGTAGGATTCCAGCTTGGTCATATTAACACCATTGGTGGCAAAACCGCCCATGGCTTTGTACAGGGCGGCAGGCACATTGCGTACGCGGAAAACAAAACTGGTGACGATGTCTCCATTATCGGGATCATTACTCTTTTCGGCATAAGCACCGTTTTTGGCAAGAACAACAAAACGGGTCGTGTTATGGTCTTCATCCTCAATATTTTCACGCAATACTTTCAGGCCGTAAATCTGAGCGGCCAGCGATGAAGAAATCGCTGCCTGGGTATTGTTTCCCTCCTGCGCCAAAGCTCTGGCGGCACCTGCAGTATCTGCTTCGGTGATGGCTTTGAGACCAAGCTCACCGATCAGATTGCGACACTGGCCAAGGGCGTGGACATGACTGTGAACGGACTTAAGGTCTTCCAGCCGGGTTCCCTCAAGACCAAGCAACTGATGGTGAATCGGCAAAAAATACTCACCAACAATATTGAGGTCAGAGCGCGGCAACAGATGGTGAATGTCGGCCACACGACCGGCAACGCTGTTTTCAATGGGAATCATGGCAAGGTCGGTCTGACCGCTTTCAACTTTTGCAAAGGCATCTTCAAAGGTGTCACACGGGACCGGCTGATGATCCGGGTACACATTTGCGCAAGCAATATGGGAGTTTGCCCCGGGCTCACCCTGATAGGAAATTGTCTTTGTTGTCATTGCCGATTATCCCTTGTCTGCCAATGTCGCGCGGGCCCGTTCCAAATCGGCTGGAGTATCAACACCAAAGGGAACCGTGTCAACGCGTGAAACAGCTATTTTCATACCATTGTCCAACGCTCGCATTTGTTCAAGAGAGCGGTCTTTTTCGCGCTGGCTGACAGGCAGCTGGACAAACTTTTCAAGGGCAGCGCGGCGGTAGGCATAAATACCGATGTGATGCCAGTAGGGTGCCTGCATGTCATTGCCATCATTGCGGACAAAATCAGTGGCCAGGCCGGTGCTGGCACCATCAGAAAAATTTGTAACGGCCTTTACCACATTGAGATTGGCAATATCTTCCTCATTATCAATCTGGCTGACCAGGGTGGCAATATCTGCATCGTGGGTCAAAAACGCGCCCAGACAGGCCCTGATTGCTTTGGGGTCTATGGTTGGCAAATCACCTTGCAAATTGACAATATACTCATAACGGCGCTCAACATCGCGCATGGCCAGAGCCTGGGCCACACGATCGGACCCTGATGGCAGATTGGCATCGGTTAAAATAGCATCACCGCCAGCCAGGCGCACTGTATTGGCAATCTCGTCTTCAGCTGCTGCAACCAAAACTTTGCCGATTTTTGCCTGTTTGGCCCGGTGCCAGACCTGAACGATCATCGGCATGCCGCAAATATCAGCCAAGGGCTTGCCCGGCAGGCGGGCTGAAGCCATGCGACTGGGCACAATTATGATGGTATTTGAAGAATCAGGTGGAGGTACAGACATTAGGTCACCAATATCGCGGCAAATTGAACATTTTACCCTTATACGTATTGCGTCGATTGAGAGAAACAATTAGTTTCGCGCACAGATATAGGCAGGCAGCTTTTTGTGATAAAAAGGCAGCCGAAAACATCAAGGAACAGAACGGTGCAATTTGACAGCTTCACATTGAACAAGATAGCCGGCGCAGTACTGGGAACAATATTGTTGCTCTTTGGCCTGGGGGCTCTTGCCAACTTTATCTATAAGGTGGAAAAGCCGGAAAAACCGGGCATGATAATTGAAGTTGCCGATGCGGATGGCGAAACAAAAGCAAAAACTGAAGAAGCGCCAAAAGAAGTTGATTTTACCGCATTGTTGGCCAATGCAAGTGTAGAAAACGGTCAAAAAACCTTCAAAAAATGCGCATCCTGCCACACGGTTGAGCAAGGTGGCAAAAACAAGGTTGGACCAAATTTGTACGGAATTGTCGGGCGCGCTGCAGGGTCGGCTGAAGGGTACAGCTATTCAGCCAACATGACCGCAAAAGCAGGCGAAATCGACACTTGGGACGAAGCTGAGCTTGCCAAATTCCTGACCAATCCAAAAGAATTTCTCGGCGGTAAGTCGAAAATGGGCTTCAGGCTGAAAAAGGCAGAGGCGCAGGCCGATGTTATCGCTTACCTTAAATCATTGGCAAATTAACCTGAAATACCAGCCTTTTCCGACTAAATTACAAAGAATTCACACCGGCGGGGGTTTCGCCGGTGTTTTTTTTTGGCCATGATAGAAGAACGGCAAAACCGGTTTTTAAAAGGACATCAGATAATTTGAAAAAATTAACCCGCCGCAGCGCTTTGCAACTGGCCGCAAGCGCCACTGCCTTGCCACTTTTGGCCACGCCCACAATTTTGCGGGCGCAGGAAAACGACTGGCGTCACGGCATGTCACTGTTTGGCGATTTAAAGTACCCGGAAGATTTTACCAAGTTTGATTATGTAAACGCTGCGGCCCCAAAAACCGGTGACATACGGATGTCTGGCACAGGTACATTCGACAGCTTTAACATTTTTTCCTTTAAGGGGACGACGGCCTCGCTGATTGGCCAGACATTTGATACGCTTTTTACTTCGGCACTTGATGAGCCTAGTACCATGTATGGCCTCATCGCCAGCCATGCCTCACACCCGGCTGATTATTCAGCAGTAAAGTTTAAATTAAATCCGATGGCGCGTTTTCACGATGGCCAGCCGATTACACCCGAAGATGTGATCTGGAGCATGGAGGCCCTGCGCTCTGCCAACCCGCGTCAGGCTTTTTATTACACAAACGTTGTTCGCGCTGAAAAAACCGGGGACATGGAAGTCACCTTTGAATTTTCCAGCACCGGCAATCGCGAGTTACCCCATATCGTGGCCCAACTGACTATTCTGCCAAAACACTGGTGGGAAGAAAATAATGCGAAAGGTGAAAAGCGCGATATCAAGAAAACCACACTTGAGGACATGCTCGGTTCAGGTGCCTACAGGCTGAAAGATTTCAAGGCCGGTGACTGGCTGCGAGTTGAACGGATCAAAGACTATTGGGCAAAGGATTTGCCGGTTAATGTCGGGAAAAATAATTTTGACACCATCAAACAGATTTATTTCCGTGATGGTAGCGTCGCGCTTGAGGCTTTTAAGGGCGATCAATATGACTGGCGGGTAGAAAACAATTCCAAAAGCTGGGCGACCCAGTACACATTCCCGGCTGTTGACAAAGGCCGCGTGGTACTTGAAAATATCGAGCAGAAAAATGGTCAGGGTATGCAGGCCTTTGTATTCAATACCCGTAAAGAAATGTTTTCAGACCCGCGGGTTCGTCAGGCCTTTAACTTTGCTTTTGATTTTGATTGGTCAAATAAAAATCTGTTTTTTGGCCAATACAAGCGCACCAACAGCTTTTTCTCTAACTCTGAACTGGCATCAAGCGGGTTGCCCAGTGCCGATGAGCTGAAAATACTGGAGCCGCTGCGCGGTAAAATCCCTGACGAGGTGTTTACAACTGAATATACCAACCCGGTGTCCGGCAACCCCGGGGAAGTCCGCCAAAATTTGCGCAAAGCATCGGTGTTGTTGCGCGAAGCAGGCTGGAAACCGGGCAAAGACCGGTTGTTGCGCAAGGACGGAAAAGTTCTGGAGTTTGAAATACTGCTGGTTTCACCCGCCTTTGAGCGCATTGTTCTGCCCTATACAAAACAATTGAAACTGCTGGGTGTACAAACCCGGGTCCGTACCGTGGATGTTCCACAATATATCCGCCAGATTGAAGCCTTTGACTTTGATTGTATTGTCAGCAGTTGGGGGCAGTCTCTTTCACCAGGCAACGAACAGCGTGCTTATTGGGGCTCTGAGGCTGCGGATCGAAATGGCAGTCGCAACTATATTGGTATCAAAGACCCGGTTATTGACGGGTTGATTGAACGACTGATCTTTGCCACCAACCGCAAAGATTTGATTATCGCAACGCGCGCGCTTGACAGGGTTTTATTGTGGAACCATTTTGTTGTTCCCATGTGGCATATCAGTTATGATCGTACGGCACGATGGAATCGGTTCGGGCGACCTGAGAAACTACCGGATTTCTCAAACGGCTTTCCGACCATCTGGTGGTGGGACGACGAAAAAGCAGCACAAACAAAGGCAGCAAAATGATCCGGTTCTTGTTCGTTGTAGGTATTTTTCTTTCTCTTGGTGCCAACGTGGCCTCAAGCGAGCCCCGTCACGGTCTTTCTGCCTTTGGCGACCTGAAATACCCGGCAGATTTCAAGAATTTTGACTATGTCAATCCTGATGCGCCAAAGCGTGGTTACCTGACCACGCTGGGTACTCAGGGGCGGACCACATTTGACAATCTGAACGGGTTTATTCTTAAAGGGGAACCAGCTCAAAACCTTGGTCTTTTGTTTGATACGTTGATGGTAAGGGCTGCAGATGAGCCTGATGCGATGTATGGCCTGGTGGCAGAAACTGCCGATGTGGCCGATGACCGGATGAGCGTCACCTTTGTTTTACGCAAGCAGGCCAAATTTTCCGACGGGACCCCAATTACCGCCAATGATGTAGCCTTTACTTTTCGCCTGTTGAAAGACAAGGGGCATCCTGGAACCCGAATTGCAATCCGCGATGTGGAAAATGCCAAGGCGATTGACCTGCAAACGGTACGGTTTAACTTCAAGGGTAAAAACGTCCGTGACCTGCCACTGATCGTTGCCGGGCTGCCGGTACTGTCCAAAGCCTACTATACCAAAAACGATTTTACCAAAACCACCTTAATACCACCCCTGGGCTCTGGCCCCTACAAGATATCGGACCTGAAGCAAGGGCAATTTATCACTTACGAATTGCGCAGTGATTATTGGGCCAAAGCATTGCCGGTTAATCGTGGACGATACAATTTTTCGGTTATTAAATTGTTGTACTTTCGCGATCGTGGGGCTGAGCTTGAAGCACTGAAAGCTGGCCTGCTGGATTTGCGCGAGGAGTTTACATCCAAATCATGGGCAACTGAATACAAGATTGATGCGGTCAAGGATGGACGGCTGATTTTGGCGACTATTCCTGATGAGAATGCATCGGGTGCTCAGGGTTTTTTCATCAACACCCGGCTTGAAAAATTCAAGGACATACGCACACGGATGGCGCTGGGTCTGGCCTTTGATTTTGAATGGACCAACAAAAACCTGTTTTTTAACCTCTATGAACGTACCACGTCATTCTTTGAAAATTCCGACATGAAAGCCAAGTCGAAAATACCTGCTGATGAACTCGCACTGCTTCGGGAGATTTCGGCTGATTTGCGCACAGAGGTGTTTGGCGATGCGGTGGTGCCACCAGTTTCTGACGGATCGGGGCAGGACCGTAAATTGCTTCGCATGGCATCGCGGCTGTTGACAGAAGCAGGCTGGGAGCTAAAGGATGGTAAAAGGGTTTCGGCCAAAGGCGAACCCCTGACTGTAGAGTTTTTGATTTTTTCATCCGGCTTTGAACGCATTATCGCGCCCTTTGTCCGCAACCTGAAACTGCTCGGCGTTGATGCTGCAATTCGTTATGTGGAAGCAGCCCAGTACCAGGAACGCACCGAGCGGTTTGATTTCGATATTGTCACCCGGCGCTACACTATGAGCCAGACCCCCGGGGTTGAGTTGCGCAGTTTTTTTGGTTCCAAAAATGCCGATGTTGAAGGCAGTTTTAATTTGTCGGGGCTTAAATCCAAGGCGGTCGACAAATTGATCGATACCATTACCCAGGCAAAAACCCGCGAGGAGCTTTATGTGGGCGCGCGGGCCCTTGACCGGGTTTTGCGGGCTGAACATTTGTGGGTGCCGCACTGGTACAAGGCATCGCACAACATTGCCTATTGGGATATTTTCGGCATGCCCGCAGTTAAGCCAAAATTTGCTCGCGGTGTATTTGATACCTGGTGGATAGACCAGAAAAAATCTGAGGCAATCAAAAAAGGCCCCTGAGAAATTAAGCCCAATTAACTTCATGTTCGGCAAATAGAATGCTAAAAGTTTTTTGACGAATCAGGAGTGAATTTTTGGGTTCCTATATCCTTAAACGGCTGTTGCTGATGATACCGACTTTGTTCGGCATCATGCTGGTTGCCTTTGTTATTATCCAGTTTGCCCCCGGCGGGCCAATGGAGCGGGTAATTGCCCAGCTTAACGGCACCGATGTGGGAGCCACTGCCCGCATTGGTGGTGGTGGCAGCGAAGTGGGCGGGGGGACCACCGGTGCTGGTGGAGACAGTGCCGGAGGGGTCAAGTATCGCGGTGCCCAGGGGCTGGACCCGGAATTTATCAAGGAACTGGAAAAACAGTTTGGGTTCGACAAACCGGCACCTGAGCGGTTTTTCCTGATGATGAAAAACTATCTGACTTTTGATTTTGGCGAGAGCTATTTTCGCGATGTACCGGTGCTGGACCTGATCAAGGAAAAACTGCCCGTATCGATCTCGCTTGGCCTGTGGATGATGATCATTTCCTATCTGATTTCCATCCCGCTTGGTGTGGCAAAGGCGGTGCGTGATGGTTCCAGTTTTGATGTCTGGACCAGCGGGATTGTGATTGTTGGTTTCGCCATACCCGGGTTTTTGTTCGGCATTTTGCTGATTGTACTTTTTGCCGGTGGGTCGTTCTGGAATATTTTCCCGTTGCGGGGACTGGTATCGGACAACTTTGCTGACCTTACGTGGTTTGAGAAAATTCTCGACTATGCCTGGCATCTGGTTTTGCCCCTGTCAGCCATTGCGGTGAGTTCATTTGCAACCTTGACCCTGCTGACCAAAAACTCTTTTCTCGATGAAATCAAAAAGCAATATGTGGTCACTGCCCGGGCAAAAGGTCTGACCGAGAGGGGGGTGCTCTATGGGCACGTTTTTCGCAATGCCATGCTGATTGTGATAGCGGGCTTTCCCGGTGCTTTTGTGGCGGCTTTTTTCTCCAGCTCGCTGTTGATTGAGCAGATATTTAATCTTGATGGCCTTGGCCTCCTCAGTTTCAATTCCATCGTTAATCGCGACTATCCGGTAGTTTTTGCCACCATGTATATTTTTTCCCTGATGGGTTTTATTGTGACGCTGGTTTCTGACCTTATTTATACATGGATTGACCCACGGATTGACTTTGAGGCGCGAGATCTGTGATGGAAAAATCCACTGCGAAACGCGACCGACTTTCGCCCCTGAACCAGCGTCGGCTTAGTTTATTCAAAGCAAACCGGCGCGGGTACTGGTCGTTCTGGATGTTTTTGGTGTTGTTTTTTGTCAGTCTTTTTGCCGAACTTCTGGTCAATGAGCGACCGATCGTTGCATCCTATAAGGGAGAATTGCTGTTTCCAATTGTTAGTGAATATGATGAAGCAAAATTTGGCGGGTTTCTGGCCATAACTGACTTTCGCGATCCGTTCATACAGGAAGAAATCAATGCCAATGGCTGGATGTTGTGGCCGCTGGTGCGGTATGATTACCGCTCTGTAAACAATGCCTTACCAGCACCAGCCCCTTCCAGACCGGCCTTTTTAATGACGCGGAAAGAAGCCTGCGTGGCGTATCCCAAAGGCGTTGAGGATCCTGGCTGTGTCGTTGGCAACATGAATTGGCTTGGCACCGATGACCAGGGCCGCGATGTTGTTGCCCGGATAATTTACGGCTTTAGAATTTCGGTTTTGTTTGGATTGATCCTGACAATCGCCTCATCGGTCATTGGGGTGATTGCCGGCGCATTTCAAGGTTACTTCGGAGGCTGGACTGATCTGACTTTTCAACGACTTCTCGAGGTCTGGACCTCTATTCCAACCCTTTACCTGCTGATTATTCTGGCTTCTGTCATTACACCGGGATTCTGGATTTTGTTGACCATCATGCTGTTGTTTTCATGGACAGCGCTGGTGGGGGTTGTGCGGGCAGAATTTCTGCGAGGGCGAAATTTTGAATATGTGCGTGCAGCCCGCGCCTTGGGTCTGGGTGACCGGAAAATCATTTTCAAACACCTGCTACCCAATGCCATGGTCGCTACCCTGACCTTTATGCCTTTTATCACCTCAGGGTCGATCACCACCCTGACATCGCTGGACTTTCTCGGGTTTGGCCTGCCCCCTGGTTCGGCCTCGCTGGGTGAACTGCTCAAACAGGGCAAGGTTAATCTGCAGGCACCCTGGCTGGGTATTTCAGGATTTGTTATTATCGCCTTTATGCTGTCCTTGCTGGTGTTCGTTGGGGAAGCGGTGCGTGATGCATTTGACCCCAGAAAGACCTTCAAATGAGCAAAGCCAGCGATAAAGTCCTGCTCGAAGTCAATGATCTCAGCGTAAGTTTTCGCCAGGGCGGCAAAGTTACCGAAGCAGTCAAGCGCATTTCCTTTTCGATCAAAAAGGGCGAAACGCTGGCGCTGGTGGGCGAGTCCGGCTCTGGCAAATCAGTCAGTGCCCTTTCGATTCTCAAACTCTTGCCCTATCCGGCAGCAGAGCACCCCTCCGGTTCGGTGATGTTCAAAGGAGAGGATCTGCTGGACAGTGATGAAAGTGATTTGCGAAAAGTTCGCGGTAATAATATCACCATCATTTTTCAGGAACCGATGACCTCACTCAATCCGCTGCACACCATCGAGCGGCAGATCGGCGAAGTGTTGCAATTGCACCAGGCCATGAATGTCGAAGACGCACGAGTGAAAACACTTGAGCTGCTTGACCAGGTGGGTATCCACGATGCAAAAGAGCGGTTGGCCGCTTTCCCGCACCAATTGTCTGGTGGCCAGCGCCAGAGGGTGATGATCGCCATGGCGTTGGCCAACCGGCCTGATTTACTTATTGCTGATGAGCCAACAACGGCTCTTGATGTTACCGTCCAGGCCCAAATCCTCAAATTGCTGAAGGACCTGCAGCGGGAATACGGCATGGCGATTTTGATGATCACCCATGATCTGGGCATTGTCCGGCATTTTGCCGACAAGGTTTGTGTGATGAGTGAGGGAAAAATTGTTGAGCGGGGTGAAACTGCTGCCCTTTTTGACAACCCCCAACATGACTATACCAAGATGCTGTTAAATGCCGAGCCTAAAGGCAACCCGATGCCTGTCAATAATGACGCTCGCGTGGTTATGGAAGCAAAAGACCTGAAAGTCTGGTTTCCGATCAAAAGGGGCTTTTTTCGCAAGACCGTTGGCCATGTGAAAGCGGTTGATGGTATCAATGTTACAGTGCGCGAGGGTCAGACACTTGGTGTGGTTGGGGAATCAGGATCCGGTAAAACCACACTGGGTCTTGCCATGCTGCGACTAATTCATTCAGAAGGTAAAATTCTTTACCTTGGCAAGAACATTGAACAGTTTGACGCAAAAACCATGCGGCCCTTGCGCAAAGACATTCAAATTGTCTTTCAGGATCCTTATGGCTCTTTGTCACCACGTATGTCGGTGCGCCAGATTGTCGAAGAAGGGTTGTTGATACAGGAACCTGATCTGACTTACGAGCAGCGTGAAAAACGTGTTTCAGATATCCTTGAAGAAGTAGGCGTTGATCCGGCCACAATGGAGCGTTACCCCCATGAATTTTCTGGCGGGCAGCGACAACGCATCGCCATTGCCCGAGCCGTCATATTGAATCCTAAATTTATTATGCTGGATGAACCAACCAGCGCGCTGGATATGTCGGTGCAGGCCCAGATCGTCGAATTGCTGTTGAAATTGCAGAAAGCACACAACCTGTCTTATGTGTTCATCAGTCACGATTTACGTGTGGTACGGGCTCTTGCCAACCATGTCATTGTCATGCGAGCAGGCAATGTGGTTGAATATGGCGAGGCATCGCAGGTTTTTGACAATCCACGCGAAGACTATACCAAGGCTTTACTGGCGGCAGCATTAAACATGGAAGCGCCGGACGAAAAGCTGTTCAATTGACTGTTCGATAATTGTAATATTATTTGACAGTTCTTTTGAACCGGGCTTTAGAGCCAAATGTTTCACTAATTCTTGCCTCGACTTCGGCAAAATTTTCAATAGCAACAGCCATATGATGTCCGTTGGCGTGTATCATTGCCTGCTCATCAAGCATTATACCGATGTGCCCGTCCCAGAAAACCAGGTCACCCCTTTGCCGGCTGTTGTGGCCGGTTTCACCAATGACTTGTTCCATCATGTCGCTGTCGCGCGGGCATTCCAACCCGCAAGCATGATAAGACTGCTGAACCAATGCTGAACAGTCAAGCCCGTCCTGGGTGCTACCACCCCACAGATAAGGCACGTTGATAAACTGTTCAGCGACCGCTACAGGGTCCAAGGCAAACTCATCTTTGTCGCAAATATGGCTTTGAAAGACAAAGCCTCCTCCTGCCAACCCCGCCCAGTCACCGGATATTTCATCCACCGTCAACCGGCTGTTGAGAAAAATACGTGTGGCCGGTTGTGACTTAAGATCAGCTTTGGGATAGATGAATGTGGCAGGCACGCAGACCCGGTGAGTAGGGACCATATAAACACCGCTCAAGGTCTCAAGCGGCAGGTAACCAACATAGGAATCCTTTTCCATTTGGCCCCAGGCCCAACCATCCTTGACCTCAAAGACCCGTACCCGGTCACCAAGCAGTGCTTCGGAGGTAAAGCCTGCGGTAAAATCTGGCGTTGATCGCAGTGCGACACGCGGCTCAATGATGCTGGTGATATCACCATCTACAAAGTTTTGTGCCTCAACCATGCCGGTCAGCCTAATATCGGCCAAATCAGGTCGGTAAGCATTTAAGCGGGGGTCCAGCTTGCTCACAAATTGTTACCTTAGTTGTTGGGCGGTCAGGGCTATCATATCACCAAGTTTCTCAAGGTAAAGGGAACCGTTTACCGTGCGCTGGATTAAAACGTTGCGCTTGTCGTTTTCATCACGCCGACGTGAAACCAGACCAAGAATTCCCATGGAATCAAGGGCGCGGGTAATGACCGGCTTGGAAACATTGAGCTTTTGCGCCAGGCCACGCACCGTATGGGGCGGCGTTTCGAGGTAAATTGTCAATAAAATCGCGATCTGGCGAACCGAAAGGTCCGGATCTTTATCCAGAACCATATTGAGGTTTGCCTGCTGCCACAGGCGCAATGCCTGCCCTGCTGTCATGTTGATACCCATAACCCACCAGAAAATTCGTGTCGCGCATCTGTTTGGCTTTTACCGCAATATTGTTTCGGTACCGTATCATTTACAACGATCCCAAAACAACCAGCAAGATTTTGCTGTGTATATGGTTACTTGCGGTAGCGTTGTTGCAAAAACCGGTACAGGGCGCGAATACCCTGGGCTTCACCACCATGGGGTTTTCCCGGCTTTGCCACCGGAGTCCAGCCGTAGATGTCAAAGTGAATATGATGTTTTGCCTTTTCGACAAATCTGTTGAGAAACAAGGCCGCTGTGATCGAACCACCAAAGCCACCGCTGCCGGTTGAATTGATATCAGCGACCTTGCTGGTCAGCATGGGGTCATATCCACGCCAATAGGGCATGCGCCACAACGGGTCACAAACATCTTTGCCACATTCGGCAATATCTGCCGCGATCGTATCATCATCGACATAAAACGGCGGCAAATCTGGTCCCAATGCTACACGGGCAGCACCGGTCAGGGTCGCCATATCTATCAAGAGGTCAGGCTTTTCCTCATCGGCCAGCGCCAGCGCGTCAGCCAGAACCAAACGTCCCTCAGCATCAGTATTTCCCACCTCAACAGTCAGGCCCTTGCGCGATTTAAGCACATCACTGGGGCGAAAAGCGTCACTGCCAATGGCGTTTTCAGCAATCGGGATCAACACTCGCAGCCGCACCGGCAATTTGGCATCCATGATCATTTGCGCCAATGCCAGAACATTTGCCGCACCGCCCATATCCTTTTTCATCAAGATCATGCCACTGGAGGGTTTGATGTCGAGGCCGCCGGTATCAAAAACCACGCCCTTGCCAACCAGTGTAACTTTAACCTTTCGAGTATCGCCCCATGAAAAGTCGATCAGGCGGGGCGGGCGGGAAGAGGCTCTGCCGACCGCATGGATCATGGGAAAACCCTTAGCCAGCGCCGCACCCTTTATCACCCTTGATTTGGCTTTATATTTTTTAGCCAAATTTATAGTCACGTCCTGCAATTCCTGCGGACCCATATCATTAGCCGGGGTATTGATCAGATCACGCGCCAGTTTTACCGCCTTTGCCACCCGAATAATGTCAATTCGGTCGGCAGTTTTGGGGCATACCAATTTGGCCTTGGCGACAGGTGTTGCTTTGTAACGATCAAAACCATAGCAGCCGAGCAAAAAGGCCAATGCCATTTCCTGGGCCATTTCCTGGACCTGATCAAATTCATCACTCAGATAATAGCGGCCCGCTGGCAGGGTTTGCGGGAGTTTTCCAGCAGCAAATGGGTCAATTTCACCGGTTCCGGTTCCAAATAAAACCTTTTCCGGCTTGCCATTGCTACCGGGCACAACGAGTATTTCAGCGGTGCTGGCTTTAAAACCATTTGCCTTGACCCATTGCCGGGCAGCACCAGAAAGGCCTTTCAGCACTTTTGCCAACTCCACTGTGGAAACAGGTGTTATCGGACAAGCACTTCCAGACTTGTCTGCTGTCAGCAATCGTTGTTCGAAATTCACAAGAAATGTCTCCTTTTACTACCCCTAATTACCTATTTCCCCACATGAAATGCAAGGCAGAAAACATGGTTAATCATTTATTGATGCTAATCGGTCAAAATACCAGGCACATGATTCACGTGCTGGAAAGCACAATTACAAACGTTTGCTGGGAGTTTGAAGTATGAGTGTTATTGAGGGCCTGAAACCGCACAGGAAGTCGGTCATTGTACCAGGCATCGTGATATCACTTGCCATTACTCTTAGCGCTTGTGCGTCAAGCGGTACGCGTGTCGCTGGTGCCAATGATCCAATCAATACAGCCAGTATCGGGCAAGGGTCGATTAAATCGACATACGCTGCCCGTCAGGCGTGGATTGCGGACAAACAAAACCTGCGCAAGGGTATGGCTTATGCGCGTCAACTTCAGGCACTGGAACAAAACAATGAACAATTGTCAGTCCTTGAGCAATTGATCAAGTACAACCCTTCCAACACAAAATTGCTGGTTTTTTACGGCAAACGGTTGATCAGCAACGGTCAGTCCAAACAGGCCGTTGGCATTCTTAAGCAGGCTGAAAGCCGTGGAGAGCGGGATTGGCGGCTTTATTCAGCTCTCGGTTCTGCCCTGGCCCAGACCGGGCGCACCGCCGAAGCGCGAACTTACTATCAAAAAGCTTTGCAGTTAAATCCAACGGAAGTGAAAATTCAAAACAACCTGGCCATGTCCTATACGCTGGAAGGCAAGTATGCCAACGCTGAAAAAATCTTGCGTAAAGCCAATGACACACCCTCGGGACGAGCAATGCCCAGGATCAGGCAAAACCTTGCCCTGGTAGTCGGTCTGCAAGGGCGCTTTGATGAAGCCCGGCAAATCGCCAGCCGCGACCTGCCAAAAGAACAAGTTGATGCCAATATGGCTTTCTTGCAGAAGATGTTGTCCAAAGATAACACCTGGAGCAAATTGAAAAAGAGTTAGATGACCATCAACGATGGTATAATAAAAAGGGATCGGTAAAATTGCCGATCCCTTTTTTAGTGCCTAAAAGTTCGTCCTAGTTTTAGGAGTAGAAGGCCAGAATAATTGCCGGACCAAGCAGGACAACGAAAACGACTGGCAGGAAAAACAGCACCATGGGCACAGTCAGTTTTGGCGGCAGGGAAGCTGCCTTCTTTTCAGCCATTTGCATGCGCAGGTCGCGGTTTTCCTGGGCCAGCACCCGCAACGCACTGCCAAGCGATGTGCCGTACCGTTCTGATTGTATCAGACTGGTGGTGACCGATTTTACGGTTTCCATATTGGTACGTTTACCCAGATTGTCAAATGCCTTGATACGATCACCGAGATATGAAAGTTCGGCATTGGTCAGGGTCAATTCCTCTGCCAGGGGAGGCGACTGCATGCCGATTTCAGAGGATACGCGATTTAAAGCTGCTTCGATAGACATGCCAGCTTCAACACAGATCAACAATAAATCAAGCGCATCCGACCAGGCCGCCTGAATGGATGCCTGGCGTTTGGCAACAAGGTTCTTCAAGAAAATATTTGGCAGATAAAACCCCACTATGGCTCCAAACATCATGGCCGAAATGCGCATCACCGGGCTAATCCGGTCGGCAAATACAGTTGAGGAATAGACAAATACAATGATCCCAACCACGATCGGAGCGATAAGCCGCGCCCCAAGAAAAGTCACCAGGTGGGTTTCTTTGCGCAACCCGGCCGCGCGCAGGCGGATACGGGATTCCTCTGCCTCAAACAATTTGCGCAGGTTCAGGGTTTCAACAATCTGGTTGATTGTACCCTTGGGCTTTTCACGCAATCTGGTATTGCCAGCCTTGAGTTCTTTTGACCGACTGGCGCGCATCTGCTGACGCTCTGTGGTCGCTGCTTTCATGCGGGTGCGCAAGGTATCACCCTGCATAATCGGTGCAGCGAACATCAAAACTGTTCCAAAAACCGAGATCGCTACCAACACTGTGATGGCATTTTGAATTTCTAATAACGAAGCGAGCAGTTCAAACATGTTCAGCCTGGTCTTTCATTCATTTCAAACGCAAAAGGCGTTTTGTAATTTTTTAGTTTCACCTGACAAATCAGATTTTAAAGTTGATCATTTTACGCATAATAAGAACCCCGACCATCATCCAGCCGCCAGCAACCATCAGCATGATGTTGCCTCTTTCAGTATCAAACAATGGGTTAAGATATTCCGGATTCAGAACCATCATACCGCCACCAATGGCAAAAGGCAGCGACCCGATAATAGCTGCAGAAGCTTTTGCTTCTTGTGAAATGGCCTGAACTTTTGCTTTCATTTTTTTGCGATCACGCAGCACTGTTGACAAGTTCTCCAGCGCTTCAGCAAGGTTACCACCGGTGGACTTTTGAATAGCCATAACGATGGCCAGAAAATTAACTTCAGCCAGAGGAATTCTGTCCATCATCCGCTCAACGCCCTGCTCAAGGGTGATGCCTACTCTTTGGCCCTGTACAATTTCTGTAAATTCCGGACCCACCGGCGCATCCATTTCTGTCGCGATGACCTTCATGGCTTCATTGACAGGCAGGCCAGCTTTCAGGCCACGCACCATCACGTCAATCGCATCTGCAAACAGCCGGAGAAAATCCTCCTGCCGCCGCTTTGTCAACATCGACAGAAACCAGCGTGGCAAACCCAACCCTGAAGCAATCGCAGCCCCAACAGCTACAAGAGGAACCACGCCAGCAAAAAGCGCTGCGATCCCACCTGCGACACCAGCAGCAACCGAATAAATCCAGTAGGTTTTAATTGACATATCCAGCCCAGCCCGCTGGATCATCACTTTAATAGTGACTTTCTTTTTCTTTTTTTCCTGCTTCTTTTCAAACTTGTCCAGCGATTCTTGAATTTGGTTTCTTCTTTTTTCGCCCTTTCCCTCTGTAAAGTGCCCACGCAAACCAGACTTTCTCCCAGTATTATCACCGGCAATATCTGATACCCGCTTTGAAATATCAGCCTGTCCAGTCAATTGCGGCAGAAAAATCGCCACCGCGATGCCACCAACCGCCAATGCGGCCAGTACCATGAAAGCGATCTGTACCAACAAAGGAGAAAATTCCATATTCGTTCACCGTTTATGTTTGAAGCCTTTTTTCCGGTCAAGCAGGTAAAAGGCAATACAACCGATTTGGTCGTTGTTTTTTAAAATTCGTCTTCGTTGCGCACTTCTGCAGCTTCCAGTGCTTCGGCCAGGCGGGCTTCTTCATTGTAATATCTGGCACGATCCCAAAAGTGAGGCCGCGCGATGCCGGTGGAGCGATGCTGGCCAAGAATGTTTCCATCCTTGTCCTCACCTACGATGTCATAGAGGAACAAGTCCTGGGTAATGATGACATCACCTTCCATTCCGATCACTTCGGTAATGTGGGTAATCCGGCGAGAACCGTCACGCAACCGGGCGGCCTGAACAATCACGTCAATTGAACCAACAATCATTTCCTTGATGGTTTTCGAAGGTAACGCAAACCCGCCCATTGTAATCATCGATTCCAGCCGCGAAATAGCTTCGCGCGGGGAGTTGGCGTGCAAGGTTCCCATTGAGCCATCGTGGCCGGTGTTCATGGCCTGTAAAAGGTCAAAAGCTTCAGGTCCACGGACCTCACCAACGATAATCCTCTCAGGACGCATACGCAGACAGTTTTTCACCAGGTCGCGCATTGTGATCTCACCTTCACCTTCAAGGTTGGGCGGACGGGTTTCAAGGCGAACCACATGGGGCTGCTGCAATTGCAGCTCGGCAGCATCTTCGCAGGTAATGATGCGTTCGTCTTCATCTACAAAGGCGGTCAACATATTCAACAGCGTGGTTTTGCCTGAACCTGTACCCCCGGAAATCAAAACGTTGCAGCGAACCCGTCCGATGATCGACAATATGGTTCCACCTTCTGGCGTAATCGACCCAAAATTAACGAGATCCTTGAGCTGTAAGCGGTCCTTTTTAAATTTCCGAATTGTCATTGCCGGACCATCAATGGCCAACGGTGGAACAATGACGTTTACCCGAGAGCCATCAGGCAGACGGGCGTCACATATAGGGCTTGCTTCATCAACCCGGCGACCGATCTGGCTGACGATCCGCTGGGCAATATTCAGCAGTTGAGCATTGTCGCGAAAACGTATGGAGGTTTGCTCCATTTTGCCGTCGGTTTCAATAAATGTCAGGCCGGCGCCATTGACCATGATGTCGGCAATATCATCGCGAGCCAGCAAAGGCTCAAGCGGGCCGTAGCCAAGAACATCATTGCAAATATCTTCGAGCAGTTCTTCCTGCTCGGCAATCGACATGACCACGTCTTTAAGGGTGATGATCTCGTTTACAATATCGCGAATTTCGTCGCGAGCACTGTCGGCATCCAGCTGTCCAAGTTGCGTAAGATCAATCGCGTCTATCAGCGCATTGAATATGATGGTCTTGATATCGTAATATTCTTCAGACCGCTGCGCACCTGTTGACTGAGCTGGTTTGGCAGCAGGTTGCTCGGTTGGAAGGTTTGCTTTTACCTCTGGCTCTGGCGTCGTTGTTGCCCCATCCACAGACTGCGGCGAATCCGGGAGCGGCAGGTCAGGTATTATTGTAGCTTCTCCAGCCGAGGGAGGCGTTACAGTTGCAGCATCAGGCAAATCTCCAGGCGCTGCCGGTGGCTCTAACCCCGGTTGTGGTGTGGCAGGCGTATCGCCGCGTTTTCCGAACATTTATTTTTTCCCCATTCCCTTGAGCTTGCTCAAAAAAGGCGGCAAAGAAAATTTGCCGGTTTTTGTTGCGGCTACTTCATGTCTACCGGTCAATTTTTGCGCCAATGCAACAAGGTTTTGAGCTCCCGAAGACTTGGCAGAAACTTCAAAAATCATCTGACCGTTAGAGTTGGCTGTGCCAAACAAGTTGGCATCGTGGTCAATCACAATTGTTGGCGCAATGCCAATCGCCTTGGCAAATTCCGCTGCAGGTACTTCGGGTCGTTTTGGCATGCCCACCTGATTGAGGACGACAATTGGTTCACTATCATTCTTGCGGGTTGTTTTAAGGTGATCGATCAGGTTTTTCGTGTTTCGCAAGCTGGCCAGTTCCGGTGTCGCAACGATGACAACATCATCAGCCTGAGCAAGTGTATGTTTTGACCAGGGTGCCCAGATGTTTGGCACATCAACGATGACATGAGGAACGTTTTTACGAACCACATCAAGAACAGTTTCCAGCGCATCTTTTTCAATGTTTACATCGCGATCGACTGTACCTGGCGCAAGTAACAGAGACAGTTTGTCTGTACATTTGGTCAATAAACGATCGATCAGTACCGCATCGATACGTTCTGGTTCTTTCAATGCTTCAGCGATACCTTGCATACCATTGTTGTTGAAGTTCAAACCAGCGGTGCCAAAGGCCATGTCAAGGTCAGTAATTACTGTTTCGATTGCAAAAGTTTTCGAAATGTACCAGCCGATATTGTGGGCGATAGTGCTCGACCCCACGCCGCCTTTGGCGCCGATAAAAGCTGTAACCCGTCCGACCGGTTCTGCTTCTGGATCTGAATACAAACTAGAAATCAGCTCGATAATATGCATTTCGTTGATCGGAGCGACCATATATTCGCTGACCCCGGCGCGGGTTAAATCGCGGTACAAAATAACATCGTTTACCTGACCAACCACGATAACTTTAGTTGTAGGTTCACAAACCTGAGCAAGGTTGCCAAGTTCTATCATCACTTCGTCGCGTGATTTACCGGTTTCAACCAAAAGGACATCGGGGGTTTTTTGTTGATGGTAAACCTGCGTTGCCGCATGTATGCCGCCCATATGCACATCGACATGAGTTTTGGAAAACCTCCTGTCATTTGCCACCGCCTGAATGACCTCAGCAGTACCTTGGCCTTCACAAAAAGCATGAAAGTTGATACGCGGAATCAACGCAACAATTGACTGATCAGATGTCGGTTGGCTTGGTTCAGGAGCTGGATTGTTCATTTTTCTTATGCCTTGTTTCTTGATAGTGCAGGTTATTATGTTTTGCCAGAAGTCGTCGTTGACACCGTGGAATTGGCATCCTCAGGCGTTGACGGGCTCTTGGGTGTCCGGTAGTCTGTGAACACGCGTTGACGACGCATCGCATCAGACGGGGTCGATGTACGCGGCGTGACAAAATCTTGCGGATTAACAACCTGCGCTGCCAGATTATATTGGGAACTGCAGCCAAAATCCTCATAGGGCTGATTATCGCCGCTTTCTGAAAAATCTTTGCTCCAGTTACCACAATTTTTGGTTCTGGCAAATTTGCGAACAAAGGACAAAGAGACCGGCGCACCCCTGTGAGCTTTGTATGTACTATGCTGGAGAAATTCTGCGCCAACACCCTGTTCGGCAAAAACCTGGGTAATCCGGCCAGCTATAACATCGCCATTTACGCTACCTGATGGCCGTCGTATATTAACCTTTTGAGCCCCGGAGCTTCGTGCTTGCTGCGCAAATCGGGTAACGGCATCTCTCTGGCTTGCCGTCAGGCGGGCCGATCTGGTTGGCACGTTTACTTTGACAGTACCTTTTACCACTTCGATCGGATAGCGCTCAGAAACAGCAACCGGTTGATAAACATCATCGATTTCCCCGTTCCAGCCCTGCGCGCAAGCACCCAGTGTTACCGCGGCCAAAACCGGTAAGAACTTTTTGGCGGGCCGGGACAGTTTACTAACATTACTCATTGACTTTACTTCCTTTGAGACTTTCGTTACTCAACGATGAATCCAACATTGCCGTGATAAACGCTTTTACCTGTATTGTTTTTTCCAAAAACCTTGTTAAGCCGCCCAAACAAAATCGTTTGTGTATCGGTGGCAACAATAGCCCGGTCGACTGGTGTAACCAGTTGCTTTTCATTTACCGGCGCAACAATGTAAGGTGTCACGATTATGACCAGCTCGGTACGTTTGCTGGCATAATCCCGGCTACGAAACAGCGCGCCAAGGATCGGTAAATTTTTCGCGCCCGGAATCCCATTGATTGCCTGCCTGGTGCTTTCACGGATCAGCCCGGCCATTGCCATGGAGCCACCGCTTGGCAATTCGACAGTGGTTTCAGCCCGCCGTACTTCGAAAGCGGGAATTGTTCTGCCGTTTGCCAGGGTGACGGAATTGTCAGCTGAAATATTGCTGACCTCGGTATTCAGTTTCAAACTGATGCGACCGGCAGAAAGCACAACCGGGGTAAAGCCCAGGCCGATACCAAATGGTTTGTATTCTGTCGCCAGAACCGCAATACCATTTGCCCCAACATCACTGCCAGTCACCACGGGAATCTCGCCACCGGCAAGAAATTTAGCTGCCTCGCCGGAAACCGCTGTTAAAGTGGGTTCGGCAAGTGTGCGAACAAATCCGTCGCGCTCCATGGCCCGAAAGATGCCACTGGACCTACTGGCATTAAGTCCGCCCGTGGCGGTGTCAGGGTTCACACGAGCAAGCGCACCAGCCAATGCGCCGCCAGCCACCGAAAACGGGTTTGAGGAAAATAATGAAATTGAAGCATTCCCAACGGTTTCAATGACGCTGGCATCAATACCAAATTGTTTTAAAACTTCACGCTGCACTTCGGCAATTTTGACTTTCAGCGTAACTTGTTCCTTGCCCGTCACGGCAATTGTTGTGAGAACTTTTGCCTCGTCATTTGTATAGCGGGCGGCCAGATCAAAGGCCATTTTTGCTTCAGAGGAATTTTTTGCGATGCCGCCAAGGACTATGTTGTCTCCAACTGTTTCAACCGTAATACGGTTGCCTGGAATAACCCGCTGCAACAGTTTTCGAAGCGCTTTCATATCGCGGGCCACCTCAATGTCGAGGTTAAGGATTTGGCGACCGTTTTTATCAAAGAAAAACGCATTGGTCTGACCAGCTTTTTTGGCAAACAAATAGGCGGTGCGCTGGGTGCGCACGACAGCTTCAACAATCTCGGGATTACCGATCAAAATATCGACAGCATCGGCAGGCAAGCGAACAACGATGGATTTATTCAGTCCGATTCGAACAAATTGACCTCCTTGTTCCTGACCGCCATGATTAGGGCTACGGGCACTCACCGTTGCTGTTTGACCCACAATCATTACGGCAACAACAAACAAGCCAAGCATGCGCTTAATTAGATTGGTTGAATTCGCCATTTTTTTGCTCGTTTCAGTTTTGATTAAATTGTTCATCTGCTTGCGCTTTGTTTATTTGGTTGCAGCCGAGAGGCTCTTGATGCCATACCGGTAGATTTTTATGGCATTGCCGGTGCCACCACCTTTGGCATATTGGGGGGAAAGGCGCGGTCCATCATCACCCATTTTTTTCGAACCAGAATCTGCAATCGACCGCAGTGTCAGGATCAACTGACCAGATGTTTCCACTTTTGCCAGCACTTCTGCCTGCCTGGGCTCGAGTTCCAGGGTGGCGGTTTTGCCAATCACATACTGCTCGCCTTCTGCGTTTTGCCCAAGGCTCTGATTAATTGCCAAAACCTTGACATTTGAGAGAACCAGTTCGGTAACTGTTGTTCCCTTTGCACCTTCAAAGTTTTGTTTTTTCGTCACCAGCACATCAACCCGGTCATTGGGCAGGATAAAGCCACCAGCACCTGTTGCCTCTGAAATTCGGACAGAAACGGCGCGACGTCCTTTTGGTAGTATCGCGGCCATAAATCCTGATGAGCCTGGCAGGACAAGCTTTTTGCCGTTCACCGGATCGCCTTCAAACAACGGAATGCGTGCGTGAGCCCCGACGAATTTTTCTCTCGCCTTTTCATCGGTGGTTTTGGTAATCATGCCTTTGCGAACACTCGCCTGGGGCCAGGATTGCCAGCCGATTGCAGCCCGGGTGACTTTTTCACCCTGACGAACCTCCTGCTTAACTACAAGAACTTCACTCATTTCAACTTTGTTGATTTCAACTACACGCTCACTGGGAGCTTGCGGGGAAAGAACCCCTTTTGCCAGAAAAGCAGCCAATGCGGCTGAACCAAGGGCTACACCCATAAAAATGACTCTGGTATTACTCATTTCAAATCCTGACTTACTTGAGCGGTCACACCGCTTGAACTCTTAAATCCCAATATGCATTTGCAATCGTCAAATTATGGTTAACCAATCACAACTATTTTCTTTGCCACTTTCCGGCAGTCGATCTTCTCACTACAAAATCTGTTGAATCCACCATGTGGCGGGAAACACAATTACACCGCCAGCAGCTATCGCTATGCCATAGGGCAGCTGTGGCTTTTTGCTCAGAAAGTTCTTTGCCCAATCCATCCCTTTAATGTCTTTTCGGTTGGCAAAAAACACCCAAATCTTAATTGCGATAACCAGCACCGCTCCGGCAAATACGGTTACAACTGCAAATTCCATCAAAACGTCCCAGCCAACCCAGACAGCGCAGGCAGCGAGCATTTTGGCGTCTCCACCACCAATGATATTGATCGAAAAAAGAATGAAGCCGATAACGAAAGTTACCAGGCCGGCAATGATATGCCAGGCGAAAATCTCCAGCGGCATGCCAGCAAGAATGACAAAGGGAACCACCGAGACGGCAATAACCGCGTTCAGCCAGTTCGGAATTTTTAGCGTAAAGAAATCGCTTATTCCGGCCATTACGACCATCAACGGAAAAACCGACAAAATCAACGTGTCATACAAGGCTCGTGTCTCCCCACGAATTCTTTCATCAACAAAATGAAAGTCCTGGGAAGTAAAATCACACATCTGTAGTAAATAGGCAGTTAATAAGCTGGTGCTTTTTGGCAGTTTTTTGAACACCGGTGTTCAAGTCTAGTGCAAGCCTGTCCCACAAAACAAAAACCACCGGCAAATTGCCAGTGGTTTAGGGAGCCTCCCTGTATAAAGTCATGGCAACCGTAGACTCAAATGGTTGCCCGTATGCTTTTCAATCAGATTAGCTCAGTGTAGAACCAATTGAATTGAATGTTGAAGTCAGGGCAGTTTTGATTGCAGGCATAGTGGCTACAAGGGCCAGACCTGTGGCTGCGGCAATCAAACCATATTCAATTGCAGTTGCACCTGATTCGTCTTTATAAAACTTTACCAATTCTTTCATCGGTTTACTCCTTACTTTTTTACTAACTCGTTAAGACAACACATGCTTCAAGTTTTGAAATACACCAGAACAACTTGCTCGAATGACTTCGCCTCCTGAACCATGAGTGAAACCTAGCGGGGGCAAATTAACAACAGGTAAATTCAATGGAATAGTGCCATGTATGCCGGGTAAATGCCGAGGCGTGGTTAAATTTCTTTTAAATGGTGATCAGATTTTTGGTCCCTATATATAATGTATACAGGCTTTCCAGATCATCGTTTTGTTAGATTTTAATTCAAATTTTAAATGGTGTTACCGGCAGAAAACTTTTTTGGCGATGCTTTTTTCCAGATTTAAAATATGATTTTCTGATTTTTAGGAAAGCAGAATTGGACTGGCTAAACTTTCTGGCAGGGCAGTAAGACTTAATTCACCAATTTCAGTTGATATAGATAGACAATTGAAATTGATACACCTCAGGAGGAAACTGATGTCTTTGTCAGTTAAGCCGAAAACCAACAGCACGCTCTTTAATCGCAAACTACAAGCACTTGCCCTGACTTTATGCATTGCTGGGGCAACAGCTTCGATGACTGCAACCGTTTCCGCGGCAACCAGTTTGACCATTGTGGCCGACCGGGCCAAAATAGTTCGCATTGCCGGTGACGTTGCCAGTGTTATTGTCGGCAATCCCTCTTTTGCCGATGTTTCGGTGCAAAAAAAGTTTTTGATTATTCATGGTCGCAATTTTGGCCAAACCAATATTCTGGTTCTTGATCAAGAAGGCGAAACGATTGCTGATTTGGAAGTTACAATTATCAAAGGACCAGATCGCAACATTTCGGTCTATAGCGGCGGCGCGAGAGCTTCTTATGCTTGCGCGCCCAAATGTGAGAGCACATTACAGGTTGGTGATTCTACCGGCTACTTCGACGGTGTTAGAAAATCGATCGAAACCAAGATGGGCCTTGCACAACGAGCTGGCCAACTGACCGCAAAATAATGATCAGCATCGGGTTGCAAATAGAATATTTTACATAAATTCGACCGGTCAGCCAGGTAGCAGTACCTAAAAATATTCAATTTAGATAAAATTTTAGATATTTTTTTCACAGAATATCAGCACAATTTTGTTAAAAATCAGGCTACCAGACTGCAAATGCAGGGGTGAAGACTTCTTCTTGATACGGAAGTGGTTACAACCCGTGCATGCGATCAGATATATTGGGAGATTGGTATCATGATGATCAGTGTCAACAAACGGTTGAACAACATGATGGGGCGTTATCGACGCTCGCAAGAAGGTGTGACCGCAATAGAGTTTGCTCTTGTCGGTGGACCATTTTTCTTTGTTTTATTTGCTTTGTTTGAGCTCGGTATAATGCTTTTTGCCGAATATGCTTTGGCTCAGAACATTGAGAATGCCGGACGCCTCATTCGGACCGGGCAAATTCAGACTGCCCAGAACGGCCATGAAAATACACCAGCGTATTTCAAAACCCAAATCTGTAAAAACCTTACCACCCTACTTGACTGCGATAACAAGCTTTATGTGGATGTCAGAAAATTCAACAACTTTGCAGGTATAGCGGGCTCTTTGCCAAGCCCTTTCACCGCGGGAACCAACGAGTTGTCACCCGCAATTACCAGCGGCACCCAATTTGAAGCTGGTGCTGCAGGTGAAATTGTCAGCATTCGGGTTTATTATGACTGGCAATTGTTTCTGCCAGGACTGGGCCAACTGATCGGAGCTGCTGGCAGCCTCGGCAACATCTCAGTCAACGGTTCTACCGCGAAAAACTCTAAATTGCTGACCGCAGCAGCTACTTTCCGCAATGAGCCTTTTAATTAATCGGAACCGGGATTGAAATTATGAAAAATTCTATATCGTACTTCGCACGGAAAGCCCGCAATTTCTGCTTCGACAAAAGCCGCCTGCTAAAACGAGATGACAGTGGAATGGCTGCGATTGAAATGGCCTTCATTTTTCCAGTCATGGTAATAATGCTGGTCGGGCTGGTAGATGTCACAGACGGGATGTCAGCCAATCGCAAGGTAACGATCACTGCGAACACCCTTGGTGACCTGATTTCTCAAGAACCGGGAACAACCACGGAATCAAGCATTGACGGAATATTTTCCGCCGCTGTTGAAACCATGGTTCCCTATGATGGAAGTTCAGTCGGTCTTGAAATATTCACCTTCCGGAAAACCGGTGGCAATGATCCCCAACTTGAATGGCAGCACACCCAGGGACCCAGTTGCGGAGCAGTTCCTGGTGTTACCGCGGATATGGATGACCTGATGGCTCAGGGCAATGATCTGATTATTTCACGGACCTGTTATAACTTTTCCTATATCCTTGGAACTCTTTTTAGCGGAAATACCAGCTTTCAAATGAAAGATGAAATGACTTTAAGGCCGCGCAAGTCTTTGCAACTTGACTGCTCAGATTGCTCATAAGAAAATTTGGCCGCTTTTTAAACCCCGATCCTTTTCCAGGTTCGGGGTTTTTTGTTTGTGTATGATGGCAGGTCCTGGCCTCAGGACAATTTTACATACTCATAATCACCAGCTTTACTGTCAATGCCGGTTTTTGGCGGTGCAATCCATGACGCATATTCACCCGGTTTTGTCGCAGGTTTCATTAAAGAGACTATAAAGTCGCCATCCGATTGTGAAGGTAACCATTCATTGACCCGATTTTGCCATTCTGTTTCATCCAAAACTTTTCCTTCTGGCGTTACAAACAAATCGGCAAACTCGCCAATGGCGCGATGAAAAGCGATGTGTGGCGCATTGATCGAAAAGTCGATGTTGTGGGTGGCAATGATCTTGTTCCAGCGTTCCAGGCCCTTGCGGCAGTCAAAAACGTAATCATCGCGCAGGCGTGCATTGATGGCAGTAACCGCTGGTTCTTTGACCATTTGAAATTTGCCATCAACCAGTTTCAAAACATCATAAGTTGCATCGAGCAATTTGTGATCATCATCGATAGTGGTTTCCTTAAAGCGACCCTTGATACCACGGGTAAACGCATTTGCAGCATTGGTGGAGGTTTCTGAACCAAATAAATCAAGGGAAAGCGAAATATGTAAGTTGGCTTTTTTCTGAATTGTTGGCAGGTCTATGACACCAAGCGCTCTTACTGCTTTAATGTCATAAGGGTCGCTGATACCTGCCCCATTCATTGCCTCACAGGTTCTCTGCACGGTTCGGCCAACACCGGTTTCACCAACAAACATGTGGTGGGCTTCTTCGGTCAACATAAAACGGCACGTCCGAGACAGTGGATCAAACCCGGATTGGGCCAAAGCCTCCAATTGCATTTTTCCGTCGCGGTCAGTAAATGTGGTGAACATGAAAAATGACAGCCAGTCGGGCGTTGCTTCATTGAATGCGCCAAGCATCCTCGGGTGATCCTGATTACCTGAGCGTCGAGCCAACAGATTATCAGCCTCCTGGCGCCCGTCGCGGCCAAAATACTTGTGTAAAAGATAAACCATCGCCCACAAATGGCGACCTTCTTCGACGTTAACCTGAAACAGATTGCGCATGTCATAAAGCGATGGGGCGGTTTTTCCCAAAAACCGCTGTTGCTCTACCGAAGCTGGTTCTGTATCGCCCTGAATAACAATCAAATTACGTAACATGGCGCGATATTCACCAGGTACTTCCTGCCACACAGGTTCGCCAAAATGATCGCCGCAAGGAATGGTGCGGCCCTCTTGTTTTGGTGCCAGTAAAATGCCCCAGCGATATTCCGGCATTTTGACAAAACCAAATTTTGCCCAGCCCTGGATATCAACCGTGACGGCTGTACGCAGATACACTTCACTCTCCTGAAAGCTTTCTGGCCCCATATCCATCCACCAGTCGATAAAACCAGGATGCCACTTTTCCAGGGCCTTTAAAACCCGGCGGTCTTGGCCGAGACCGACATTGTTCGGAATTGATGTATCATAGCTTACATCATTGGTGTCCATTGATTTTTCTCCCCTTTAGGTTTTGATGAAGTCAGGTTCTTTTTTTATCATAGACCGGGCGCTGGCCGGTCCCGTATTGTTTTAGTGCCCCTTGTGGTCCAGCCGCATTGGGTCGTTGGAAAATCCAGTTTTGCCAGGCTGTCAGGCGACCAAAGATTTTGGTTTCCATGGTTTCCGGCCCGGCAAATCGTAAATTTGCTTCCATGCCGGTCAAGGCATCAGCGGAAAAACTGGCGCGTTCTTCAAGAAAAATGCGCAGCTCATCTTCCCAGTCGATATCATCGAAAGCAAAGGTGATCAGTCCCAACTGTTCGGCATTTTCTGCTTCAATAGCCACGCCAAATTTTCTTGTTAGTTCTTGCGGCGTTTCAGGGCTACCCAAATATCGGGTTTGCAAGCGGGTCAAGCCGTTGGACATTTCCAAGCCGGACATGTTCGCCGGGCTGAGTTGCAAGGCAGCAACCGGTCGATTGTCACCTTCAAACCGGTCAATCAGCATATAGGAGCGGTCTGCAGCAAAGGCTATCTCTGCCAACATTCCGGTAAAGCAACTCCCCTGCCCGATGACGGCAACCAGTGTTCGTGATGTTAAATCAAGGCGCTTCAAAACCCGCCGCCAATAAAGCCTTATTTCGCGACACAGCCAATGGTTGGCATTGGCATACAGAAAAGCCTCATGGGCGAGAACTTTTTCCGGGTCGCCCAGGGTTTTCAACTCAATAACTGCAATTTCCGGCTCATTGAAACGGACATGCAATAAAGCTGCATCCAGCTCGCGTGCCGCTGCAAGCAACCAGGACTTTGCCGACAAGTCGCTTGTTGAAGACGGGGGAGCGCCTTCGGGACCATTTACGAGGAGGCTGGCCGTTCTTGTTTGTCGGTCAATCTCCAGAATAACATTGGACCACTTGACCTGATCACCAGAAAACTCCGGCGTTAGTTCTGTGAGGGCCACCCCTGCCTGATCGCCAGGACGGTCGGATTTTTTTGCTTCCTCCAACGCGATTGCCAAAACAGCCTCATCAAAGGTCGAGTTGGGGACAATTTTATCCACCAGGTTCCAGTCAACCGCCTGTTGACCCTTGATACCTTCTTCCAGGGTGCAAAAGTAATCAGCTATATCGCGCCGCACTTTCCTCTTGTCGGTCACCCGGGTTAGCCCGCCGGTCCCAGGAAGAACCGCTAAAAGTGGAACCTCAGGCAACGAGACAGAGGCGCTACCATCGTCTGTGAGAATGATTTTTTCAGCCGCCAGCGCCAGCTCATAACCACCTCCGGCCGCGGTGCCATTTATCGCACAGATATATCGCTGGCCTGAAAAATTGCTGGCATCTTCAATGGCATTGCGCGTTTCATTAGTAAATTTGCAAAAATTTACTTTGTGCGGATGAGACGCGCCAGCCAGCATGCGAATATTTGCGCCGGCGCAAAACACCCTGTCTTTGCCGGAGCATAGAATTACCACTCTTACCTGGGGATGTTCGAAACGCAGCCGTTGCACAGCATCATCCAATTCGATGTCAACACCAAGATCATAGGAGTTTAATTTTAGTTGGTAACCGTCAAAAATTCCGCTATCTTCATCCACATCCAGAATAAGAAAAGCCACAATACCGTCTATTTTCACGTGCCAGTGGCGATATCGTTCAGGTACTGTATTTAATTTCAACATGTGGAATATTTCATCAATTTGTGTTATTGTCTTTATTGCTGAATTATACTAATCGATCCGTTATTAAAAGCGAAGTAAAAAACCCGTTTAAATGGAAAAGAAAAGATACAATGAGTAAAAATTTAAGAGACCTTGTCGGGGGACGTGTGCGGTTTCACAGAACTGAAAGCAGCATGTCCCGGCGCGTTCTGGCTGAACAAACAGATATTTCTGAGCGCTATCTTGCCCAGCTGGAAGCTGGCAAGGCCAACATTTCGATCCTGCTGATTGAACGCATTGCCAAATCGCTCGGTGTCTCACTGACAGAGTTGCTGAAACCACGAGGCATGCCGGCAATCAGCAATGCCCTGTCGCGATATCTGAGCACACTTGATGGCAAGACCCAGAAAAAAGCGCTAAGCCTGCTGCAAAATCATTTCGAAAACGAACCGCCTACTGGCAACAAGGGTATCGCCCTGGTTGGTACGCGCGGGGCCGGAAAATCCACCCTCGGTAAAATTCTGGCTGACAAAACCGGTCTGGCTTTTGTCCGCCTGTCAGATCGTATTGCCGAGAACTGCCACATGGCAATTTCAGAGCTGGTGGGACTGGGCGGGGTCAAAGCATACCGCCGCCATGAACTGGAAGCGCTGGAAAAACTGATCAATTGCGATGGCCGCAAAGTGCTGGAAGTCAGTGGTGGTATTGCAGAGTCAACACAGGCCTTTGAACTGCTGCTGAAACACTTCCACACAATCTACATTAAAGCTTCAGCAAAAGAACATGTTGATCGCGTCGCGGCGCAAAACGACATGCGGCCAATGGAAGGACACCCTGAAGCTGTAAAAGAAGCAGAAAGCCTGCTGGCTGCCCGAGGGCCGGTCTTTGAGCAGGCCCACGATGTTATCAACACGACCGGTCAAAGCGTTGAAAATGCTGAAGATGCGCTCACTGCTTTAATGCCCAAATTTGAGCAAGAAGAAAACGTTGTTAACTGATTATCTAGAGTGTTTCAGGTTTTGTTTGAACCGCAAGCACAACCTGAAACGCAACAAATTCAATTACTTAGACTGGCTCTTCCGGTCAAAATGAACCAGAAGGGCTCTGGCGGTGGGCCTTTAACCAGGCTCATCGCCCAGATATTTTTGCATCATCTGATAGGCGATAGACATCGGAGGCGGCAAAGTTGTACCGCTCGGGTGGTTGTTGGCGAGCATCTGGCGAATTTCATTAAATGAAAACCACTTCGCCTCGGCGATTTCAACCGGATCGGGTTGAATTTCGGTCGTCAGGGCCTGAGCGATCACGCCGATCATCAGCGTCGAGGGAAAGGGCCATGGCTGGCTGAGCAGGTAAGTCACCTCACCAACCTTTATGCCGGTTTCTTCAAAGGTTTCGCGGCGGGTTGCTGCTTCAATGGTTTCGCCGGGCTCAAGAAAACCGGCAAGGGCAGAAAAATGGTTTTCCTCAAAGTTGTGACCACGGCCCATTAAAAAGTTTTCGCCGTGCTGAACCAACATTATGACCACCGGATCGACGCGCGGAAAGTGCTGGCATTTGCAATCAGGACAATCGCGCCGATAGCCACTATCTGCCAGTTTCGTTTTGTTACCGCAATTTGCACAAAAGCGGTGCGAGGCGTGCCAGCTTAACAACGAACGGGCCTGGGCCAGCGCGCCCAGATCTTGCGGGGGCAAAATCGCCTGCATTGCAAGACTGCGCAGGTCAATCAGCTTGACATGGTTGTTGACAAACTTGTCCTGCAATTCTTCTTCAAACTGAACGGCAAAAACTGCTTCGCTGGTTTTTGTCAGGTGCAAAAAAACAAGCTCGGCTTGTTTGCAACTTTGCAGAACCTCAGACGTCTTTACGAAACTGATCTCAAGTACCTCTCCATTGATCGCGATGGCGGGCCGGTCTTTAACAAATACAATCACCTTGCTTTGCGGGCTTTGGATTTGTTGCTTAAGCCATTTCAAATTTCCGCGTAAT